>Ga0233443_1001393_pt1 | contig 21378 bp, 19 predicted proteins | sample SI_123_September_2_FD_182784 | JGI IMG/M metagenome (GOLD analysis project Ga0233443, IMG submission 182784) | Seawater microbial communities from Saanich Inlet, British Columbia, Canada - SI_123_September2016_200_MG | ecosystem: Environmental > Aquatic > Marine > Inlet | place: Canada: British... | reverse complement strand
TGCGTTCGTCCAGCGCCTCGGCTTTTTCGACCTTGGCGTAGTACAACCGGTGATTGGGACGGCCCTTATCGCGCATCAGCTGCCACGAAAACAGCACGTCATCCGCCAGCACCCGCTTACCGTCGGAAAATTTTGCCAGCGGGTTGAGCCGGAACGTCACGAAGGTCCGGGCGCTGTCGGTTTCGATGGTTTGCGCCAGCAGGCCGTAGAGCGTGAAAGGCTCGTCGTTGCCGCGCGCCAACAGGCTTTCGACCACGTAGCCGCGGATCTGCTGGACCGCGATGCCCTTGACGATGAACGGATTCAGGCTGTCGAAGGTGCCCAGCAGCCCGAAGATGATCCGGCCGCCTTTCGGCGCGTCCGGATTGACGTAAGGCATATGGGCGAAACTGGCGGGCAGGGCCGGCGCGCCATGCATGGCGATGCCGTGAGATTGGACGGGGGATGGAGAAGCGGCCGGTTGAGCCGCGACTTGCGATGCCGCCAGGCCAGACCAGACCAAACTGGACCATGCGAGGGCCACGCAGCAATGTTTCCACGCAGCCGCCCGGTCGCTGCGGCGCAACGGGCGTGGCACGGCGTTTGATTCGGTGGACTTCACGCCAAAATTTACCACGATGAGACCCGATATTGCGGGTTGCGACCCGCAAATATCACTGCTGGCATTGATCTTTTCGTCCGCCGTTGTATTGAAGGCGGGCTATTCGAGGAAGGCTGCGCGGACTGTCACGTATCCGCCTCAATTGGCTCCGAGACAGCCGCCGAACAAACAGGCATCCGGGCCCCGAGCGGGAGCGGGCGTTAAGGTTCAGAAAGGGTTTTCCACAATGAATTTCCGTATCTTGGCCGCGCAGGCCTCGCCGCGCGGCCGGGTGTTCGCCGCTTTGACCGCTGGCGCTTTTTTGGCTGCAGCGGCCGTTTCCGGCGCACATGCGCAGCCCCCCGCGCCAGCACCTGGCGCTCCGGCTCCGAAGGCTGCGCCAAAGGCTCCCGCCGCTCCGAAGGCCGCGCCGAAGGCGCCGGCTCCTGCTGCCCAGCAGGCTCCTGCCGCGGGCGCTGCGCAGCAGCCTCCGGCCGACCAGCAGGTCCAGCTGATCTATCAGCCCTGGACCAAGTTCTGCATGAAGGGCCAGGACGCCAACGCCAAGCAGGTGTGCTTCACCGGCAAGGACGGCCGCATTGAATCCGGCCAGCCCGTCGTCGCCGCCGTCATCATCGAGCCGGAAGGCGAGCCGAAGAAGCTTCTTCGCGTCACCCTGCCGCTCGGCATGCAGCTCGTTCATGGCACCCGCATCATCGTCGACGCCAACGCGCCGCTGCAGAGCCCGTACGTGATCTGCTTCGCCAACGGCTGTATGTCCGACTACGAAGTGACCCCCGACATGCTCGGCCAGATGAAGAAGGGCCAGAACCTCGTCGTGCAGGCGATCAACGCCAACGGCGCGCCGTTGACGTTGGCGCTTCCGCTCGCCGAATTTGCCAAGGCCTATGACGGCCCGCCGACCGACCCGAAGGTTTTCGAAGAGTCGCAGAAGAAACTGCAGGAAGAGCTTCAGAAGCGCGCGGCGGAAGCCCGCCAGAAGCTGGAAAACGCGGCTCCGCCGGCCAATCCGGCCGCGAAGTAACGCATCCCCGCCGGCAAACAAAAGGGCGCGCAGCAATGCGCGCCTTTTTTGTTTTGCATCAAGCGAAGCAAAATCGGCTCTATGCTATGATCGACAGGCGGCCCGATACGCCGCGACGTCCCAAGCCTGCCGCAAGGAGACATCTCGTCATGGCCGATTACAGTGCACTCTCGCTGCCCGAACTCGAGAACCGCATCGCCATCGTGCGGGACAACATCCGGCAACTGATCGAGCAGGCGGCGGCGGTGTCCGGCGGCCAGAACGAGGAGCGCAACGCGGATCGCATCGCGCAGCAGACCGAGGAGCTTGAGGCGCTGGTCCAGGAGCGGGACGGCCGCAAGCGGGGATAGGGCAAACACGGCGTCATTCCGGACAGGCTCCGCGCAGCGGACTGATCCGGAATCCCCGAAGAGTTCATCGGAAGCAACTGCGAGATTCCGGGTTCGCTCGCAAACGCTCGCGCCCGGAATGACGGTGGATAGTTCAGGATGGGATGATCGGAAGCGGGATCAGTTCAGCGACGGATTGCGCGGGCGATAGCTGCCGGACTTGTCCTTGACGAAAATCTCGGCGACCTGCGAGTGGCGGATCGGTTCGCCGGAGTCATCGGGCAGCAGGTTCTGTTCCGAAACGTACGCGACGTATTCAGACTCGGAATTCTCGGCCAGCAGGTGATAGAACGGCTGGTCCTTGTGGGGCCGCATTTCCTCGGGAATCGACAACCACCATTCCTCGGTGTTGTTGAATTCCGGATCGATATCGTAGATCACCCCGCGGAAAGAGAAAATCCGGTGGCGGACGATCTGGCCGATCTGAAACTTGGCGGTGCGCGCTTTTATCATCCTCCGTCGAATAGACCATGATTGTGGCCGATGCTAGGGGCTAAACCCTGAATTGGCCGGGTGGGGGGCTCCCCTGCGGCAGGGTCAATCCGGCAATCCGCAAGGAAATTTCGAGTACATATCCCGATGATCGATATTTTGAATCTCGCCCTCCCGTATTTCGGGCTGATCTTCATCGGCTATGCTTGCGGAAAGTATAAAAGGCTGCCTGAAGCCGGGCTGGAATGGATGAATTTCTTCCTGCTCTACGTCTCGCTGCCGGCTCTGTTCTTTAGAACGCTTGCAAAGACGCCACTTGAGGAACTGAACAATCCGCCATTTGTGATCGCCACGACGCTCGCGACCGCGAGTGCGTTCTTCCTGTCGATGTTCGGCGTGAAGTTCATCGCGAAGCTGTCGACCCGCGAGTCCGCGATGGCAGGCCTCGGCGGCGGCTACGGCAACATCGGCTACATGGGGCCGGGGCTCGCGCTGGCGACGCTGGGCGCGAAGGCAACCGCGCCGGTCGCGCTGATCTTCTGCTTCGATACCATCTTCCTGTTCACGATCGCGCCGCTGCTCATGGTGCTGACCGATGGCGAGCGCCGTCCGCTGCTGCCGACGATCCTGCTGGTCGCGAAACAGATCCTGCTGCACCCGCTGATCGTCGCGTCCTATTTCGGCGTGATGGTCGCAGCCTTCCATGTGCCGGTGCCGGTTGCGCTGGACAACATGTTCCAGTTTCTGCAAAGCGCGGCGGCGCCGGTCGCGCTGTTCGCGCTCGGCGTCACCGTGGCGCTGCGTCCGTTCGAGCGGGTGCCGTGGGAAGTGCCGGGCGTCATCATGGTCAAGCTGATCCTGCACCCGCTGATCGTGGTCGGTCTGCTGTTGCTGCTCGGACCGTTTCCGCCGGTATGGGCTGCGACCGCGCTGCTGCTGGCGTCACTGCCGCCTGCGCTCAACGTGTTCGTGATCGCGCGTCAGTACGACACCTGGATCGAACCCGCATCGACGCTGGTGCTGGTCGGCACGTTCGTGTCGGTGGTGACGCTGACCAGCGTGATGTGGATGATCAAGACGGGTGTGATCGTGTTTCCGTGAGGTCACGCTCGAAAGATTGTGAAGCCCATCACGCCGAAGATGTAAAACAGCACGCACGGCAGCGCCGTCAGGATCGGGCACGACGGGGCGGCTGCGACAGGGACCGGCGACCCCTCAGGTCGACAAACAGGATCGCGACGTCGACAAGAAGGTAAAAAGCATCTGCAAGGGATGTTGAGAGCGGCAGCGTTTGCGCATCGACTGCCACGATTGCCGGGCTAACCGGCTCCCGTACTCCTGCTGCAAGCTGTGATATGTTTGGCAAACAGCAGGGAGTATTTCCGATGACGGTTAATCATCCCAATGCAAAGAATATCTGGACGACGATTGAAATCGACAGGGACGGCGTGGAAACGGTGCTGGTTGTCGAGACCGACCTTGAACTGAACGCCGCCGATCCTGCTTTCGATGTCGTCAAGGTCGATGCCTTGATTGACGCGGCAACCAAGAGCTTTGCCGCCAGCGGCGGGACGATTGATCGCGTTCATCTGGTTCCGGTTCGGTGAGCCGATACCTCACGCATCGAGACGTGCTATCGCCCGCGCCACGACGGCGATAAGCCTTCGCGCATCGCAAGGCGGCGGATCGGCCCAACCCGGTCCAGCAAGTGCATTCCCGCAGCCCGGAGCGACTGCGCGGGCAGGAAATCGCTGAGCAGTGTGCGGTTCGCCATGTCCACCGCGAAAGTGCGGCTGAACACATCAGCACGGCGCATGCGCGCATAGCGCTGCAGCACGGCGTCGTCGCCGGGATCGGCGCCCGTCGACAACGCGCCGCGCACGGTTTCCGCGAGATCGGCGGCATCGCGCAGGCCCATGTTCAGCCCCTGCGCACCGATTGGCGGGAGCACATGCGCGGCTTCACCGACCAGCGCGATGCGTTTGGCCGCCAGATGGTCGGGATTTTCTATCGCCAGCGGAAACACGTGACGGCCGGGCGCAATGGTCAGCTTGCCGAGGATCGAATGCGATTGCTGCTCGGCGGCGAGGGCGAGCGCCTCGTCGTTGAGGTTCTTCAACCGCGCGGCTTCGTCCGGTTTCAACACCCAGACGATGCTCGAACGCTCGCCGGGCAGGGGCACGAACACGCAGGGACCGGACTCTGTGTGAAATTCGGTCGAGCAGTTTCCATGCGGGCGGGTGTGCGTCACGTTCAACGTCAATGCCGATTGGCCGAGGTCTCGGCGCTTCACGCCGATACCCGCGGCTTCCCGGCACAGGGAATGCCGTCCATCCGCGCCGGCGACGATGGCGGCTGAGAGCGACTGGCCTTGCTTCGTGGTGATCGCGACCGACGACTCGCTGGTGACGATCGACTCCGCTTCATCATCGATGCGCACGAGGTTTTGCAATTCGGCGGCGCGCGCTTCCATCGCGACCATCAGGAGGCGGTTCTCGATGTTGTAGCCGAACGCCTCCATGCCGATCTCGTCGGACGAGAACTTGACCTCAGGCGAGCGGATCAGGCGGCGGGTGTCATCCACCAGCCGCATCGTGCGCAGCGCGGCCGCGTCGGCGCTGCACCGCGGCCAGACATCGAGCGAGTGCAGAAAGTCCACCGATCCGCCAAGCAGAGCCGTGGTCCGGTTGTCGGCGTAGGGCGCGCGGCGGGCGATCAGGGCGGTGCCGATGCCGGCCTGTGCCAGCGCGATGGCCGTGGCGAGCCCGGCGGGCCCGCCGCCCACGACGGCGGCCTGATGGAGGGACGAAGCGGAGTCAGTCATGCGGGTATCTATGATCGGAATTTTCCGGTGTCACAATGGATTTCCGGTTGTCATCCTGACCGGCATTTGAGGCAAATCTGGTGGCACTTCGTCACAACGGACAGCAGCAAAGCCGGATATGCAAAACGAAGGGAATCCTGTTAGTGACGGGTGCATATGAGTGAGCCCGGCCCGCAGGACCAGCCCCAGTTTCCCGCCAGAACGCGCCTCCGCGCCTTTGGCGTCCATATCTTCACGGCGCTGGGCGGCGCGATCGCGCTGATCGCCATGCTGGAAGCGGTCAGGGAGCACTGGGCCGCGATGTTCGGCTGGCTCGGACTGGCGCTCCTGATCGACGCCCTCGACGGGCCGCTGGCGCGGCGGCTCAAGGTCGGCGATGTGCTGCCGAACTGGTCCGGCGACACGCTCGATCTCGTGGTCGATTTCCTCACCTATGTGTTCGTACCGGCCTATGCGATAACCGCCAGCGGCCTGCTGATTCCGATGGCCGCGCCGCTGCTCGGCGGCGCGATTGTCATTTCCGGCGCGCTGTATTTTTCCGACCGGCGGATGAAGACCGACGACAATCATTTTCGCGGTTTTCCGGCGCTGTGGAATGCAGCGGCGTTCTACCTGTTCCTGCTGAAGCCTCCGGCGGCGGTCGGCAGTATCGTGCTCGCCGTTCTCGTCGCGCTCACCTTCGTGCCGTTCAACGTGATGCATCCGCTGCGCACCACGCGGTTTCGTACGCTGAATATCGCGCTGATGGTGGTCTGGGCGATCCTGGCGATGATCGCGGTCGGCGCCAATTTTCAGGTGCCGGTATGGGTCTCTGCCGGACTCTGCGCGATCGGCGGGTATATTCTTCTGAGTGATGTCCTGATCCGGTTGATAAGCGGGAAACGCCCATGATGGAACTACTGACAAGTCCGGAAGCCTGGGCCGCGCTGCTGACCTTGACGGCGCTCGAAATCGTGCTAGGCATCGACAACGTGATCTTCCTGTCGGTGATCGTGTCGCGCATTCCGCCCGCGCAGGCCGAGAAGGCGCGCAAGATCGGCCTCGCACTGGCGCTGGTGTTCCGGATTGCGCTGTTGAGCATCCTGGTCTGGCTGATCGGCCTGACCCAGCCGGTCATCACCATCGCCAAGTTCGCGCTGTCATGGCGCGACATCATCCTCATCGTCGGCGGTTTGTTCCTGATCGCCAAGGCCACTCACGAAATTCACGCCGAGGTCGAGGCGCGGGACCACGACGAACAGGCCAGGGCGACTCCGAGTGCGTTCTTCTGGGTGATCATGCAGATCATCGTGATCGATCTCGTATTCTCGATCGACTCCATCATCACCGCCATCGGCATGGTGCAGGAGATCGAAATCATGATCGCCGCGGTCGTTATCGCCGTCGGCGTGATGTACCTGTCGTCAGGGCCGGTCGCAGCGTTCGTCGCCGAGCATCCCACCACCAAGATGCTGGCGCTGGCGTTCCTGGTGCTGATCGGCGTGGCGCTGGTCGCGGATGGATTCCACTTCCACATTCCGCGCGCCTTCATCTATGTCGCAATCTGCTTCTCGGCGTCGGTGGAGTTTTTCAACATTCTCGCCAAGCGCAATCGCAAGAAGCGGACGAAGAGTGCAGAGGCTTAGCGAGGCGCGGGTCTTGCTCCTCGACACGTCATTCCGGACAGGCCGCGCAGCGGACTGATCCGGAATCCGAAGAGTCCATCGGAAACAACTTCGAGATTCCGGGTTCGCTCGCACGCGCTCGCGCCCCGGAATGACGCGTGAATAGCGCGGCGCGGCTTTGGTCCGCGTTGACAATTCGCCGCCGATGGACTTCGCTCCCGGCTCAGGTCGCTTAAGAAAAAGGCTCGGAGAAACCATGACCAAGGCTGTGCGCGTCCATCAGGTGGGCGGTCCGGAAGTGATGATTTATGAGGATGTCGACGTGCCCGCGCCCGGCGCCGGCGAGGTGCGCATCCGTCAGCACGCCATCGGATTGAACTTCATCGATACCTACTATCGCACCGGTCTGTACAAGGCGCCGAGCCTGCCGTTCATCGTCGGCAACGAAGCGTCAGGTGAGGTGGTTTCCGTCGGCTCCGGCGTGACCAATTTCCATCCCGGCGACCGGGTGGCTTACTATTTCAATCTCGGCGGCTACGCGACCGAGCGCAATATTCCCGCCGACAAGCTGGTGAAGCTGCCCGACCACATCTCCCACGAGCAGGCCGCTGTGCTGATGCTCAAGGGGCTGACGGTGTGGTATCTGCTGCACAAGACCTTCAAGGTCGAGCCCGGCCACCGTGTGCTGATCCATGCCGCAGCCGGCGGCATCGGTTTGCTGGCGTGCCAGTGGGCCAAGGCGCTCGGTGCCAACGTCATCGGTACCGTCGGCACAGAGGAGAAGGCGAAGCTGGCGCTGTCCAACGGCTGCGACCACGTCATTCTCTACAAGCAGGAAGATTTCGCCGAACGCGTCAAGCAGATCAGCCGCGGAGAGCTGTGCGATGTGGTCTATGACGGCGTCGGCAAGGACACGTTCGCGGGATCGCTGAAGTCGCTCAGGCCGCGCGGACTGTTCGTGTCGTTCGGCAATGCGTCGGGGCCGGTGCCGCCGTTCTCGATCGCGGAGCTGAACAACCACGGCTCGCTGTTTGCGACGCGGCCGAAGCTCAACGACTATGTCGGGACGCGCAAGGAACTGATGGAAGGGGCGGACACGCTGTTCGCCGCCGTCATCAGCGGCACGCTGCATGTGCCGATCAACCATGCCTATGCGCTGAAGGATGCGCAGAAGGCGCATCGCGATCTCGAAAGCCGCGCAACGACAGGATCAGGAATTCTGAAGCCGTGAATTCACCGTCATTGCGAGGAGCATAGCGACGAGGCAATCCAGCTTTTCGATGTGTTACTCTGGATTGCTTCGCTTCGCTCGTAATGACGGAAGCATGCAACAGATTCAATGTTGTCCCGGCGAAGGCCGGGACAACCAGATAGAAATTAAAACCCCGCCACGGTGCCGTGCAGGTCGTACTGATCGGCGCGGTCGATCTTGGCGGTGACGATGTCGCCCACCTTCAACGGACGCCGGCTTGAGACATAGACATTACCGTCGATCTGCGGCGCGTCGGCCTTTGAACGGCCCTTCGAGACCGTCGGGCCGACTTCATCGATGATGACCTGCTGGCGCGTGCCGACTTTGCGCTTCAGCCGCTGCGCGGAAATCTTCTGCTGCCGCGCCATCAATGCGTTCCAGCGCGCGGTCTTGATCTCTTCCGGCACAGGGTTCTCGATGGTGTTCGAGGTCGCACCCGCGACCGGCTCATACTTGAAGCAGCCGACACGATCGATCTGCGCTTCGTCGAGCCAGTCGAGCAGATACTGGAAATCGGAATCGGTCTCACCGGGGAAGCCGACGATGAAAGTCGAGCGCAGCGTGAGGTCCGGACATTCCTCGCGCCACTTCTTGATGCGGGCGAGGGTCTTGTCCTGCGACGCCGGTCGGCGCATCTGCTTCAGTACGTCAGGCGATGCATGCTGGAACGGGATGTCGAGATAAGGCAGCACCTTGCCCTCGGTCATCAGGCTGATGACTTCATCGACATGCGGGTAGGGGTAAACGTATTGCAGCCGCACCCATGCGCCGAGTTCGCCGAGTTCGCGTGACAGATCGAAGAATTTCGCGCGGACCTCGCGGTCCTTCCACGGGCTGGTCGCGTACTTGATGTCGACGCCATAAGCGGAGGTGTCCTGCGACACCACCAGCAATTCCTTGACGCCGGCCGCGACGAGCTTCTCTGCTTCGAGCAGCACGTCCTTGGCCGGACGCGAGACGAGATCGCCGCGCAGTTTCGGGATGATGCAGAAGGTGCAGCGGTTGTTGCAGCCTTCGGAAATTTTCAGGTAGGCGTAGTGGCGCGGCGTCAGCTTGATGCCTTGCGGCGGCACCAGATCGAGATGCGGATTGTGCAGCGGCGGCAGCGCGCGATGCACGGCATCGAGCACGCTCTCATATTGCTGTGGTCCGGTGATCGAGAGCACATTGGGATAGGCCTTCTCGATCTGCTCGGGTTCCGCGCCCATGCAGCCGGTGACAATGACCTTGCCGTTCTCGGCCATGGCTTCGCCGATGGCGCCGAGGGACTCCTGTTTGGCGCTGTCGAGGAACCCGCAGGTGTTGACGATCACCAGATCCGCGCCGTCATGCTTGCGCGCCAGCTCGTAGCCCTCGGCGCGCAGCCGCGTGATGATCCGCTCGGAATCAACCAACGCCTTGGGGCATCCTAGCGACACAAAACTGACTTTTGGGGCGACGCCCTGTTCCATCGTCTTCAACCTGTTGGGGAGTTCGCAGGAGCTATCCCTGATTACCCATAAATACAAGGCTTTAAGCCAGTTGTTGGCGCGTGCTAGGGTTGATTTGCCGGAATGTGGGTGTGAATGGCTGCGGATTCGTCGTTTAAGATCGTCATTGTCGACGAAAGCCCGATCCGCGCGGCAATCCTGAAGGAAGGGTTGCGGGACGCGGGCTTTACCAGCGTCGAGCACATTCCAGAGATGCACAATCTTCTGGCGCGAATCTATGCGCTTGATCCCGACGTCATCCTGATCGACCTCGAAAACCCGAGCCGCGACATCCTGGAACAGATGTTCCAGGTCAGCCGCGCCGTGCGGCGGCCGATCGCGATGTTCGTGGACCAGAGCGACGCCGCATCGATCCAGCAGTCGGTCGAGGCAGGTGTCTCGGCCTATATCGTCGACGGCCTGAAAAAGGAGCGGATCAAGCCGATCCTCGATCTCTGCATTTCGCGCTTCAACGCTTTTGCCAAACTGCAGAACGAGCTGGATCGCACCAAATCGGCGCTCGAGGATCGCAAGATTCTCGATCGCGCCAAGGGGCTGCTGATGAAGGCGAAGGGGCTGACGGAAGAAGAGGCCTACGTGCTGATCCGCTCGACTGCGATGCGCGAGAAAAAGAAGATCGGCGAAATCGCCCAATCCATCGTGACCGCGGCGGAGTTGTTGAAATGACAAGTACACCGCTCACGATCGGGTTCATCCCGCTGGTCGATGCCGCCGCGCTGATCGTCGCCGTCGACAAGGGCTTCACGGCTGCCGAAGGCCTCAACGTGACATTGGTGCGCGAGGTGTCGTGGTCGAACGTCCGCGACAAGCTCAATATCGGCCTGTTCGATGCAGCCCATCTGCTGGCGCCTGTCGCCATCGCATCGACGCTCGGCCTGTCGCAGGTCAAGGTACCCATCGTTGCGCCCTTTAATCTCGGTCTGAACGGCAACGCCATCACGGTGTCGCCCGCGCTGTATGCGGCCATCATGGGCGAGGCGGATGGCGATCCGGCCGATCCGATGGTGACGGCAAAGGCGCTGGCGCGGGTGGTGGCCGCGCGCCGGAAAGCCGGCGGCGAACCGCTCACCTTCGGCATGACGTTCCCGTTCTCAACCCACAACTATCAGCTCCGGTTCTGGATGGCCGCCGGCGGCGTCGATCCCGATGAGGACGTGCGGCTGGTGGTGTTGCCGCCGCCCTACATGGTGGACAGCCTCGCCAGCGGCCATGTCGATGCCTTCTGCGTCGGCGCGCCGTGGAACTCGGTCGCGGTGGATCTGGGCGTCGGGCATATCCTGCATTTCGTGTCGGACATTCTGGAACGAGCGGCGGAAAAGGTGCTGGCGGTTCGTGAGCCGTGGGCGCTGGAGAATCCGGACGTTCTTGCCACGCTCACACGTGCGCACGGGAAGGCTGCTGCCTTCATCGAGAACCCGCACAACCGGGCCGAGGTGGCTGGCATCCTTGCCATGCCCGGCCGGATCGATGTCGACCCGGAGGTGATCCGGCGCACGCTCGACGGCCGCCTGAAAATTTCCCCGGACGGTACGATGCGACAAAGCGAGCGCTACCTGCTGGTCGGACGCGAAGGGGCGGCCCGGCCCGATCCCGTGCAGGCGGCATGGCTCTACGCGCAGATGGTCCGCTGGGGGCAGGCGGCTTACTCGCCGGAAGCGCTGGAGCGGGCCAAGCAGGTGTTTCGGCCTGATCTCTATGACGCGGCGCTTGGAGCGCCCGCATCGCCATTGCAGGATATGAAGGACGGTGTCGGAGCGTTCGATGGCGCTCCGTTTGACCCCAATGACATTGCCGCGCATCTCGGCTCGGTCGCCATCAAGCACCGCCTTTCCTGACCGCCATTCGTCACTCGATGGTTATTGCCTATTTGTTGTGCGCCGCGCAATAACTGGGCATTTGCCATTTGGAGAGGCCGCTCAGGCGGCCTGCTTGATATGAAGGCATCCCCGTAAACCGCTGGAAAATATGGGTTTGCTGCGTCGCACGCGGCTGGCACGATCCTTGAATAGTTAGTTGCAGGCCGCGACGAAGGCCTGGCGGGTCCATCGATGACCCAAGCAGCACCGCCGCTGTCTCGAGGAGCACGCATCCGCGCTCACCTCGGGGGCGGCGTTTTGTTTGGACGACGGGGATTGAGCGCAAGGCGACTGAGAACGGCAACGGGACAACGGCACCGAAAGGACACCAGACACGATGACCAAGACCACCAAACAGGGACTGACGGACCGCAAGATGAGCCGCCGCGCTCTGCTCAAGGCTGGTGCGGGAACGGCGGCGCTGCTGGCCGCGGCACGATTGAACTTCCCCGGCGGTGCGTTCGCGCAGGCCGCCGGACCGGAAGTGACCAAGGCGATCTTCGGTTACATCGCGCTGATGGACGCCTCTGCGCTCGTCATCGCGAAAGAGAAGGGATTGTTTGCGAAGCACGGTGTGCCGGACGTCGAAGTCAACAAGCAGGCGTCGTGGGGCGCCACGCGCGACAACCTCGTGCTCGGCGGCGAGAAGAACGGCATCGATGGCGCGCATATCCTGACGCCGATGCCGTATCTGATTTCGGCCGGCAAGGTGACGCAGAACAACGTACCGACGCCGATGTACATTCTGGCGCGGCTCAATCTCGATGCGCAGGCCATTTCGGTTTCCAACGACTACAAGGATCTGAAAGTCACTGCGGACTCGTCGGCGCTGAAGGAGGCCTTCGCCAAGAAGAAGGCCGAGGGCAAGGAAGTGAAGGTCGCGATGACCTTCCCCGGCGGCACTCATGACTTGTGGATCCGCTACTGGCTCGCCGCCGGCGGCATCGATCCCGACAAGGACGTCTCGACCATTGTCGTTCCGCCGCCGCAGATGGTGGCGAACATGAAGGTCGGCAACATGGACGCGTTCTGCGTCGGTGAGCCGTGGAACGAACAGCTCGTCAATCAGGGCATCGGTTTTACGGCATGTTCGACCGGCGAAGTCTGGTCGAAACATCCGGAAAAGGCGCTCGGCATCCGCGCCGAGTTCGCTGACAAGTATCCAAAGGCGACGCAGGCCATCCTGATGGCTGTGATGGAAGCGCAGCAGTGGTGCGACAAGCCCGCGAACCGCGCAGAGATGTCCGAGATCGTTGGAAAGCGGCAGTGGTTCAACGTGCCGGTCGCCGACATCATCGGCCGCGCCAACGGCGACATCAACTACGGCAATGGCCGCGTCGAGAAGGGCACCAGGCAGTTCATGAAGTTCTGGCAGGACCACGCGTCCTACCCGTTCAAGAGTCATGACGCCTGGTTCGTCACCGAAGACATCCGCTGGGGCAAGTTCGAGCCGACGACGGACGTCAAGGCGCTGGTCGACAAGGTCAACCGCGAGGACATCTGGCGGTCGGCGGCGAAGGCGCTCGGCGTTGCCGCAGCCGACATTCCGTCCAGCACATCGCGCGGCAAGGAAACCTTCTTCGACGGCAAGGTCTTCGATCCCGAAAATCCGTCGGCGTACCTCAAGAGTTTGTCGATCAAGCGTATCGAGGCCTGAGCACCTGCGGGCCGCCCCACGCAGGGGCGGCCTCGCACCTAACACAACCGAGGCAATCTCATGAACATGCCGCTCGCCAAAACGACCAGCACTCTCCCGGCGCCGTCGCCGGCTTCGAGCGCCGCGGTCGTCTCGCTGCCGAAATCATCCCGCAGTTTCCTGACAGACAGGCTGCTTCCGAACTTGCGCGCGCTTGCGGCCCGCGTGATTCCACCGTTCATCATGCTCGTGCTGATCTTTGGCATCTGGCAGATTCTCTGCATGAAGCCGGGCGCGACACTGCCGTCGCCATCCCGCATCTGGGCTGACGCCAAGGATCTGATCGTCGATCCGTTTTTCGTGGCTGGCCCGCAGGACATCGGACTCGGATGGCGCGTGCTGACCTCCCTGCAGCGTGTCGCCGTCGGCTTCGGTCTTGCAAGCGTCGTCGGCGTCATCGTTGGCGCGATCATCGGCCAGTCGATCTGGGCGATGCGCGGTCTCGATCCGATCTTTCAGGTGATGCGGACCGTGCCGCCGCTGGCGTGGCTGCCGATTTCGCTGGCTGCGTTCCGCGACAGCAACCCATCGGCGATCTTCGTGATCTTCATCACCTCGATCTGGCCGATCATCATCAACACTGCCGTGGGTATCCGCAACATTCCGCAGGACTACCGCAACGTCGCCGCCGTTGTCCGGCTGAACCAACTCGAGTTCTTCTGGAAGATCATGATCCCGTCGGCCGCGCCCTACATCTTCACTGGCCTGCGCATCGGCATCGGCCTGTCGTGGCTCGCCATCGTCGCCGCCGAAATGCTCACCGGCGGTGTCGGCATCGGATTCTTCATCTGGGACGCGTGGAATTCATCGCGGCTGTCCGACATCTTCGTGGCGCTCGCCTACATCGGCACCGTCGGATTTGTTCTCGATCGCATCGTCGCCTTCGTTGCGAATATCGCAACGCGCGGCGTACAGGCAAGCTGAGGGAGAATGACAATGGCTTATCTCAAGATCGACCACGTCGATAAGGTCTTCACCCGCGGCTCGACCCAGAGCGAGGTCCTCAAGGACATCAACCTGACCGTGGAGAAGGGCGATTACGTCTCGATCATCGGCCACTCCGGCTGCGGCAAGTCCACCTTGCTCAACATCGTCGCCGGGCTGACCAATGCGACCCAGGGCGGCGTTCTGCTCGAGGGCCGCGAGGTAAATTCACCCGGACCGGATCGCGCCGTGGTGTTTCAGAACCACAGCCTGCTGCCGTGGCTGACGGTTTACGACAACGTCCGTCTCGGCGTCGACAAGGTGTTCGGCAAGACCAAGAGCCGGGCCGAGCGCGACGAATGGGTGCTGCACAACCTCAACCTCGTGCAGATGACCCATGCCAAGGATAAGCGCCCCTCCGAAATCTCCGGCGGCATGAAGCAGCGCGTCGGCATCGCCCGCGCGCTGGCGATGGAGCCGAAGGTGCTGCTGCTCGATGAGCCGTTCGGCGCGCTCGACGCACTGACCCGCGCCCATCTCCAGGACTCGGTAATGGCGCTGCACCAGAAGCTCAACAACACGGTGATGATGATCACGCACGACGTCGATGAGGCCGTGCTGCTGTCCAACCGCATCGTGATGATGACCAACGGACCGAGTGCGCGGATCGGAGAGGTTCTCGAGGTGCCGCTTCCGAATCCGCGCAAGCGGCTCGATCTGGTGTCCAACCCGATCTACCTCAAGTGCCGGCAGCGTGTGCTCGAGTTCCTCTATGAACGTCATCGTTTCGTCGAGGCGGCTTAATCGGGGCATCGGAGGACGTGACGTGAGCGAACCTCTTGTCATTATCGGAAACGGAATGGCCGCCGCGCGCTTCGTCGACGAAATGGCGAAGCGCGCGCTCGGCCGTTACGCCATCGCCGTCATCGGCGACGAGCCGAGGCTCGCCTACAACCGGGTGCTGTTGTCGTCAGTACTGGCGGGCGAAGCGACATCGGAAGAAATCGAACTGAAACCGTCCGCGTGGTGGCGCGACCGGGGCGTGACCCTAACCTACGGCTGCGCCGCGAATTCCATCGATCTGAGCGACCGCAAAATCCATCTCGCGAACGGCGGAGCCGTCCCGTTCTCGAAAGTCGTCATTGCCACCGGTTCATCAGCCATCCGGTTGAATGTACCCGGCGCGGACCTGCCGGGCGTTCACACGTTCCGTGACAGCCGCGACGTTGACATGCTGCTGAAACTGGCGCGCGAGAAGGCGCGAGTCGTGGTGGTCGGCGGCGGATTGCTCGGTCTTGAAGCGGCTTATGGTCTTGCCAAGGCCGGCTCGAAGGTGACGCTGCTGCATCTGATGGATCGCCTGATGGAGCGGCAGCTTGATGCGCCGGCCGCGGCGTTGCTGAAACGGCTGGTGGAGGCAAAGGGCATCGAGGTTCTGCTTGGCGCGAACACCAAACGGATTTTTGGCGAGGACACGACACAGGGCGTTGAACTGTCCGATGGCCGCATCATCGCCGCTGACGCCGTGGTCTTCGCCGCAGGCATTCGTCCGAATGTCGCTCTGGCAAAGGATGCGGGCGTGCCGGTCAATCGCGGCATCGTCGTCGACGATCAGTTGCGCACGGGCTATGCCGATGTGTTTGCGCTCGGTGAATGCGCCGAGCATCGCGGCACTTGCTACGGGCTCGTGGAGCCAGCCTACGAACAGGCGCGGGTGCTGGCGGATCACCTTGCGGGGCGCTCCGCGCAATACGACGGCAGCGTCGTTTCCACAAACTTGAAGGTCTCCGGCGTCAGCGTGTTTTCGGCCGGCGATTTTCTCGGCGAGTCCGGCGCCGATACGCTTGTGTTCAATGACGAACGGCGTGGCACCTACAAGAAGCTGGTGGTGGCCGACGGCCGCCTCACGGGAGCGGTCCTGGTCGGCGATACGCAGGATGCGCTCTGGTACCTCGAACTGATCAGGACAACGGCGTCCATCGAAGCGATCCGCGGCGACATGATGTTCGGCCGCGCGCTCGCACAACCGAAGGCCGCATGAGACATGTCCAGCGATTTTTCTCCGGACCAGAAGCGATATCTCGAAGGATTCGTGTCGGGACTCTCTGCCTCGCGCGTCGCCCGAACCAATGTTCCGGCGAAGTCAGAGCCGGTCGGACCTGACGCCATTCACCTCAAGGCGCAGGACCGTACCGTTGCGGCGGGCGGCAAGCTCAACGATCAGGAGAAGATCAAGCGCGACGAGCATCCGTTCGACGCCTATTCGCGGCTGGTCAGGCAAGCGGAGAACAACGAAGCGCCGAAGCCACAGGATAATTTCCGCTGGCGCTATTACGGCATTTTCTATGTCGCGCCGAGGCAGGCGTCCTACATGTGCCGCTTGCGGATTCCGAACGGCATCCTGAAGCACTGGCAGTTCGCAGGCGTTGCAGACCTCGCGGAGAATTTCGGCGGGCCCTATGCGCATGTGACCACACGCGCCAATCTCCAGCTTCGCGAGATCGAACCGAAGAACGCGATCAACATCATCGAGGGATTGCAGGATCTCGGCCTGTGTTCGCGCGGCTCGGGCGCCGACAACATCCGCAACGTCACTGGCACCTCAACCGCAGGCATCGATCCGCAGGAAATTCTCGATACGCGGCGCTACGCCCGCGAATGGCATTTCCACATTCTCAACGACCGCTCGCTCTACGGCCTGCCGCGCAAATTCAACGTCGCGTTCGATGGAGCCGGGCGCATCGCAACTCTGGAAGAGACCAACGACATCGCCTTTCAGGCAGTCGAGGTGCTTGATGGCTTTGGGGTTGAGCCGGGGATCTACTTCCGGCTGGCGCTGGGCGGCATCACCGGCCACAAGGATTTTGCCCGGGACACCGGCGTTATTCTGAAGCCGCAGGAGGCGACCGAGGTCGCCGACAGGATCGTGCGCGTCTTCATCGAGAACGGCGACCGGACCAATCGCAACAAGGCGCGGCTGAAGTACGTGCTCGACTCGTGGGGCTTCGGCAAGTTCCTCACGGCTGTGGAGGAGAAGCTGGGCCGCAAGCTGGCGCGTGTTCCCGCTGAAGCCATTGCACCACGTCCGGCCTATGACCGTTTCGCGCATATCGGCGTCCATCCGCAGAAGCAGGCCGGCCTGAACTGGATCGGCGTTGCGCTGAAACTTGGACGCTTGTCGCCCGAGCAGATCCGCGGGCTCGCAAAGCTCGCGGCCGATTTCGGCGATGGCGACATCCGCCTTACGGTCTGGCAGAACCTGCTGATCTCCGGTGTGGCCGATGCGAACGTCGCGACCGTCGCCGCCGCTATTGAGGCATTGGGCCTGTCAATCACCACGTCGGCCCTTCGTGCTGGCCTGATTGCCTGCACAGGCAAGACCGGTTGCCGTTTCGCCGCTGCTCACACCAAGGAGAACGCCGACGAGATTGCCGCATGGTGCGACGAGCGCGTGCCGCTTGAAACGCCGGTCAACATTCATCTGACCGGCTGCCATCATTCCTGTGCGCAGCACTATATCGGCGACATCGGCCTGATCGGCGCGCGCATTCCGGTCAACGATGATGGCGACACCGTCGATGGCTATCATCTGCTGGTCGGCGGCGGGTTCGGCACCGACGCGACGATGGGCCGCGAACTGTTCCAGAATGTGAAGGCCGAGGACGCGCCGCGCACCGTCGAGCGTGTGCTGAAAGCCTATGTCAATCATCGCACATCAGAGGATGAGACGTTCATCGCCTTCGCCAAACGAACCGAGATTGAAGACCTTAAGCGTATGACTGAAATGGAGTTGGTGAGATGAACCAGCTTTCTCCAACACCGAATTTTGAAATCATCCCCGAAACAGCGCCGTTTTCACAGGAGCAGCGCTCGTGGCTGAACGGCTTCTTTGCCGGTCTCGTGTCGCTCGACAGTGCCGTGACGCCGCTGTCGGCGGAGCAGGGCGCTGCGGTCATGAAGGGCGCTGTTGGCGACGGCGATGATGGCGAAGCGCCCTGGCACGACCAGACCATGCCGATCGCGGAACGGATGAAGCTTGCGGAGGGCCGCCCGATTCGCCGCAAGATGATGGCGGCGATGGCGCAGCAGGACTGCGGCCAGTGCGGGTATAACTGCCACGATTATTCGGAGGTGATCGCCAGCAAGGCGGAAGCACGGCTCAATCTCTGCGTTCCCGGCGGCAAGGAAACCGCGCGGATGCTCAAGTCCCTTTATGAGGATCTTGAGAAGGCGCCTGCGGTATCGTTGCCTGCAGCGGCACCTGCCGCAGCGCCCGTTGCCGCAGTTCCGGCGGCGGAGCCGGGCCGTTCGCGCGACAATCCGGTGAAGGCTTCGTTCCTGTCGCGCCGTCAGATCAACAAGCCCGGCTCGGAGAAGGAGACCTGGCATATCGAGTTCGATCTCGCGCAGGCGGGGCTCGATTATGTCGTCGGCGATTCCTTCGGCGTGTTCGCGGCCAATGAACTTGGACTTGTCGACCAGATCATCGCCATGCTCGGCGCGTCGCACACAACCGAAGTCAACGGAAAGACGCTGCGCGAGGTGCTGCTCAACGACGTCTCGCTGTCTCCTGCACCGGATATGCTGTTCGAACTGATCTCGTTCGTGACCGGCGGTGCGCAGCGCGAGAAGGCGCGGGCGCTTGCGTCCGGTGACGATCCGGATGGCGACGCCGCCAACCTTGACGTGCTGGCGGCCTTGCAGAAATTCGCGGGCGTGCGACCGCATCCGGAAGCGTTTGTTGAGGCGCTCGAGCCGTTGCAGCCGCGCCTGTACTCGATCTCGTCGTCGAACAATGCGACTCCGGGCAGGCTTTCACTCACCGTCGATGCGGTGTGTTACGTGATCGGCAAGCGCAAGCGGCTCGGCCTTGCATCGACGTTCCTCGCGGAACGGATCAATCCCGGCGAACAGCTTGGCGTCTATGTGCAGAAGGCTCATGGGTTCGGCCTGCCGCAGGACCCGAACACGCCGGTCATCATGATCGGCCCGGGTACTGGCATCGCGCCGTTCCGCGCGTTCCTGCACGACCGCCAGGCCACCAACGCTCCAGGCCGCAACTGGCTGTTCTTCGGCCACCAGCGCAGCGAATACGATTTCTTCTATTCCGATGAGCTGAACGCGATGAAGGCGTCCGGTCTGCTGACGCGGCTGTCGCTGGCGTGGTCGCGTGACGGCGCAGAGAAGTTCTACGTGCAGGATCGCATGCGCGAGGTCGGTCGCGAACTGTGGAACTGGCTGGCGGATGGCGCGCATGTCTATGTCTGTGGCGACGCCAAGCGGATGGCGAAGGACGTCGAGCGCGCGCTGGTCGACATCACGGCCCAGTTCGGCGCGCGCTCCACCGACGAAGCGATCGCGTTTGTGGCGGACCTGAAGAAAAAGGGCCGCTATCAGCAGGACGTCTATTGATGGCGGGCGCGTGCAAATCGCCGGTTTTGCCGGAGATAGTTCGTTCTCCGCAGGCTGCAGCGGGAGCAATTTTCTCTCTCCCGGCACAGGTGGGGGCAACTTTATCGTCTTTTTCCGGGTCGCCTTGTAACTCACTGACAAAGCAATTCATTATCGCCTCACGTGATCGATTGGAGATCGGCGATGCGCGATATTGTGTCAGGGATCGAAGCCCAAATCAGGACGGACATCCGGGCGACCTCCGCTCAGGCGGAAGATCGCATGCACACGCTCGCCGTCTACGGCGCGTTTGCGCTGATCGCAGCCATCGTGTTTGGCACGCTGTCGTATCATCCGTTCTAAGGAAGGTTGAATTAGCGTCGGATTGTTTCCTCACGTCATTGCGAGCGAGGCGAAGCAATCCAGAGCGGCAAAGAAGAGCTGGATTGCTTCGTCGCTGCGCTCCTCGCAATGACAAATTGCAACGTGTCGTGCGGGCTACCGCATGACAACCCTCGATCCGTCACTCGCTCCCACAAAAACCACGTGTCCCTATTGCGGCGTCGGCTGTGGCGTGATCGCCACGCCTGACAGCAAGGGCGGCGCAACGATTGCCGGCGACCCGGAGCATCCGGCGAATTTCGGCAGGCTATGCTCCAAGGGTTCGGCGCTCGGTGAAACGCTGGGCCTGGGCGAGCGATTACTCGATCCGATGATCCGCTGCTCGAACGGCAAGTTCGAGCAGGTGGACTGGTCCGACGCGCTCGATCACGTCGCCAACCGGCTTCAGCACATCATCGCCAAGCACGGGCCGGGTTCGGTCGGCTTCTATCTGTCGGGCCAGTTGCTGACAGAGGACTATTACGTCGCCAACAAGCTGATGAAGGGATTCATCGGCACGGCGAATGTCGATACCAACTCGCGGCTCTGCATGTCGTCCTCGGTCGCAGGCCATCGCCGCGCGTTCGGCTCCGACACGGTGCCGGGCTGTTACGAGGATCTCGACCAGGCTGACTTGCTGGTGCTGGTCGGGTCGAACGCAGCCTGGTGTCATCCGATCCTGTTCCAGCGGATGATCGCCAACAAGCAGAAGCGCGGTGCACGCATTGTTGTGATCGATCCGCGCCAGACCGAGACCTCCGGCGACGCCGATCTGTTTCTCGGACTCAGGCCCGGTACGGACACGGCGCTGTTCAGCGGACTGCTGATGTATTTGGCGGACAACGGTGCGCTCGATCACGCGTACATCGATGAGTACACGTCGGGCTTTGAGGAGGGATTGGCAAAGGCGCGCAGCATCGCAGGCAGCGTGACCGCGACCGCTCTGGCGACACATCTCTCCGAAACCGACGTCGCGACGTTCTTCCAGATGTTCGCGAAAACGCCGCGCGTGGTGACGCTGTACTCACAGGGCGTCAATCAGTCGGCGCAGGGCACCGACAAGGTCAACGCGATCATCAACTGCCATCTCGCCACCGGCCGCATCGGAAAGCCGGGCGCTTCGCCGTTCTCATTGACAGGCCAGCCGAACGCCATGGGCGGACGTGAGGTCGGCGGCCTCTCCAACCAGCTCGCGGCGCATATGGGTTTCACGCCGCCCGATATCGACCGCGTGCGCCGGTTCTGGAAAGCGCCGCACATCGCCACTCATGAGGGCCTCAAGGCTGTTCAGATGTTCCAGGCGATCGGGCGTGGGGAAATCAAGGCGCTGTGGGTGATGGGCACCAATCCCGCCGTATCGCTGCCGAACGCGGACGCTGTTCGTGCGGCGATGCGCAAGCTCGATTTGCTGGTGATCTCGGAGAACGTGCAGTCCAACGACAGCATCAATTCCGGCGCACACGTGCTGCTGCCCGCGCATGCATGGGGCGAAAAGTCCGGCACCGTGACGAACT
>Ga0233443_1001390_pt1 | contig 21394 bp, 20 predicted proteins | sample SI_123_September_2_FD_182784 | JGI IMG/M metagenome (GOLD analysis project Ga0233443, IMG submission 182784) | Seawater microbial communities from Saanich Inlet, British Columbia, Canada - SI_123_September2016_200_MG | ecosystem: Environmental > Aquatic > Marine > Inlet | place: Canada: British... | reverse complement strand
GGTCCATTGTGCCATAGTGGATTCAAACGCTTAAATTAATGAAAGTAATATTTCGCGTAGATGCTTCTCTAAAGATGGGTACGGGCCATGTAATGCGCTGCTTGACGTTAGCTCAAACGCTAAAAGACAATGGCGCTAAAGTTGAATTTATTTGTCGAAAACACGAAGGAAGCTTAATAAACAAGATTCGATCGAATGGGTTTGTTGTTCATGAGTTAAAGGTGTTTGAAGAGGCTGAAGTTGATAATAAATTAGCACATTCTCACTGGCTAGGAGTAACCCAGCAACAAGATGCTGATGATTGTATTAATATACTCAAAGCAGAAAAACTTGATTGGTTAATTGTTGATCATTACGCCTTAGATGAGCAGTGGCAAAAGAGACTTAAACCTTGTTATGAAAAATTAATGGTGATTGATGATTTGGCAGATAGGCAATTTGATTGCGATATTTTACTTGACCAAACATTTGGCCGCCAACAAGAGGATTATTTGGCCCTCACTCCGGAAGACTGTAAATTATTATTAGGCTCACAATATGCACTGCTAAGACCTGAATTTGTCGAATGGAGAGGGATTAGTTTAGAGCGCCGCAGTAAACCAGAGTTTAAACAACTGCTTATTAACATGGGCGGTGTTGATGTAGACAATGTTACCGAGAAGGTTCTAGATGAATTAACAATATGCAACTTGCCAAACGACTTGAAAATTACCGTTGTCATGGGGGGTTCGGCACCTCATCTTGAGAGTATTAAGTCTAAGGCGATTGTATTGCCTTATAAAACAGAAGTTAAAGTTGATGTGGGCAATATGGCTGAAATTATGTCAAATTCTGATGTTGCTATAGGGGCATCTGGATCCACCACTTGGGAAAGGTGTTGTCTTGGCCTGCCAACAATCCAAGTAATAACAGCAAACAACCAAAGTGTGTTGGCAAAATCTCTTGATAAAGCAGGTGTTATTGAGTTAATAAAACAAAATAATGATCTTGACGGATGTTTGGGTAGATTGAATAATAAAAAGTATTATATGAATATTGTATATAAAGCAATGAATATAACCGATGGAATTGGTTGTAATAAAGTGTTCAAATTTTTGACAGGTAAAGGAGATGGGGTATGAGTGACGTTAAGTTAGTGTTAGTATCTCAGCTTGGAGTAAATGATGAAAAGGCTGACCTTGTTAGCTGGGAAGTTTCCGAAGGGAGTAGCATTGAAAAAGGCGATGTTTTATGTATTTTAGAGACTACTAAGGCGGCTTATGATGTTGAATCAGATTATAGTGGATTTATTGCATTTTTATCAGATGAGGATGACAAGGTTTTGGTTAATAATCCTATAGCAATTATTGCCTCATCATATGAACAGGCTGTTTATGAAAGAGATATTATAAGGAATAAAGCAATACAAGAAAAAATGGAGAGTGATACAAGCGCAACAAAAAAAGCAGAAAGTATTGCTAAAGAAAACAAGGTTAGTTTAAAAGATATAACCCCATCAACTGGGTCAATAATTAGAGAGTCAGATGTTTTAGAATACATACAAGCCAACAGTGTTACAAATAAAAAAGTGTCAATAAATTTTGAAACTAATAAGATTCCAGTCGCTGTATATGGTGCTGGGCTTGGAGGGGTTACCATAAGGGAAACATTGTCAATGGGTGATGTATATAAAGTAGTTTGCTATATAGATGATAATAAAAAACTACAATCGGAGTTGGATGGGGTGCCTGTATATAGCGGTAATTCTATGGAGAAAATTCTAAACATGGGCGTCAAACATGCAATTACAGGAGTGTCAAATGGTATTCTTCGAACAAAAATTGCTAAAAAAATTGTTGATATAGGCTTTGAACTTGTAAATGCTATACACCCCAGCTCTTATATATCCCCATCCGCAAAAATTGGAGTGAACAATCATATCAAAGCAGGATCTTTGATAGATACAAATACTATTATTGGCAATAATTGTATTATTGATAATGGTGTAATCATTGCTCATGACAATCTTATCGAAGATGGATGTCATATTGCACCAGGTGCAGTATTTGGCAGTAAAATACATCTTGGTAAAAATACCGTTATTGGCATTGGTGCAAGCATTTCAACCAATATAAAGATAGGTCAAAAGTGTATTATTTCAGTCGGGGCAGCTATTACACAAAATATTGATAATTTCTCAGTTGTGGACGGCGTTCCTGGAAGGGTTATTGGAAAAACAAAGGGGTAGTGACAATATGGAGCTAGAATTATATTTAAAATTGTATGAAGATGCTTATACGATTAGACGGTTTGAAACACGTTTACTTGAACTTTTTTCTACGGGAAAATTATTTGGTACAACGCATACTTATGTTGGTCAAGAGGCAACAGCAGTATCAGTCATATCTAATTTAAGAGATTCAGATACGGTTTTTAGTAATCATCGGTGTCATGGACATTATCTAGCCAAAGAAGATGATCCGTTCGGCCTATTGGCGGAGGTAATGGGCAGAGAGGGGGCTACTTGCGATGGAAGAGGTGGAAGTCAACACTTGTGTAAAAATAAATTTTACTCTAATGGAATACAGGGTGGATTCTTACCAAATGCCCTTGGCGTAGCTTTTGCTGAAAAACATTTTGAAAATAACAATATAGTGGTTGCATTCATAGGTGACGGAACAATGGGAGAAGGGACGGTTTATGAAACATTAAATTTGGCTTCGCTATGGAAGGTTCCTCTGTTAATAGTTATTGAAAATAATCAGTATGCGCAAACTACCCCTATTCGTGATAACCTTGCTGGATCATTATTAAAAAGAGTCCAGGCTTTTGATGTTAGTGTAGGTGAAATTGAGAGTAATGATATATCTGAGCTTCACCCTAGATTTAATAGATTGATTAACTCAGTAAGGAATGAGTGTCGACCACATGTGGAAATAGTTAATTGTTATAGATATAATGCGCATAGTAAAGGGGATGATTTTAGAGATCAAAATGAAATAGATTTGTGGAGAAAAAAAGACCCATTGAACTATTTTGACAGCCATATTACAAAAAATGGCAGAGACAATATTAAAGATAGAGTAAATGAAAGGCTATCCAAAATTGAAGCTCAAGTTGAAAAACTACCTTTTTCAAAATTAAAGTAGAGATAATAATGACATATTTAGAATCAATAAATAATTCTTTACATGAAATGATGAGTGTAAACCCCAATATTGTAATGATTGGTGAAGATCTTAAAGATCCTTATGGTGGCGCATTTAAAGTTAGTAAGGGGCTGTCTACAAAGTATCCAAATCAAATTATATCTACACCAATTAGTGAGCAAGCTATTGTTGGATCAGCAATTGGCATGGCTATGTGCAATATGAGACCTATCGTAGAGATAATGTTCGGTGATTTTCTAACTCTCTGTGTAGATCAGATTGTGAATCACGCAGCAAAATATAATTGGATGTATAACGGACAAATTAGCGTACCATTAGTGATTCGAACTCCAATGGGAGGAGGGCGCGGATATGGCCCTACTCATAGTCAGTCGCTTGAGTCTATGTTTCTATCTGTATCAGGAATAAGTATAATTTCCCCGTCTATTTTTCATGACCCGGGTGCAATGTTAGCAAAATGTGTAACTAAAGACGATAATCCGTGCCTATTTATTGAGAATAAGGCTAGTTATCCGAAAGATTTAGTAATCGGAAATGAGTATAAGGATTTTTACATTCAGAGAATTAAAAATGAAATTTTTGAAGATGTGTATCTAAGCTTATATCCCGATGACAAGAGCGACATTCTTATTATTACTTATGGTGGAATGTCTGAAATGGCAGTGGAAAGTGCAAGGAAAATTTTTCTAGATGAAGAGGTGTCGGTGGACGTGTTAATAATGGCATCAATAAAACCTTTGAATATTGACTTAATTATAGATAGAGCAAGAACAGTGGGCCGAGTTCTTGTATTGGAAGAAGGGAATCAAATAGGTGGCTGGGGGGCGGAGGTTTCTAGTGTAATTCATGAAAAAGCGTTTGACACGCTTGATCTTCCAGTGCAAAGATTGGGGGCTTTAGACTGCCCTATTCCTTCGTGTATGCCAATGGAATCAGAAGTACTTCCCACAGTAAAAAAGATTTGTAAAGTTATAAAAAAATCTTTAATTAATTAACAGTATGATTATTAACAATAGAGAGATAAATCCTGTAAATCCACCATATATAATTGCTGAAATGTCAGCTAATCATAATGGCAATATTAACAACGCCTATAAGATTATTGATATGGCTAAAACTGCAGGGGCAGATGCAGTTAAGCTGCAAACTTACAAGCCAGACACAATTACAATGGATATGCGGACACCTGAATTTATGATTGAAGGTGGACTATGGGATGGACAAAGTTTATATGAACTATATGAATCTGCTTTTATGCCGTGGGAATGGCATAAGCCCTTGTTTGAATATGCACAAAAAATCGGTATTACAATATTTAGCTCACCTTTTGATAATACAGCTGTTGATTTATTGGAAGACTTGAATACGCCTGCTTATAAAATTGCTTCTTTTGAAGCGGTTGACTTGCCTTTAATTAAATATGTTGCTCAAACTGGAAAGCCTATGATTATCTCAACGGGCATGGCAGATGCAGAGGAGATTCAGGAAGCTATTGAAGCTGCACGAGAGGGAGGGTGCAAGGAGTTGGCTATCCTGCACTGTGTGAGCGGCTACCCTGCGCCAGCAGAAGACTATAATTTAAGAACATTAGTTGATATGCAGCAGCGGTTTGGATTAGTGACGGGATTATCAGACCATACAATTGACAACACAACAGCAATTAGCAGTGTTGCACTGGGCGTTTCAATTATTGAAAAACATGTGACATTGGACCGTAATGGTGGTGGACCTGATGATTCCTTTTCACTGGAAGAAGAGGGGCTAAAGGAATTGTGCGTGGGCACAAAAACTGCATGGGAATCTCTCGGGAAAGTTAATTATGGGATGAAATCAAGTGAGCAAGGAAGCGTGAAGTTCCGTCGCTCAATTTATGCAATTAAGGATATTAAAAAAGGCGAACAATTAACCAAGGAAAATGTCAAAAGCATTCGACCAGGGTTTGGTTTGGCGCCAAAATATTTAAGTAAGATTTTATCGTCAAAAGCAATGCGTGATATTAGTCGTGGGACACCCATTTCACTTGATTTAATTGTATAAAAATTAATCTTTATAAGGAAAAAAAATGAATTTTAGAATTAGTGTAGGCAGTATAGAAGGAACTAACTCTTTTGGAAAGGTTGTATATAATGAAAACAACACACTAGTTGAATCAGATTTTCAAGAACTTGTGGTTCGTGAGAATTCTGCGGGCTCTATTTTTTGTCTTGGATCGGTCAAGAGTAAAGATAAATCCAAAGAGATTGGGGCGTGCCTTGATTTGATAAGTGAACAATCTTTACATTCAATTGTCAGCGAATTAGAGGGAAGGTTTGTATTGTTTTTAGTTACTCAAAATGGGCTATATGCCAGTTCAGACCAATTTGGTAAGTTAGATATTTATTATCAAGAAAATGAGAATAATATTACATTAGCATCAAATTTTGATTTGTTACCAGAAAGTCCTGCTAAAGATGGATTTAATCAGGATGCATTGGTGCATACATTGACCTATTATGGGTATTGCCCTCCTAAAAAAGACACACTATATAATTCAGTTAAAAGACTAGGTGTTGACGAATGTGCACATATTAAAAATGGCAAATTAACACTTATAAGGCAAAATTTTGCTATACAGAATACTCAAGAGTATGCCGATAGTAAGCATGATGAATATGCAGACATTTTCTTGGGTCACTTGAAAGAATCTGCCTCAGAAGATGGGAACCTAGTTTTTTTGTCATCAGGTTGGGATTCTACTTCAATTTTGGCAGGCTTGGTGCATACAGTTGGCAGGGATAAGGTTAATGGTGTTATTGGCAGGATGAAGTATTCAGAGCGAAGTGGTTGCTGTAATCAGATTGAAATAGATAAGGCTCAGAAGTTTGCAGAGTATTACAACATAAAATTAGATGTGGTTGATTTTGATTTAACCAAGAAAGATGAAAAGTATTTCGAATCCTTGAGGGCAAAGATGCGTAAGCATCAATTATATGCAATGACAGGAATTACACATGATAAGCTAGCCATTAAAGCATCTGGATTAACAACAAAGAATGAAACAATTTTTGCAGGAGAGATTAGTGATGGTGCGCATAATTTAGGCTTTAGTCAGTATGCAACCATCTTTCACCCATCGCATGGATTTAGGGAATATAGCGATAAGATGGCAAGCTATTTATTTGGACCAAGTTTCTTGTCATTGTTGATGAATGGACAGTATGTCGATGATCCTATTTACCAGCTATTCAAGTCAAGAATTGGTAGCGATACTATTTTTGATGAAGTTAAAGGCACACCTGAAGATATTAAATTACAACTTTTGACCAGTTTGTTTTTAAGAGATGCAAGGTTGCCATTTTGGTCACTAGATAATAATAATTTATTAACACCACAAGGAGTGGAAAATTATACTGCAAGTATGCAAAAGACCTATTTATCAGATATTGCTAAAAATATGGATATTGATAATGTTTATGCAAGTTACTTGTATTTATACAATAGTTTTCATTGGCAAGGCTCTACAGTTCGCTCTTTACAAACATTGTCAGATTATTACTCTTTAAATACAGATTTACCATTCTGGAATAGTAAGTTGCAAGAATTTTTGGCAAAAATGCCAGAAGAGTGGGGGCGTGGGTTGGATTTAAACCCGACCAAGTATCCACTGAAGAAAATGCTGCAGGATAAGCTTGATTATCCATATGATTATCAAAAGGGTGCACATTCTTATACTTATGATGTGGATCATTCATTTAACCATGCACAAGAAGTTTACTGTTATTCAGCACTGGTTGAGGATTTTCAAGATAGTGTAAAAGATAAGGCGTATCATCAAATTTTATCTAAAGAATATTTTGATTTGGACTATATTGACGGCTTGGTGGATGAGTATATTCGATCTCCAGAAGAGATTAATGTGGCTAATTTGACAAAATTAGTGCCAATTATTATGTTATGTTATGTAGGTTGGTATGGTAAGTAATATTTTTCGCCATAATGCGACAATCACTCAAGAAAAGCGTAATAACCTTAGTCAACACAAATCACTTGTTGTTTGGTTTACGGGACTGTCTGGTTCTGGTAAGTCAGTTATCAAATACTTATGAAAGATAAATATCAAATGCTACTCCATATCGGGCTACCAAAGACGGCATCTACTAGCCTTCAGAACAATCTTTTATATGGACTACACAAAGAAAGGAAGATTAATTTTTTAGGAAAGTCGGAAGGGGTAGGAAGGCGTGGTTTTTTCAGTAACCCAGAAATTGTTACAATGTTAACGGCAAAAAAGTTGACCAAAGAGGAGTTGTGCAAAATACAAAAAAAAATGGAAAAGCTGCTTACACATGAAAAGCTTAATGTTCTAAGTGAAGAGACATTAAGTGTATCTATGAGCTATGATGTAGAGGCTGTTCTTCATAACTTAAAGACTATTTTTCAGAAATGTGATATTAAAATTTTAATATCTTTAAGATCTCCGGTAGATATGCTGTTTTCTGTATTTATTGAAGATTATCCTTGGCTTTACTATGCAGATGATAATCGTAATACTTTTGAGAAATTTAGCAAGGGTATAGTAAGAAATTTTACTGATATTGATTATTTACAATTCAAGTATGAGGCCTACCTGAATTTGATTGATCAGTATTTTGATGATAAAACTGTTTTATTATTTGAGGACTTGAAGTACGATCAAGATACTTATTTTTCCACTTTGTCACATTTATTAGGGATTGAAAAAGATGAGGCCAATAGATTGTTTTTATCTTCGGTTCAGCATTCTAAAAAAGTAACTACTATTGGTACGAAAAGCAAAGGATATACTGCCTTAAATGCGCTTTTGAAAGTAACACCAAATAAATATAAGCATAAATTAAAAGAGATGTGGTTATTAAGGCTTTTGAGATATATTACTGTATCTAAACCGGTAGAGCATATTTATCCAAATGTGCAGATATCTGCGTTTATATTAAATACTTTTGGCATTAAAAATATTGATAAATTTTCTAAAAAATACAGATTGAATAAAGATAAATTGACCCAATATAACTACTCTCTTCTTGATAGGTGAAAATAATGAAAAGCAATAATTGTTCTAAAAACGAGAAAATATTATCTAACAAAATATACAATCTTTGCAAGGTGTTATGGCCATTTGCAAGGAGTATTACAGGCAATGGAGTCAGGGAGACGCTTAATATAATTAAACAGGAAATTCCTGAGTTAACTATTAACGAAGTACCAACAGGAACGCAATGTTTTGATTGGAAAGTCCCTAGGGAGTGGAATATTCGAGATGCATATGTTATTGCACCTGATGGTACTAAAATTATTGATTTTAAAATCAATAATCTACATATTGTAAACTACTCTATTCCTGTTAATCAAACAATGTCATTGTCGGAGTTACAGCTACATCTTCATTCATTACCTGATCAGCCTGACGCAATCCCTTATGTGACTTCATATTTTCAAGAAAGGTGGGGTTTTTGTTTATCAGAGAATCAAAGAAAAACATTGATAGAGGGGGGTTATCAGGTTTTTATTGATAGTGATTTATCCGACGGAAGTTTGACTTATGGAGAGCTTATTATTCCTGGAAAGAGCAAGAAAGAGATATTTTTATCTACCTACACATGTCACCCTTCAATGGCAAATAATGAATTGTCAGGGCCAGCTGTGACGACATATTTAGCAAAGTGGATACAGACACAGTCGCGGGAATATACCTATAGAATTATCTTTATTCCAGAGACTATTGGATCTATATGCTATTTGAGCAAAAATATCCAAGAGATGAAGAATAAAATAATTGCTGGATATAATATATCTTGTGTTGGAGATGATAATTCTTACTCTTATTTACCATCTCGAAATGGAAATACTATATCAGACAAAGTCGCATTACATATACTGAAAAATGTCAACCCAGAGTTTGTTCATTATTCTTATTTGGATAGAGGTAGCGATGAGCAACAGTACTGCAGTCCAGGAGTGGACTTGCCGATTGCTACAGTGATGCGTACTAAGTATGGAGAATATGAAGAGTATCACACATCTTTAGATGATTTAAATTATATATCTCCTGAAGGGTTATTCGGTGCGTATGATGTATTAACTCAGTGCATTCAATGTATTGAACTTAATAAGGTATATAAAGCAACTATATTATGTGAACCGCAAATGGGTAGGCGTGGTCTGCGCCCTACTCTAGGCGGTTCTGGATTAGAGCCAGATGTTCAGCTTATGTCAGATATTTTAGCGTACGCAGATGGAAAGAATGATCTATTGAGTTTGGCAGGTCAATTCAATTTGTCAATGCTTGATATGATAGAAAGCGTAAATATCTTAGTAAGTGAAAATCTATTGAATGAGGTTAAATAATTAACACTTTAACAAGGGAAACAAATGAATTTTATAGATAATAACCCTTTTTTAAAGTGTGTTCAATTTGAAAGTATGCAAATTGAGTCTGATCTAACAAAATTAACGCTAATTATTATGCTGTACTATGTTGGTTGGTATGGAAAGAGATAGAGGACCAGGTAAGGACTTTTTCTTTGTTGGCGTATCACTCAAATTGTTCTTATTTTTGCTATTGGCAAGATTTTTTAATTGGCGTATTTATGTCTTTGATAACAGTAGTCGTCCTTTTCAGTTTAAGCTTCTTCAGAAAATGCATAAGCGCCAATGGATTACTAGAATAATGGAACAACACCATGCATTTTATAATTCTCATAGTGTTGCGATTGAATTAGCAGATAGAATAGTCAATCAAATTTCTGATAGTGTAGTTATTCAATTGGCAAGTGAGTTGTATAAAAACAAAGAAACAGATTTAGTATTTAAGAAAGTATTAGCGAAGCACTTATCCTTACTAACTTCAATCAATCAATATATTGTAAATGACCGGAAAATAATTGATCCTACTCTATTCATTAGCAAGAAGTATCGTAAAATTTTACAAGGAAATCCAGAGGTATTCGATGTATCTATTACTGTTAAATATGGGCTTTATTGGGTAGGTGTAAAATTAAAAATAACGTGGTTGGCAGTGGTCTTGGGATATCTCCTGCATTTGTTAGTGCAGCCATTTTGCAAAAAAAGTACAGATGAAAAAACATTTAAATACGCAATATCTATTCCTTTTTCTTGGGCGACAAAGTTCGAAGGTGCACGAGAATTTACTTTTTTAGTTGATGACAATATCATTAAAAAGAATGAGACAGTATTTTTAGTCGAGTATCCAGAAAGCAAGAAGTTCTATCAGCGCTTTTCTAGTGCTGGTTATAATTTAAGAGAGGCGACCAGTATTAAACAAGTGAAAAAATTGTTTAATGCAAGTAACTTGGATGTCCGTCATGATTCTTCCAAAATTGTTGACCTTATGATGGCGCATAAAGAAGTTTTTTTTATTTATGAAGCATTGATGTTTTTACTTATCAGTAGAATAAGTTGGTCAGTAATTACCACCAAAACCCTATTTAAACACTATATTTATTTTAATAAAGAAGGTGCAGCCCAGATTGCAGCAAATATTTTTTTGAAAGAAAAAAATATAGTGGTACATGTTTACTCGCAATTTGTTGGAGGATCTTACCAAGTCTGTGGTAATAATAGCGCCTTTGACAATAGAAAGGTAAATTGGTCTTTTTTAAATCCTGATTATCATTATTTAAATAATCAAGCTATGATAAATTCAATGCGGTTACTACATCACAGTGCAGTTGAATATAAGGATATTGGTAATATATTTTCAGAAAAAATTATAGAAATTGAAGGCAACTCTGAATATATTAAAGATATAAAGCTACAACAAAATATACGAGAGAAACAAAAGGTTGTCAGTATTTTTGACACTACTTATATTGGCATATCAAAGCATTATTCAAACTATGATGAAGCACAATATTTTTTAAAAGATGCAATTAGGTTAGCGGAAAGTATGCCAAATTGCACATTTTTATTTAAACCTTCAAAAGGTAGTTCATTTTTTTTGGTAAGTTATTGGGCTGATGAAAAAGGAGTTGATATAGTGCAATTACGCCATAAATTTGATCAACTCTCAAATGCTTTTATGTTGTCTGATAGTGACGATATAATTGACGTAATTAGTGTAAGTGATGTTGTGTTTACTAACAGTTTTTCCTCTCCAACAACTGATGCTTTGTTGGCAAGAGTTCCTGCATTCTGGTATCAAGCAAAAACAGATGTTAGCTTTTCAATTTACAATAAAGTTCCTGGGTTGGTTGTTAATGGTTATGAAGATTTATACGCCCAAGTAAACGAAATGCTGCAAGATGATTATTCTCTAGATATTTTAGATAATCCTGATCTAATTCACCTTGTTGGTAATTCAAAGAAGAAAGGGATGACTTCTTTGCGTTTAGCGTTGTCAAATGCATAGTACGATTAAAAATTCAACATTTTATTTGTCTCAAATTGCTATTAGTGGTGTGTTGATGTTAGTGCTGCTTTCGATAACCTCTCAATACTTAATGCCAGATGAATTGGGGCAGTTTGTATTGGCGCAGACTTATGCAATGATTGCAGTTGGTATTGCCAATTTTGGCATGTTGTTGAGTTATGAGCGTAATTTTTTTGAATTTGAAAAATCAAAAGAAGATTCTGCAAAATTAATTTCTTCTGCGATTATTTTTGTTGTTTTTAATTTGACAATACTGTTATCTGTAGTGTATTTATTTCAATTAGAAATTAGCAATTTGATACTTTCTGAGAATGCACACAGTGATTTACTACTTGTTGTTCTTGTTGGAGTAATATTCTCATCGTTGTCTCAGTATTATCTGACTTTTTTAAAGAATTCCGGATTGGCTAAGAGTTATGCTAAATATGTGATTGTCAATTCTGTAATCTATTTCAGTCTTGCTGTCGTGTTTATGGCTAAACTAAGTCTTGGTGTTATGTCGTTGGCCTATGCATGGATAGTTTCTAATTTAATATTGCTTGCCTTGTTATTTTTGGCCCTTAGAAAAGAGTTGCCCATTGGTTTCGACAAGGAAATGTTAAAAGCAATGTTAAAAATCTCTTTACCACTTACACCAAAGATATTGTTTGGGTTTATGAATACCAAGCTTGATAAGATATTGCTAGGGTTGATTGGATCTAGTGCATCAGTAGGTTTGTATCATATGGGGCAGGTTTTTGCCGCGACGATATTTCAATTTATGACAGGGCTAGACAGGGTGTTTCAACCCGAACTTTACAGAAAGTTGTTTGCAGATAAGCACGCTAATAATTCATATGAAATCAATAATTACATTTTGCCATTTTTTTATATCTCTATTTTTGCTGCTTTGATAGTAGTTTTATTCTCCAAGGAATTTGTTTTACTATTTCTTTCTGGTGAGTATCAAAAAGTAACGCCTATTATTTCTATCTTATCAATTTATTACGCCTCTTTATTTTTTGGCAAGGTGACGGGTAATCAGTTAATTTATGCAAAAAAGACATACCTTACAACCCTGGTGATTTTACTGGGGATAGCAATTAATTTTGGTCTAAATATTCCATTTATTATAAACTGGGGGATTGTTGGTGCTGCATGGGCAACAACAATTTCAGGTGTCATAATGACAATGTTGAGTTTTTATTTTGCACAAAAATACGCTAAAATTACATGGCAATGGAAATCAATCTTTGTAATATATAGTTTTTTTTTGGCAGTCACCGCATTTACTATGGTTGATTATAGTTTTTCAATAGACTTGTACAAAATTTTGATGATGAAATTCTTAATTGTATTTTTCTATATTATTATTGGATTTATGTTAAAAATTATTTCTACAAAAAAATTAAAGATATTTTTAAGGCAATGAGGATATAGATGAATTTCATGGATAAAAAACTTATATTATTTGACTTGGATGGTGTATTGCTCGATTCAAAAAGAAACATGGAGTTGTCTTGGCTTGCAGTTTGTGAAAAGCATGACATTGACGTTAAGTTTGAAAATTACTTTTCTAATATTGGTAGGCCGTTTAAAGATATTCTAAACATTCTAAATATTAAAGAACAGAAAAACGATATAGAGAAGACGTTTAATGAAGTATCTATTCAATTAATTCATAAAGTGAGTTTTTATCATGGAGTTGACTCTGTACTAAGACAACTTTCTAATCTAAATATTAAGACAGGCATTGTTACTTCAAAAAATACTATTAAAACTCAGAAGATTCTAGAGTTGCTTGATTTTTCATTTGACATTGTACAAAGTCCTAATAATGATTTGCGAGGTAAGCCTGCACCAGATCATATACTCTACGCCATGTCCAAATTAGAGATGCAAGCCTCTGATGTTCTTTATATAGGTGATATGGATGTTGATTATGAAGCTGCAAAACATGCAAAAGTAGATTATTTTCATGCCTCGTGGGGATATGGCACTTGTCCTGATGAAAATACAATAAAATTAAAACAGATTTTAAACTTAATGGACTTTATTAAATGAAAACTATTGGTATTATTCCTTGTCGCTACCAATCATCTAGGTTTCCTGGTAAGCCGTTAGCACTTATAGATGGTAAGCCGATGATGTGGTATGTTTATCAGCGAGCACTTGAATCAAATATATTAGATGAGGTGTATATCGCAACTGACGATGAACGCATTGTTAAAGTTGCTAATGAATATGAGCTAAACACCGTAATGACTAGTAGTCAACATGAAACTGGTACTGATAGAGCGGCAGAAGTTGCTAGTAAAATTCAAGCAGATTATTATGTTAATATTCAAGGTGATGAGCCATTTATTGAGCCAAATGCAATCAAACTAGTTGTGCAAGCTATTATTGATTGTGACAATCCATTAATACAGGCAACTAACGCTTATACGCCCATGCAAGATGCTAGTGATATAGTTGATACGAATACGGTTAAGGTGATCAAGGATACCAATGGACAAGCCCTGGCCTACTCTCGGCAGCCCATCCCGTATCCTAAGGCAAATATTGCGAAATACTACAAGCAATTAGGTTTATATGCCTTTAAACAAAGCGGGCTGCAAATATTTAGTGAAAATACACCAGCTAACTTGGAAAGGGTCGAGGGTGTGGAAATGTATCGTTTGCTTGAGCATGGTTATAGTATACAAATGGTTGAAACTAATGATGCCTCTATATCGGTTGACACACCAAGTGATTTAATTCGAGTACAAGAAAGGTTTGGTGCGTAGTTTGAATCATGATGACTATAGATTGCTGTGCAAAACATGCGATAGTGTTTTAGAGGGGGGTAAAAATATTTATAGGATTGCCATGCCTTTTTTACATATAATGCGAGGGCATCCGGATTCTTTAAGGCCATACCAATCATTATTTGAAGGCGCTTCAGATAATAATTCTTCGTTACATAGTCCGTTATCATTACATAAAAAGATATTAAAGTTTTTGTTCTCGAGTAATTGTCAAGCTTCCAATTCTAATAGTTGTAAAGATATTGATGTTGTTTTTGTTTCTCACTTGGTTAATGTTGAGCATTTAAACAGTGATAGTGATTTTTATTTTTCGGATTTGCCAAAATATCTAAAAAGTAGACAGGTCAATTGTTTAATTATTTTGATTAACCATACCAATGAAAGTTGCAAAACTTTATCAAAATGCATTAATAATTCCACCACCCAGAGAATTGTACTTTCAAAGAGTTTTAGTCTAACAAGGGACTTTCTGACAGTCTTTAGCTTGATAAGAGAGATGCTTGTAATGAAGCTTACTTCTTTTAAAGAGAACGGGTTATTAAAAAAAATATTAAGTCGTGCATCTAGTGTTAAATTGCTAGGCGGCCCACTGTCATCTTTAATAATTGGCAAGCAAGTTGACAATATTTTGAAGTTACATAACCCCAAAGCCATTATAACTACATATGAAGGGCATGCGTGGGAGAGGGTGGTTTATAGTATTGCCAATCAGCACAATAAAAAAATATTGCGTATTGGGTATCAACATGCTGTTGTTACAAAAAATACACACTCAATGGCAAGATCTTTAGGCGAGAAGTGCGACCCAGATTTGATTTTTTCTTCTGGTAAGATTACTCATAATTTTTTAAAAAAATCATTAAATGGAGCCCATTCAAAGTTTTCAGTCCTGGGTTCTGAAAAATCTTTGGGAAGTTTAGAGGCGCACAATGATAAACAAAATAAAACTTGCTTAATCCTACCTGAGGGTAGCTTGGAGGAATGCAATCTCCTGTTTGGTTTTTCGATTAAATGTGCAAATAAATTGCCAAATATCGATTTCATATGGAGGCTTCATCCTAAGATGTCTTTTGAGCAGGTATTGGAATATATGTCGATTGATAGAAATAATTTACCTAAGAATATTATCATTTCCAATTTATCACTGACTAAAGATATTGAAAAATCTAGTTTTGCACTTTATCGTGGCACTACGGCGATTATTGAAGCTATTTATAAGGGGGTCTTTCCAATATATTTGTCTACTGGAAGTGGTATGGCAATCGATTTTCTGTACGATGCTGAGGGAGAGAGGGGTGTTGTTGAAAGTACAGAGGGTTTTGCAAAGGTGATTAATGATGATGTGCCACATAACAGTGACAAATTAATTAATTACTGTAATCAGTACTTTCAGCCTCTTGAGCACGAAGTTTTGTTGCAAGAATTAAAGTGCGTTATTTGAAATGAAAAATTATACAATTAGTGTTGTAATTCCATCTATAGGTGGAGATCTTTGCGGCACCTTGGACAGTATTAATGCAGGCAGAATTTACCCTGATGAGATCATTATTTGCCTACCCAATGATACACATTCTGTACAAGATGTATCCAAATATAAAAATTTAACCATTATATATGCACAGCAATATGGTCAAGTGTATCAGCGTATTGTTGGATTTGAGTGCGCTAAGGGTGACTATGTATTGCAGCTAGATGATGACGTTATTTTAGAAAATAATAGTATTGAGCAGTTGTTAAATTGCTTAAAAATGGTTGGCGGTAGGGCGGCAATTGCACCTGCATACTTCAAAATGAATACAAATATATCACTATATAAAGAGAAAAATGCGTCGCTGTTGAGACGTGTAGTTTATTGGGTTGCTAATGGAAGTTCGGGCTTTGAGCCAGGTATTGTTAGCCTATCAGGAATTAATTTTGGTTTAAACTTTGATATTAAAACACAAAATATTAATAAATCAGATTGGCTGCCAGGAGGGTGTGTTTTGCATAATAGAGAAAACTTAATAATGGATGATTATTTCCCTTTTAAAGGTAAGGCGTATAGTGAAGACTTAATTCATTCGTTTATTTTGAAAAAGCGGGGGGTGAATCTCTATGTTTGTAATAAGTCAGTTGTTTATACGAAGACCGATGGTATTGAGTCGCTACAAGAGCTTTATAAACAATATAAAATATCAAAATATGTTAATAGTATATGGGGAAGAAGCTTAACAAGATTAAAGGCTTATTACTTAATCAGGTTAATATTTTTCTTTCTCAAGAAGGCGAAGGTATAGCATTATCATTCTAATTGTTTAGATTGGGCTGGCCAAGCTCTCATTGTATTTACACTAAAGTAGTAATTGATTCAAACTTGAAAGGATTTTTTTTAATAATTATGGCTAGATTAAAAGTATTGCATTTGTTATATTCTGGATGTGAGAAAGGGGGTGCGCAAAGGGTTGCGGTGGAGTGTGCAGCGTATAACGCCGATCTTTACACTTCAACCGTTAAATCTGGAGGGTTGTCGCATCTTTTTAAGAAAAAATTTATAAAGTTTTATAAATTAATTTTCAATTATAAGTTTGACATCATTTTTTGCTCGGACCCTAGAGCGCTCTTACTATCCTTAATTTGTTTACGGTCATTTCTTTCCAAAAGATATCTGATATTACATTCTGATAAGTTAATTAAAAGTAAAAAATTGATAATTTTTTTATGTAGATTTTTTTCTGTTCATTGTATTTGCACCACTAAGACACAGTTTGATACGTTTAGCAAACACTTGAGTAATGTAGATTTGGTAAAAATTGCCGACATTCCAGAGATGAAATTAGCCAAGCAACAGAGTTATGGTCTTTTGTATTTTGGCAGACTTGATCCAATAAAAAATATTCATGAGATTGTAGATATTTTTTCCAGGCTTAGAAAAAAAAATAGTCGTTTTAAGTTGACTATAGTTGGCAAAGGCAGTGAGTGTTTCGAAAAAACAAAAGGTATTGAAATTATTCGAGAGTGGAAATCACAAGAAGAATTAAAGAATATTATGAAAAAATCTAGTTTTATTATAAATGCAACCAACCACGAAGGGTTTTCACTTCAGATCATGGAGGGAATTTCAAACGGTCTATTTCCGCTAGTTAAATCAAATGGACTTATTACCAACTACAATCTTTCAAAAAAATGTTTTTTAAGTGTTCAAAACATTGAGAATGCCACCTGTTTAGATAATTATGAATGGCAGCAAGTTATTACCAAATTTCAAGAGTCATTATGCACATATCTTGAAAGCACTGTTCATTTGAAAGAGTATATAAGGTTAGAAGTTAAAGGTTAAATATGATTTTAAATTCAGTTTAAAGTTATGAAAAGAGCTTCTAAAAAAGATGAAACTATTTTTTATTGCCTACCCAACGTTAAAGATGGCCTTAGATATACCCCTAAAGCATTGAATGAATATGTAGAGTATTTATATTATGGGAAATTTGGGTATTTTTTTAAAATTCTAAATGTATTGTCATTAAAGAAAACAATCTTACTTAATAGCTTTAGGTTTTGTGATCGTTGTATAGCGCATGTTGGTCTGCACCTTGGATGCAAGGTAATTATCATTCAGCATGGTCGCAATGAGTACTTCAAATTAAAAAGACCGTTGTTAGTTATAAAAAAGTTTTTTTTAGCGCCTCGATATAGCTACGAGCTGTTATTTTTGTGTATATTATGTGTATGGTTTTCTGTAGTTCGATTAAAAACAAAAAAAACAAATTCTTATTGTAATTTATTATATTTTACTAATGACTACAGGCGCTCATGGATAAGTTATTTAAGTAATGTAAGTGTTAAGATTGTTGATACAAAGGTTAGTGCACCAAATCCGATTTCTTGGGGTGCTATAACTCAAATACCAAGAGTTCGCTATTTGCCTGTATTTTTAATAGATGAGCCTCTTGACTCTACTATAGGTATGAGTAACACAAGGTATTTTGAATTGATAGACAATTTAATTCTTAATCTAAATGTTGACAAGATTTATACAAAGCGACATCCAAGAAGTGATAATGACAAATTTAAAAATAATTTAAAAATTGTTGAAATAGATGAGGTGCCGGAAAATGTAGAAGTGTTAATAGGATATGAATCTAACTTACTTTTCTGCGGAATTAATGCTGATAAATTCTATAAATTTGATAACAACGAGTTAAGAATTAAAAGTACAAAAGATTTGCAAAAAAATCAAGAGGGTAGAAGTTATTCTGATCTCAATAAGGAGGAGTTTCTATGCGGTTAAATTTGAATGGTGCAAAGATATTCTTTACTGTTATTTTTCTAGCTATTACTACTAATGCTTTCTTTGTTGGATTTCAAGATTTAGATGTTTCACAATATTTTTTTTATCTTACGGCAATGCTTATTGTTTTAACACATGTTATTATTTCTCGCATTGATGTGGTTTTTATAATCGGATGCACACTTGTTTTAATTTTGAAAATCATTGGTATTTCTGAACTAGTATCAGATACGTTGATGATAGTTGTATTATCATGGGGCTTAAGTTATTTGAGACATGAATTCACAGAGCTGCATTTTAGACTAATTCTTGTTTATGGCCTGGTAACCATTCTTGTTGGATTGCTGCAAATGGCAGGAGTTGAGCAATTGCATGCGTGGAATACATTTATGTTCGATGAAAACACACTGCCTAAATCATTAATATCTACCCCGATAGAGCAAATTTCTCAGTCGCAAATTCGCCCTCCTGGACTATTTCACAATGGCAACATCCTCACCTTGTTTGTTTGTTATTTTTATGCTCTTACACTTAATAAGTCCATGCTATTTTTACCACTAGGGTTGCTTGCTGTATGGATTTCTGGATCAAAAATAGCTGTTATTTTTGTATTTTTGTATCCATTAATAATGGTCTTTAGTAAAAGTCGGTTGTGTGGCTATGATTATTTGAAGATATACTTATCAACAATAATATTTTTCTTAATTATATGGATGATATCTCCAGAAATGCATGAAAGAAGATTTGCATTTGGCAGTTTTTGGGCTTCCGCATTATTTAGATTATTCAGTGTTAATGAGATTTTAAATATAGGATATGACTTCAATACAATTAAAATGTATTCAGATAGTGCTAGTTATTTTAAAAGGGAGACAGGAGCGCTTGTGACAGGTATCTTTGGTTTTTTGTTTCTTTTTATACCATTTGCATTCTTGAATTTTAGAAGTTTTATTCTTTTGATTTCAAAAAAAACTCCTGAAATTGCCACACTCTTCTTTGTGTCTATAGCAACCCCTATTATGAGCGATCCATTTACTATAATTATACTGTACCCTGTCTTTAAGGCTTTTAGAGAAATTAAACATAAGAAATCTAAATTGTTGCTATAGACTTGAGTGTTAATTTTAGAAGGATTATATGAAGAAATTATATTTTATAACGGGAGCTACCGGTTTTATTGGGCGGCGGCTTATTAATGCATTAAATGGAGAAATTCGGGTTTTGTCTCGTACAAAGCAGCCCGATTTTGAGACTGTAGTTTGTAATTTGCAATCCGAAGTTATTCCAGATCATGCTTTAAATAATGTTAATACTGTTTTCCATTTAGCTGGATTTGCGCATGATATGCGTGATGCGAGTAAGATTGCAGATCTTTACTATAAAGTTAATGTGAGTGCCACAGTTCAATTGGCTAATCTAGCTGTAAAGTCTGGCGTTAAGAGGTTTGTGTTTGTTAGTAGTGTCAAAGCAGGCGGAATTTCAACTCCTAAGAAATGTATAAATGAAAATGACCAAAGTGATCCTGAAGGTATCTATGGAAAAACTAAACGAGAAGCGGAGCTAGCGTTATTAAAAATAGGTAAAGAGTCTGGTATGCATGTATCCATTATTCGCCCTTCTTTAGTGTACGGACCTAATGCAAAAGGCAATTTAAAATTAATGCTATCAGGTATTGAAAAGGGATGGTTTCCGCCTTTGCCTGAAATGGGCAACCGACGCTCTATGATTCATGTAGATGATTTAGTTCGGGCAATTTTATTGGTAGCTGAAGACAAGCGAGCTAATGGAGAAATATTTATCGCAACAGATGGTATGCCTTATTCTTCTCGTGAGATTTATAATGCTATGTGCGGTGTAGCGGGCAAGTCAATTCCAAAATGGAGTATGCCAAAAGTCTTATTTGATCTTGCTAGCCTAGCAAGTCCCCGCATTAAATATAAACTTAACAAGTTACTGGGTGATGAATGCTATTCTTCTGCTAAATTAGAAGCGCTAGGATTCAAAGCTAAAAAGACATTAAAGGATATGAATGAAACGAATTTTTGATTTATTTTTTGGCGTAATATTATTGTTATCGTTGGTGATTATGATGCTATTCATTGCTATTGTAATTCGATTAACATTAAAAGGTCCATCACTATATTGGTCTGACAGGGTTGGTAAAAATAATAAAATTTTTAAAATGCCAAAGTTTAGATCAATGTTGATAGATGCTCCTGCTGTGGCAACCCATCTATTAGATAATCCAGATGTCTACTTATCTCCCATTGGTGGTTTTTTACGCTCAACTAGTTTAGATGAGCTGCCGCAGATATTTTCAGTATTAAAAGGCGACATGAGCTTTGTAGGTCCACGGCCTGCACTTTTTAATCAAGAGGATTTAATTGCCTTGCGTAAAGAAAAAGGCGTAGATAAGTTATTGCCTGGCATTACAGGATGGGCACAAGTTAATGGCAGGGATGAATTATCAATTCCTGATAAAGTAGCATTAGATGTTGAGTATTTAAATCGCCAATCCTTTTGGCTTGATATGAAAATTCTATGGATGACTTTCTTAAAGGTTATTAAACGCGATGGCGTGAGTCACTAATAAGGGTGATATGCTAAATTGGTTTTTTGACTTTTCTGTAGTCAATTAATAATCAACCAGTTGCTATCATTCCAGCTTTGAAGATATCTCATTGCGCTAGTTTCTGATTTCCAGCCACCTCTAAGCATAATTTTCTCAAGCGGGATATTTTTGTTTAATAGATCAAGTGCAGCGCCAACTCTAAATGAGTGGCCT
>Ga0233443_1001387_pt1 | contig 21428 bp, 18 predicted proteins | sample SI_123_September_2_FD_182784 | JGI IMG/M metagenome (GOLD analysis project Ga0233443, IMG submission 182784) | Seawater microbial communities from Saanich Inlet, British Columbia, Canada - SI_123_September2016_200_MG | ecosystem: Environmental > Aquatic > Marine > Inlet | place: Canada: British... | reverse complement strand
GCGGATTCCACAGATGCCCGTTTGCGACCACGACGGCGCGGTAGTTTCGCGCACGGCCATCGTTGGTTACGACCCGCCAGCGCCCGCCGCCGGTCTTCTCGACGGATATCACCTCGGTATTGAACGCAATCGCGGGGCGGACCTTGAAATGATCCGCATAGGACTCGAGATAATTCAATAGTTGCCGATGCGACAGAAAATCCGGCTGGTCGGCGGGAATGGGAAAATCCGGATAGCCGAGATTGTTGCGGCTGGTGTCGATGTGGAGGCTGCGATAGGCGCAGGACAGGCCGTTGTCATTCTCATAGCGCCACATGCCGCCGAGATTCGATCCCTTCTCGAAGCAGTCGAACGAAAGCCCTCGGTCGCGCAATGCCTTTGCGACCGCGACACCCGATGAGCCGGCGCCGATGATGCAGATATCCGGTGAAGCTGCGGCCGTGTCATGCATTGCCGAGACTCGCGATGTAGTGCCGCACGATGCCTTCGAAGGTCTCGTCGCCTGAAATGCCGGCGGCGGAAGCCGTCTGTGAAACAAAGCCCTTCGGCCAGCCATCGACAATGGATTCCAGCGCCATGTCAGGTGCGAAGGTGATTTTTCCGAGGCGCGATGAGTCTACAGTTCTTTCCAGGGCGGCAACGATGTCCGCCATACTGACTGTCAGCGCGGGAAGATTGATCGCGGTGGCGCCATTGAGTGTCGTGGACGGGACGTTATGCATCGCAATCAAGCCTGCCACGACAGCGGATACCGATGCGACGGGGATACGGGTTTCGCTGTTCAGCGGTACGATAACATCGTGCCCGGCAACGGCGTCGCGGACGATGGCGGCGATGCGATCCGAGACCGACGACGTCGGCGGGCCGGGATGCACAAGAACGATCGGCAGCCTCAGCGACCGGCCTTCGATCTCGCCGCGCCGGGCCGCGTCCGCAAGCATCAGTTCTGCAATCGACTTATGCGTGCCGTACGACGTTTGCGGATGCTGAACCAGATCGTCGCCCACGGTATCAGGCAGGACACCGCCAAAGACGGCGATTGAACTCGGAAAAATGAACTTCGGCGGCACAGTTTGCGATCCGACCATGCCGATGAGTTGCGCCAGTGCTGACACATTCACATGCAGCGCGCGGTCGGGCTCTTTTGCGGCTGCGCTGGTGAGCATGGCGGCGAGGTGGAACACGCTGTCAGGTTGCCAGTCTGCAATGCGCCGCAGAACGGCGTCATCCGATATGTCGCCCAAGATTCGTTCAACCCGGTTATCCGAGCAGGTGGGAAGATATGAATCGACCAGCAACATGCGATCAATCCGCCGTGAAGCTCCGTGTCTGTCGGTCAGTTGTCCCGCGCTCAGCAGCGCGCGCACAAGGTGAGAGCCGATAAATCCGCCCGCTCCGGTAATCAGAATCCGCATGCTATTCCGTCTGGCGAAACGTGTGCCCGCGAAACGGGCCCGATGATCCGCAAGCTTGTAATTTCGCCGGCACGAGTCAAGGGCAAGAGCCGCATGGCCTTGTCGCTGACGTGTCATTGCGTCATGATGAAACCAATGAGATGCCGCCGACAAAGGCGCACCATTGATAATGGGAGACAACGTTGAAGAAGATTATCGCAACGCTTATTTCATCCGCTGTGGTGCTCGGCTCAAGCGCGGCGTTGGCTCAAGGCAAGCCGCCGCTGAAACTTGGTGCGATCCTCGATATGTCGGGCCTTTACGCCGATATCACCGGCGTAGGCAGCGAGACTGCGGCGAAAATGGCGGCGGAAGATTTCGGCGGCGAAGTGTTGGGTCGCAAGATCGAGATCATCGCTGTCGATCACTTGAACAAGGCTGATCTGTCGTCGAGCATTGCGCGAGACATGTTCGACAATCAGGGTGTCGAAGCGATTGTCGACGTTGCGGCATCGGCCACCGCGCTTGCCGCCAACGAGATCGCGAAGACGCGCAACAAGATCATCATGTTCAACGGCCCCGGGTCTGTTCGCTTGACGAACGAGGCGTGCGGTCCCTACACGGTCCATTATGTGTTCGACACATTCGGGCAGGCGAACTCAACAGGCCTCGCTGCCGTGAAGGCGGGACTCGACACCTGGTTCTTCCTTCAGGCCGATTATGCGTTCGGGCAGGATCTAGAGAAGGACACGTCCGCTGTCGTGACCAAGATGGGTGGCAAGGTGCTCGGCACCGTCAAGCATCCACTCAATACATCGGACTTCTCGTCGTTCCTGCTGCAGGCTCAGGGATCGAAGGCGAAAGTCGTCGGTCTTGCCAATGCCGGCGGCGACACCATCAATGCGATCAAGCAGGGTGCGGAGTTTGGTCTGATGAAGGGCGGGCAGAAGATGTCGCCGCTGCTCGCCTTCGTCACCGATATCGACAGCATCGGGCTTGAGACCGCGCAGGGTCTCGTTCTGGCCGAAGCCTGGTATTGGGATTTGAATGACGAGACGCGCGCGTTCTCGAAGCGCTTCATGGACAAGGTCAAACGCGTGCCGACCTCTGCGCAGGCAGGCGTGTACTCCTCGGTCACTCACTACCTCAAGGCAGTGAAGGCTGCAGGCACCACCGACTCCGCTGCTGTCATGAAGATCATGAAGTCGACGCCGATCAACGACATGTTCGCCAAGGGTGGCAAAATCCGTGAGGACGGGCGCATGACCCACGACATGTATTTGTTCGAGGTGAAGAAGCCATCGGAATCGAAGGGGCGTTGGGACAACTACAAGCTGCTCGCCACGATTCCGGGTGATCAGGCCTTCCAGTCACTGGATGCATCACGCTGCCCGTTCATCAAGAAGTAAATCCTGTCACGAGCGCCGGCTTCGGCCAGTGCTCGCTGACGTCCTGCACAGGGAATCTCCATGAGCGGCACAGTTCTCCAAAGTCTTGATCGCGGTCTGTTGACGATCACGATGAACCGTCCCGAGCGGCGTAACGCGATCAACGCGGAAATGTCTGCGGATCTCATTGAGGCGGCGCGGCGCGCCGCGGACGACTCGGATGTCCGCGCTGTGCTCCTGCGCGGAGCCAACGGCACGTTCTGTGTCGGCGGTGACGTCAAGTCGATGGCCGAAAACAAGTCGGAGCTCACATATGAGGTGAAGCGCGCCAATCTGCGGCGGGGCATGGAAATCTCGCGGCTGCTGCATGAATTGCCGAAGCCGGTCGTTGCCCAGATCGACGGCGCTGCAGCCGGCGCGGGTTTGTCGATTGCGTTGTCCTGCGACCTGCGTGTCGCCGGCGCATCCGCCAAAATCACGACGGCGTTTGCCAAGGTCGGCTTCTCCGGCGATTATGGCGGCACCTATTTCCTGACGCAGATGCTGGGCAGCGCCAAGGCGCGCGAGCTTTATCTGATGTCGCCCGTTCTCACGGCGCAGGAAGCCCTCGCACTCGGGCTGGTCACGAAGGTTGTCCCGGACGCTGATGTTGCGGATGCGGCGACTGATCTTGCCATGTCGCTGGCACAGGGGCCGACCGTGACGCTGGGCTACATCAAGCGCAACATCAACAACGCGGAAACCCTGTCGCTCGAGGCCTGCTTCGACGCTGAGGCCGCCCATCATACCCGCTGCTCGGAAACCTCCGACCATCGTGAGGCAGCGAAGGCCTTCATGGAGAAGCGCGCCGCGGTGTTCAAGGGGCGCTAGGGCATGATCCGAGCGCGGGCTTTCGAGCATCGTGCCTGTTGAAGATATCGTCTATCAAGAACAAGAGCGACGCTGGAGCGCCGGCATGACTGACACGACACGGATGCGGCAAATCTGTCTGGTCGCGCCGTACCTTGAGCCGGTGGTCGGCGATATCGCGGCGATCCTGGGGCTGACGGTCTGTTATCGTGATCCCAATGTCGCGCGCTATGGTCTGGAGAACGCGCTGCTCCCGATCGATACCATTCTGCTCGAGGTCGTCGCCCCTTTCCGGGACGGCACTGCCGCCGGGCGTTTCATCGACAAGACCGGTGGCCGCGGCGGCTACATGGCGATCCTGTCCTGTCCCGATCCGCGCGAACGGCAGGCCAATGCCGAACGCATCGGCGTTCGGACTTCTCACGTCATCGATCGTCCGCCCTATCTCGGTATTCAGCTTCATCCGCGCGATTGCCGCGCCGCCTTCATCGAATTCAATCACACCGCCGGCAGCGACAACGTTCGCGGCGCCTATCCGCCGGCCGGGCCTGAATGGGATAAGTCGATCCGTGACGATGTGACGATCGCGCTGACGGAAGTCATCCTGACAGGCCCCGATCCGCAGGGGCTTGCGGATCACTGGAGCCGCATCATCGGTATTTCCGCGACCGGCACCGAGATTGTTCTGGTCAATTGCAGGATTCGGTTTGTTGAAGGCGACAGCGAGATCATGAGCGGGCTCAGCTTTCGTGTCCGCGATCCGGCCGCCGTACTGCTCGCCGCACAGGCGCGTGGACACGCGGTGACTGGAAGTTCGTTCGGCCTTGGCGGGGTCGATTTTCACATCACCGCCTGAGCGCCGACGTGCCCAAACACCCGCTGGATACATTCTTTTCGCCGGACAGCATCGCAATCATCGGCGCGTCGCGGGACGACAAGAAAATCCCCGGGATGTTGTTGACCTTCCTGCGCAGGAATGGATTCGCCGGGGAGGTTTATCCCGTCAATCCCTCGTATGACAGTATCGGCGATCTCCGCTGCTATCCATCGATCGCTTCGATCGGAGCGCCGGTCGATCTCGCCATCGTCATCATTCCGGCGCGTGCGGTTCTTCCGGCCTTGCAGGAGTGTGCGGCAGCAGGAGCAAAGAACGCGATCGTGATCTCCTCGGGTTTCGCGGAGGAGGGAGGAGAGAGCGCGGGTATTCAGGCCGAGATTGCGCAGCTTGCGAAGCGCACCGGTATGCGCATCTCGGGCCGAACGCCGAGGGCTTTTACAACGAGCCCCAGCGCATCGCGGCCACTTTCAGCCCGACCGTCGACGTCAAGCCGGACGCGCCGCGGCTGCTGGTAAGTCCACCATCATTGATGCGTTGATTGCCGGAGGGGCTTCAGCTTCGGGCTGATCTCGTCCGCGCATCTGCCATTCGTGCTCCGGATCGACGGGAAAATCGCTGTTGCGGCCGGAGATTGGCCGCTAGATTGCGCGCGCTAACGACAGCCTCGCAAGAAGGGTAAAAGATGGCCAAGGATGGATTGACGGTAATTGTAACAGGTTCAGCGTCGGGCCTCGGTGCGGCTTCCGCCGCACTGCTGGCGAAGCAGGGTGCGCGCCTCGTCATCAACTATTCGTCGAGCCAGAAGGAGGCCGAACAGACCGCCGATCTCTGCCGAAGCGCCGGCGCAGAAGTTGTGGTGGTGCAGGGCGACGTGTCGCGCGACGAGGATTGCAGGAAGATCGCGGCCGCTGCGGCGCCGTGGGGCCAGCTTGATGGCTTGATCAACAATGCCGGCACGACCAAGCATGTCGATCACGGCGATCTTGACGGTCTGTCGGCGGAAGATTTCCAGCGCATCTACGCGGTCAACACCATCGGGCCTTTTCAGATGGTCCGCGCAGCGCGGGCACTGCTGGAAGCTGGTGCAAGGAAATCCGGCCGCAGCTCGTCGGTCGTGAATGTCTCGTCAATTGCGGGGATCGCCGGCATCGGATCATCGGTGGCCTATGTCGCGAGCAAGGGCGCGCTGAACAGCATCACTCTCTCATTGTCGCGTGCACTGGCGCCGTTGATCCGCGTCAATGCGGTCTGTCCCGGTTACATCGATACGCCCTGGTTCACCAAAGGCCGAGGACCTGAACTCGCCGGGAAAATCCGCAACATGGTGACGGAGCAATCGCCGCTGAAGATCGCTTCCACCGCGCAGGATGTTGCCGAGCTTGTCTGCTTTCTCACCAGCCCGGCGTCACGCAGCATGACCGGAGAGATCGTGCGGATCGATGCGGGCGCGCATCTCGGGCCCGCGGTTCTGCCCAAACGGAACTAACCCGAAATCCTGAGCGGAGGGATGAGCTTCCTGCCGCTCAGACCTTGTTGCCGGGGTCGGAGACGACGCCGCGCGCGACCAGTCTGTTCCAGATGAACAGCACCACCAGCGCTCCGATGGTGGCCGTGATAAACCCGGCGCCCTGGCTCGGGCTGTAGTGTCCGATGGCCTGACCGATGAAGGTCGCCAGGAATGCGCCGGCGATACCGAGGACAATCGTCAGGATGAAGCCTGTCGGATTGTTCGGACCGGGTGATAACAGCCGTGCAATAAAACCCGCGACCAGGCCGACGAAAAGAATGTAAAGCATTGCTGGTATCCTTCGTGCTCGAATTCAAAGAGACGCTTGTCGGTCGGCGTGGAGCGAAAAATCACCCCACGCCGGTCGTGACGCCGATCAAATCCAGCGCGAAGCTTCGCGCTCCGTTGGCAGCCGTCCGTCGGGCGTCAGCTGATTGATGACGTCGGGCAGCTGCCGCGCGAGGCCCGCAAGCAGTTCGTCGCGCGACAAGCCGGTTTGTGATGTCAGTGTGCTGATCTGGTCCGCACCGAGCGCGGAGCCGAGGTCGGTGGGTGAGATCTGCTTGTTGGGACCGGGGCCGACCCACGAATTCGCAGCTTCTGTTTGGCCCTTTTCCTGAAACTGCATGAGCAGATCGTTCAGTCCGCCGCTGAGAACACTTCCGGCCGCGCCGCCTGCCAGCAATCCGCCGAGGGCTCCGCCGAGCGGCCCCTTCATCAGGTCGCCCAGCCCGCCGCCAAGTCCGCCGGTGCTGGCCGTTGTCGTTCCGGGCAGCGACGTCGGTGTGGATGGCGCCGGCGCGTTGCCCGCCGGGTTCGCCCCGGACTGGCTCCCGCCAATGTGTTTGACCGCTTTGTAGGCAAGAAGAGCAAGGATCGCCATGGTCATCGGCGACATCCCGCCGCTGCTTTCGCCCGGTGCGCTTGGCTCGCTTGGACCGCGAGGTCCGTTCTGCATGCCGTTGAGAATGTCGAGCAAACCCATCGTTTGTCTCCTGTCGAGCGCCCACCCTGCATGAAGACTAGTGTTTCGACATGACGGTTACAAGGCAGGGTGGCGGTGGCGCGCGCCCTCTGGTATGGAATCGCGAAAGTTTTAAGCGCTCTTGCGGGTTTCTCCGTGAGGGATGCATCCGGTCCCGTAGCTCAGCCGGATAGAGCGGCGGTTTCCTAAACCGCAGGTCGGAAGTTCGAGTCTTCCCGGGATCGCCAACAGCCTTAGACAATCCGAAGGTTGCTCATTTCGTGATTGTCACGCTTCCAGTCCAGCATCACGCTGGACTGGACTTTGCGCGAGTTCGCCTCCTGGAGGTCAGTCCAGTTTCACGCCTGCCTCTGTCACGACCTTTTGCCAGCGCACGGTTTCCGCTGCCACCATAGCTGCGAACGCCGCGCCCGTGACGTCGGGAACGTCGGAGCCGTTCCGCTCCCACGCATCCTTGATCGTCGCCGTCTGCATGGCCTTCTGGAGTTCCCTGGTCATGCGTTCAACGATTGCCGGCGGTGTTTTCTTCGGCGCGAAGACACCATACCAGGTCGCCACTTCGTATCCCGGCACACCGGCTTCCGCGGCAGTGGGAACATCGGGGAACGCCGCAACCCGCTTTGGAGCCGCGATCGCGAGTGCGCGCAACTGGCCGCCGCGAATTTGCGGTGCGGACGAGCCGAGCCCGTCGAACACCAGCGGCACGTGGCCCGCGACGAGATCCGCCATCGCCGGTCCGGCTCCGCGGTAAGGCACATGAAGAATGCGCGTCTTGGTCAGGATCTTGAACAGTTCGCCGGCGAGATGATGCGTGGTGCCGGCGCCGGCGGAGCCATAGTTGAGTTTGTCCGGATTGGCGCGGAGATAGGCGATGAATTCGGGAAGGGTTTTTGCGTCGACCTTGCCGGGATTGACGACGATAACCTGAGGTGGCCGCGCGATCAGCGCTACGGGCACAAAATCCCTCTCGAGGTTGTAGTCGAGATTGGGATAGATCGCCGGAGCGATGGCGTGGTGTGCTGCACCGACGAAGAACGTATATCCGTCTGGTGCGGCCTTGGACGCCTGCGATGCGCCTACGGTGCCGCCTGCGCCCGCGCGGTTTTCGATCAGCACGCGCGTTCCCAGTTGGGTGTCGAGCTGGGCAGCAAGCGGGCGAGCGAAGGCATCGGTGCCGCCGCCGGCTGCGAACGGCACGATGAAGATGATCGGCTTTTCCGGCCACGTTTGAGCCTGGGCATTGCCGGCCATGACAAACGAGCCTGCAAGAACAGCGAATAAAGCGCGCCAACCGAATTTCAGATTCACGACATGTCCTCCCGGGATATTTGATTTGCGCCACATCGTCGCGGCGCCTTTTTTGCCGGATGTTTCCGGATCGATGATTGAGCGGATGCCGCGGTGCTGCAAAGCACCGCGCACAATCATAATCATGGAAGGCGTGGCCCCCGGCAACCGGGTTTTTCGTCGCGTCAATCGCCCCGGGCCGACGGCCCGACCGGGTCCGACGCGGATTCTGCGCACCGGTATGAGGAATTATTGACAATAGCATACTTTGCGTGTCAGCGTACTCTGCCGGTCAAGATCGATGTGCGGGGGCATTTCAATTCAACGGTTTGGTTCAGGACGTCGCGAGGCGGCAGCGGCTTGCCGACGCGCGCGATCGCGCGCGTCGAGCCTTCACCAGACATCGCGAGTGATCGGGGTGGCGGTTGCAGGGCTGATCGCTGCGCCGCAAGGTGCGTTTGCTCAAAGCGCCGGGACACCAGTTGCATCGACGCCGTTGCCGACTGTCGATGTGATTGCGCCCCGCATTCAACAGGAGCGCAGGACGGCCTCCCGCGTGACGTCCGCTGCGGCAACCTCTGATGTGGCCTCCAATGCCGAACAAGCGCCGGTCGCGTCTGCCAGCGAACAGAACTTTACTGGCGCCGAGGTCAACGCGCGGCCGTTTTCGCGGCCCGCGGAAGCTCTCGAAGTCGTGCCCGGTCTCATGATCACGCAGCACAGCGGCGACGGCAAAGCCAATCAGTACTTTCTGCGCGGCTTCAATCTGGATCACGGAACAGATCTGGCGATCTCGGTCGATGGCATGCCGGTTAACATGCGCACCCACGGCCATGGACAGGGCTATGCCGATCTGAATTTCCTGATCCCGGAATTGATCGGATCGGTCCATGTGCGAAAGGGGCCGTATTTCGCCGACGAGGGCGATTTCTCATCCGTCGGCTCGGTCCATGTCGGACTGATCGACACCATTCACAAGTCGATGGCGCTGGCAACTGTCGGCAGCTTCGGTTACCGGCGGGCATTCGGGGTTACATCGAGCAAGGTGGGCGACGGCAACCTGCTGATCGCCGGAGAGGCCGGCACCTACAATGGTCCGTGGGACAATCCCGACAAGCTGCGCAAGCTGAACGCCGTGGTGCGCTACACGGAAGGCTCCGCGGCCAACGGGTTTTCGCTGACGGGGATGGCCTATTCCAATCGCTGGAATTCGACCGACCAGATCCCGCTTCGTGCCATCACATCGGGTCTTGTCGGCCGTTACGGCGCGCTCGATCCGACCGACGGCGGCAATTCCGATCGCTTCTCGGTGTCCGGACGCTGGGCGCAGACCGACAAAGACGGCGCGTCGAGGATGAATTTCTATGCGATCAAAAGCTCGCTCGATCTCTACAACAACTTCACCTTCTTCCTCGACAATCCGGATCTCGGCGATCAGTTTCATCAGCGCGACGATCGCCTTCTCGCCGGTGTGAATGCCTCGCACACCTTCAATCACGCGTTCGCCGGTCTTCCGATGCAGACCGAAATCGGCATCCAGAGCCGCTATGACGACATCAAGGTCGCGCTGTCGAAAACCTATCAGCGCCAATTTTACGAAGGCACGCGCAACGACAAGGTGAAGGAGGGCAGCGTCGGGATTTTCATCCAGAACACCGTTCACTGGACGGGCTGGATGCGCACCACGCTCGGTTATCGCGGCGACTTCTACACCACCAATGTCAGTTCGCTGCTGACGCCCGCGAATTCCGGCAATGCCAATGCATCGATCGGCAGTCCGAAACTGAGCATCGTGTTCGGACCGTTCGCGAAGACCGAATTGTTTCTCAACGCGGGTGAGGGCTTTCACAGCAACGACGCGCGCGGCGTGACCATCAGCGAATCGCCGTCCGACGGTTTGCCGGTGGATTCATCGCCGTTTCTCGTGAAGACACGCGGCGCCGAGGTTGGCGTCCGGACCCGATTCATCCCCGGTCTCGACAGCTCGCTCAGCCTGTTTGTGTTCGACTCGGCGTCGGAGATTCTGTTCGTCGGCGATGCGGGCGATACCGAGCCGAGCCGGCCAAGCCGCCGCTACGGCGTGGAGTGGACCAATCATTACAAGCCGGTGTCGTGGCTGCAGATCGATGGCGATCTTGCCGTCACCCATGCGCGGTTTCGCGGCGATAACTCGGCTCAGGCGGCAGCCTATTCCGAACTCGCCGGCTATCCTGCGGCGCAGATCGGCAACGCGCCGGGCAATTTTATTCCGGGGGCGCCAAACATGATCGCGTCGGCGGGGATCAGGCTAGGCGAGAAAACCGGGTGGTTCGGCGCGCTGCGCTATCGCTATTTCGGGCCGCGCCCGCTGACCGAAGACGGCGCCTTCGTGTCGCCGGCCACGGGATTGCTCAATGGACAGATCGGCTATCGGTTCGACAATGGGTGGCGGATCCAGCTCGACGCCTACAACCTGACTGCCAGCAAGTCCGACCAGATCACCTATGCTTACGGGTCGCTGCTGAAGACCGATGCGCTGTTCGCCCAGTGCCATCCGGTGCAGGTGGCACCCCCCGCAGTGTGCCAGACCGGTGTGATGGATCGCGTGTTGCATCCGGTCGAGCCGTTGGCGGTTCGGCTTACTCTCGCGGGAAGGTTCTGACAAAGTTCTTTGCTGCGCGCCGGTATCGGCTATGGTCGCCCGTCACATGAGGTCGTCACGCGAATGTTCGGAATTCTAGGCCTCGGCTTTCTTATCGGAATGCAGCACGCCCTTGAGGCCGATCACGTCGCAGCAGTGTCCAGCATTGCGGCCCGGCGAACCAGCGTCCGAGACATCGTCAAGCACGGGCTGACCTGGGGGCTGGGTCACACCATCACATTGTTCATTTTCGCCGGCGCAGCGATCCTTCTTGGTCACACGATTCCGGAACATCTGGCGGCTCCGCTGGAAACCGTCGTTGGCATCATGCTGGTCGGCCTCGGTGCGCATGTGCTGTGGCGACTATGGCGCGATGGCGTGCATTTCCATCGGCACCGGCACGGCGATGGCACCGCGCATCTTCATCTTCACAGCCATGGTGTGGACTCCGTTCCGCACCAGCGCAGCTGCCATGACCACCGTCACGGTTTCCGGTGGCGGACTTTGCTGGTCGGGCTGATGCACGGCATGGCGGGCTCGGCCGCGCTGCTGGTTCTGGTCGTCTCGCAGTTCGCGAATCCGCTGCATGGCTTGTTCTACATTCTGCTGTTCGGAATAGGCTCAATGCTCGGGATGGGGGCGCTGTCGACCGTGATCGCGGTGCCGCTGGCGGTTTCTGCAAGGTCGCTCACATGGGCCAATCGCGGGCTTCAGGCTGCTGTCGGCATTGTCACCATCGGAATCGGGGCAATGACAATCTATTCGACGGCGCTGGCATAACGCAGATCATTCCCTTCTGCGGCTTGTCGTGATGGCGGACGATGTGCAGAGTGTCGGCAAAACAACGGTCGACGAGGAACGCCGTGGCCCATTTCAGCGAGATCTACGCAATCCGTTATGCCACGATGACGGGGCGTCAGCCGCACCAGAATTATCTAACTGTTCACAGCTCTGCCTGCCGGTCGAACAAGCAATCTTGATTGCTTGTCCGGTAGGTGCATTGGTATAAACCAGCGCATCCGCACGGATCTCGCCGGCGGGTTGCAACCTGAAGTGAATCGAAAGCTGCTGTAGGCTCGATGCACGGGAAAGACGGTCATAGCAGAAAAAAGACGGCTTTCGTTTTCGCGGGCGGCGGCAGTTTTGGTGCGATTCAAGTCGGGATGATGCAGGCTCTCGCAGCCCATGGCGTCACGGCTGACCTCGTGGTCGGATCGAGCGTGGGCGCGATGAACGGCGCCTATTATGCCGGCTCGCCGACGCTGGACGGCGTCAAGAAGCTGGCGGACATCTGGCGGGGGCTGACGCGGCAGGATGTGTTTCCGGTGTCGCTGTATTCGTTCGCATCGTTTTTGTGGCGGCGGGATTTTTTGATTTCGCACGACGGTGTTCGCAAGCTGATCGAGGATCATCTTCCGTACAACAAGCTGGAAGAGGCTGTTGTTCCGGTTCATATCGTGACGACCGACATCGTATCCGGTGAGACCGTGGTGCTCTCCGAAGGCTCTGCGGCTGAGGCGATCGTGGCCAGCACGGCGATTCCGGGGGCCTTCGCACCGGTCAAGCACAACAACCGTTTCCTGGCCGACGGCGCGATATCGAGCAATACGCCGATCCGCGTCGCGATCCAGAAAGGGGCTCAACGGCTCATCATCATGCCGACGGGATTTGCCTGCGCGGGACAGGACCCGCCGGTGGGGGCTGTCGCAACGGCCCTGCACGCACTGACGCTGCTGATTGCGCGGCAGATGACCACTGAGCTGGAGTATCTTGAGGCGACCGTTGAGTATTGTGTCGTGCCGCCGCTGTGTCCGCTGGTCGGCTCGCCTTATGACTTCACCCGTACGGACGATCACATCACGCGGGCGATCAAGACCACCGAGGCGTGGATCGCTGAAGGCGGCCTTGAGAAGGGCGGGGTCCCCGGCGAGATGCGTCCTCACCAGCACTGAGAGAGCTTTCGACGCCGGGTCGCTCGTATATTGCTCTGCAATATGTCTTGCAGATGGCAAGCCGTAACCGCGCGATAAGACAGGATGACGTCAAGCCAGCGGCGTGCTGGCAGCACTGTTGATGTCGATGCCTCACGCTTTGGTGTATAGTTTGTGCCTATCGTGGCTGTTCTCGCTGCGCTATCGACCTGCGCAGGGAAACGCGCCAACATACGGGGCCGGCGCTGCGCCTTACGAACTTGTTGTCGAGGTTTTTATGCAAACTCTCTCGCTGCTGCTTTCGCCTCGTTTCATCATCCTCACGCTTTGTATATGCATCACCGCGCTTCTGATCGGCTGCGTGATCTACTTCGATTTCAAGCATATTTTTCTGTTTGCCATCCCGATCACTATTTTCGGCTCGCTGTCGGTGCTCGGCATTCACGACATGCTGCAGAAGAGTCACGCCGTTCTGCGCAATTACCCGATCTCCGCCCATATCCGCTTTCTGCTGGAGGAGATACGGCCCGAGATGCGGCAGTATTTCTTCGAGAGTGAAAAGGATGGCAAGCCGTTCAGCCGCGATACCCGCGCGGTGGTCTACCAGCGCGCGAAGATGGTTCTCGACAAGCGCCCGTTCGGCACCCAGGAAGATGTCTATGCGCAAGGCTACGAATGGATGAACCATTCGGTCTCGCCGAAGCCGCTGGCCGACGCACCCTTTCGCGTCACGATCGGCGGGCCGGACTGCACCAAGCCGTACTCGGCCTCGGTGTTCAACATTTCCGCCATGAGCTTCGGCGCGCTCAGCCCCAACGCCGTGCGTGCGCTCAATGCAGGTGCGAAAAAAGGAAATTTTGCGCATGATACCGGTGAAGGCGGTGTCAGTCCCTATCATCGTGAAAACGGCGGCGATCTGATCTGGGAAATCGGATCGGGATATTTTGGCTGCCGCAATCCCGACGGAACCTTCAATCCTGAACTCTTCGCGAAGGTTGCGACCGACGACCAGATCAAGATGGTTGAACTGAAAGTCAGCCAGGGCGCGAAGCCGGGCCACGGCGGCGTGCTTCCAGCCGCGAAAGTTTCCGAGGAGATTTCACGCATTCGCGGCGTCGCAGTGGGCGAGGATTGCATTTCGCCGGCCTATCACCGGGCGTTCTCAACTCCGATCGAGATGATGCAGTTCATTGCCGAAATGCGCAGGCTCTCGGGCGGCAAGCCGGTGGGCTTCAAACTCTGCATCGGTCATCGCTGGGAGTTTCTTGCGATCTGCAAGGCGATGGTCAAGACCGGAATCTATCCTGACTTCATCGTGGTCGACGGGAATGAAGGCGGCACCGGCGCAGCCCCGGCAGAGTTCATGGATCATCTCGGCATGCCGATGCGCGAGGGCGTCAGCTTCGTCCACAACGCTCTGATCGGGATAAATGCGCGAGATCGCATCCGGATCGGTGCGGCCGGCAAGATCGCGACGGGTTTCGACGTGGCGCGCGCCATGGCGCTCGGCGCAGACTGGTGCAATTCGGCGCGGGGCTTCATGTTTGCCTTGGGTTGCATTCAATCGCTCAGCTGTCACACAGATCGCTGCCCGACCGGCGTGACGACGCAGGATCCGTCACGTAACCGTGCGCTGGTAGTCCCCGACAAGACCATGCGTGTTTACAATTATCATCGCGCGACCCTGCACGCGCTGGCGGAATTGATCGCGGCATCCGGTCTCAGCCATCCGCAGGAGATCCGGCCGATCCACTTCTCGCATCGCCTCTCGGGAACGGAGGTGCTGTCGTTCGCGCGGCTTTATCCGCAGCTTCGTCCTGGCGAACTGCTTGAAGGTCATGTTGAGAACCCGCGCTTCCATGCCTGGGCATTCGCGCAGGCGGAATCATTTGCACCCGTTGCTGCCCCGCCTCCGTTGGCCGTTGTGCGAAGCGTCTAGAACTCGCCGTGCAGACGGCCTGAAAAAATCGAGACCGGTCCCCGGTCCGCGTTGTAGGCCGGGTTCGTGATCAGCTGGTAGTCGGCGGTGAAGGTGAAGGCCTTGCTGAGCGCGAGCGCGTAGTAGGTCTCGAGAATCCGTTCCATGCCGTAGTTCAATCGGCCGTCGCCGATCAGGAGACCCTTGCCGCCGGCGGCGAGGAAATCGCGGTGCGCGCCGGACAGGCCGTTGACGGCCCCGCCCAGTGCAAATGTGTCGGCGGGCCGGCCCCAATAGCTGCCTTTGATCGAAACACCACCGGACACGCTGCGGTCAACGTCGGTGAACGACAGGATCTCGTTCTGGCCGTCGTTCCAGCTGGCGCGGGCGAAGATGCCGACGTCGGTTGCGATCTGCTGTTCGGCGTTGACGTAGAAGCCGTACTTCGATCGTTTGCGGCGCTCACCCACTACAATATCATTGATGTCGAGTCCGGGGTTCGCCACGCTGATGCCCAGCGCGTTGCGATAGTTGGCAGTGTTGCCGCGGTTCGCGAACACGCCGAGTCGCAGCTTGCCGGGCTGATTGAGGATCGTGTGGCGTTCTTCGAATTCGACCACCGCGCCGCCGGTTTTGAAGGTGAGCACATCGCTGTTGGGTTGTGACGGCACCTGGAAAAGACCGGCCCTGATCGCCCAATCCTTGCGGTTGAGTTCAACGACGGCGCCGCGGGTGAAGCCCGGCAGATCGGCAGGGAAGTCATAGGCGGCGGAGGACCACATCGCCCAGTTCATGAAATCGGCGCGCGGATCCTTCGCGTAGGAATTGCCGTCGAAGTAATCGCCGACGGCGAACCGTCCGACCGTGACCGTGACGCGATCGATATCGCGTTTGCCCGGCAATTGATTGGCAGCGTCGGCGACGTCTTCCTGCTCGCCGCCAAGGCCGAAAGTCTGACGGAAGAAATAGCGCTGCGCGCGAAATTTCGGATATTCCGCGCCGCCCTTCTGTGCTTCGCCGTTCGAGAAGCCCGCGAGACCCAGGGTGCCGCCGATGCCGAAGCCCTGAGCAAGCTCGGGATTGAAGTAGAATTCGCCACCCTCCCACAGCCGCCAGCCGAGAAACGCGCCGACCGTCCAGGTTTCGCGTGCGCGCCCGGCGCCGGGGAGGCTGTTCGGCCCCTGATACGGCGCACGGAAAGATGGATAGCCTTGCGTGATCAGCGTGGTCTGGCCGTGGATGTTCCAGTCCTGCGACTCCGGAAGCGCTGGCAGTTTAACCGCGGTGTTGCCCGCAATCCACGGCGGCGTGTCCCAGAGCCGGTAGTTCATCCCGACCTTGACGGCGTGAATCTGCGGATCGACCCGCACGTCGGGGAGCGGGACGTCGCCGAGTCCGTAGGTGCGCGCGCCAAGATCGATGTAGTTGTATTCGACCTTGCCGGACCAGTTGCCGCCCATCGCGAATTCGACGCCGGCGCCGGCAACCCAGCCCAGATGCACGCGCGACTTGTTGCCGACGACGTTGCCGTCCGCGTCATTGAGATCGACGCGGGTGCGTCCCCATGCAGCACCGCCGGTCACATAGGGCAGCCACGTCCCGAATGCGTAGCCGATGCGGCCCCGCGCCGTGCCGAAGTCATCGAACGTTGTGTGGAACGGCGCTGGCACCAGCTTCGGACGATCTAGCGGGCTCGTAAACGAAATGTCGGCCTCAACCCCGAGCACCCATTTGTTCGGAAGCTGCAGATTGTAGCCTGCCTGATAGCCGCCAATCAGACCCGTGATGCTGTGCGGAAAGAAGATGCCCTGCTGCGGAAGCGGGTTCGTGCCGGAGCCGAAGCTGCCGCCGCCATAGCCGACATGACCGCCGACATAGAGACCGCTCCAGTCGAAATAGCGCTCAATGCGTGGCGCCTTGACTGGCAGAGCGATCGACGTGTCGGCAGCCTGCGCCGTTCCAAGCGGCACGACCCCGAGCATGAGCCCTGCGAGAGCGCCCTTCAGAGCAGCCGGGTGATGGAGTAATCGTGACATGAAGCGCCGGATCGTCGGATGGCGGGGTTGCGCGGCGGGACATCAGAAATGACCCCAGCTTCCAGGCATTTGGGCGTATTTGCGAATAATTCGCAAGTAGTTATTTTCTCTATTCGCAATTGATTGGGCGAGCGGGCAACCGGATTCGGCGCACGCCGGAGCCATGACAGCACGATGTGACAATTGCATAACATGGTCGAGACGGTTGTCAGTTTTCATTGGCCATCGTCTCAATGTGCAAGCCAAACAAAATGACCCGCCCGGGGGGACAACCGGGCGGGTCCTTGGGTCGACGCGGCGTGGATGAGGCGTCGCGCCGAACTCAACTTTGATTCTGATCAGTAGCAGCTGCGAACGCGGCCGATGTAGTTGCCGTAGGCGTCGAACTGGCGAACCCAGCCGCAGCGGCGATAGCCGTAGTAGTCGTTGGCGTAAGCGTTGCTGGCAGCAGCGGCGAACAGCGCGCCAGCGGCGAGGCCGACACCGATGCCGACGCCATGGTGATGATGGAATTTGCCGGCGTGAGCTTCCTGGGTGGTGGCGGCAATGCCGCCGGTCAGGGTCAGAGCAGCAACTGCGAGGGCGGCAATCTTGGTCTTGATCGACATGAAACTCTCCATCCTTGTTTGGGGCGGGCCGTGTGGACCGCATGCCAATTGGTGGTGAGCTGCCGGGATTCGGTTCGAAAATTCTTTTCGAAAGTCGATCACAAACAAAAATATAGTAATTTCAGCATCTTATAAGGCTATTTCGATATTTGCGGCTGGTTAGCCAACCGGGAGAGGTCGAATCTGCGGACATCATCGAGCAATTCGACAAACGCGCGTGCGCCGTAGTCCAGCAACGCGTTGCCTTTCTCCGCGCTGGCCAGAGTTGCGTCGCCGACCGCGCCCTGCGGATTGAGATCCTGCGCCGCCCACGCAAACGGCGCAGGGCGTCCCGCCGAAAGCCAGCGGAATTCCTTGACCATCTGCCTTTCCGCAGACTCGAAATTCGCGAGCCGGTTGGTTCTCACCTGATCAGGAAAGGCTGCGAGCATGATCGAGGTTTCGACAGCGCCGCCGTGAACACCAAAACGCAATTCGTCGGCGGAGAACAATCCGTCCGGAGCGCCGAACCGGCTCCAGCTTGTGGTCACCGCCAGCATTCCATGCTTTGCGCGCAAATCTTGCGCGATCAGCGCCATCGCCGCGCTGTTGCCGCCGTGGCTGGTGACGATGACGATCTTTCTGATGCCCGTTTCCGCCACCGCGTCACAGAGCGCCATCCACTTGCTGAGTGCAACTTCCGTCGGAAGTGTTTGCGTACCGGGATAGGCCGTATGTTCGGTTGAAATCCCGACCGGCTCGATGGGCAGAAACGTCACCGGCAAATCAACGGGCAACGTAGCGCGGACGCGCGCAAGATAGGCTTCGGCAATCAGGGTGTCGGTCTCGAACGGTAAATGAGGTCCGTGCTGTTCGGTGGCCGCCAGCGGCAGCACGGCGATCCAGCGAGAGCTCTCGGCCTTGTCGATGGTGGAGGAGCGAATCGCGGTCCAGTCGTGCGGCGGCTTTATCATCGTGCGCGGGTTTCTTCGAACAGGCGTTTCATTGAATCAATTAGCAGAGTAGCTTTAGGTTGCCCATCATGGGCAAAACGCCCAACGGAGTCCAATCATGCCACCCAGCCGCTTGCTGTGCGCGGTCGTCGCCGGAATCAGTCTCGGGCTGACGACCGGAATACGGGCTCATGCACAGACCCCCGGCACCCTGGACAAGGTTTCGTTCGGCACCAACTGGGTCGCGCAAGCCGAGCATGGCGGCTTCTATCAGGCCGTGGCGGACGGCACCTACGCACGTTACGGCCTCGACGTCACGATCGTTCCCGGTGGTCCCAACGTCAACAACCGTATCCAGTTGATCGCCGGCAAGCTCGATTTTTTCATGAGCGCGAACACGCTGCAGTCATTCGATGCGGTGGCCAACAATGTGCCCGTTGTCGCGGTCGCAGCTATCTTCCAGAAAGATCCGCAGGTTTTCCTGGCGCATCCCGGGTCCAAGGTCAGCAAGCTCGAAGACCTCAAGCCGCTGACGCTGTTCGTATCCAAGGAAGGGATGCCGACCTATTTCCAGTGGCTGAAATCCGACTACGGGTTCAGCGAGGAAAACGTGAAACCCTATACGTTCAACGCGCAGCCGTTTCTGGCGGACAAGAAAAGTGCGATGCAGGGCTACGTGACGTCCGAACCGTTCGCGGTGGAGAAGCAGGCGAAGTTCAAGCCGACTGTCATCCTGCTGGCTGACTACGGCTTCAACGCCTACTCGACGCTGATCGAGACACGAACCGCGTACGCTGAAAAGAAAGCCGATCTGGTGCAGCGTTTCGTCGATGCCTCGGTGACGGGCTGGTACACTTATCTCTACGGCGACAACCGCCCCGGCAATGCGCTTATCAAGAAGGCCAATCCCGAGATGACAGACGATCTGCTCGCCTATTCGGTCGACAAGATGAAGCAATACGGCATCGTCGATTCCGGCGATGCGCTGAAGGATGGTATTGGCGCGATGAGCGACGAGCGCATGGTGGCGTTCTTCGGCAAGATGGTTCGTGCCGGCGTGACGCGGCGCGACATCGACTATCGCAAGGCCTACACCTTGCGTTTTGTCAACAAGGCCGTGGGTCTTAACCTGCGGCCGAAGAACTGACGGCGGCGGATTTCCCGGAATGTCCATCTTAGAGGCTGACGATACGCGCGACAGACCGCCGGGTGGCGCGGCAGTGTCGTTGCGCGACGTCACCAAGATCTACGACAATGGTGTTGCCGCATTGGGTCCGCTCGACCTGACGGTTCGCACGGGAGAGTTCGTGTCGTTGCTCGGGCCGTCCGGCTGCGGCAAGTCCACGGCGCTGCGCATCATGGCCGGCCTGAACGAGCCGACGACCGGCACCGTTCAGGTCGCCGGGCGCGGCGCGCAGGGTCGTTCGCGCCACAACATCGGTTTCGTGTTTCAGGAGCCGACCCTGATGCCGTGGGCGACGGTACGCGGCAACGTTCAGCTTCCGCTCGATCTGGCGCATGTGTCCCGTGCCGATACCGCAGCGCATGTCAATCAGGCGCTATCGCAAGTCGGGCTCGCGGAGTTCGCGGACGTCTATCCGCGCGAACTGTCCGGCGGCATGAAGATGCGGGTTTCGCTGGCGCGGGCGCTGGTGACCGATCCGGATATTCTCCTGATGGATGAGCCGTTCGCGGCACTTGACGAGATCACGCGGTTCAAGCTGAACAACGACCTGCTCGCGCTTTGGCGCAAGCTGGGCAAGACGGTCGTGTTCGTGACGCATTCGGTATTCGAGTCGGTGTATCTGTCGCAACGCGTGCTGATCATGACGCCTCGGCCCGGACGCATCGCGCGTGAATTTCGCATCAATGCAGCCGAGCCGCGCGGCGAGGACTTTCGTACGTCGCCGGAATATGCGGCGCATTGCCGTGATGTTTCCGTAGCGCTTGCGAAGGCCAGCACTGTCGGGGCAGCGGCATGACCACCCGCGAGACGTTGCCGGTCCGGTTTTTGAAGTTCGTCCTGCCGCTGGTTGCGCTCGCCGCCGGCGTTGCGGTCTGGGAGGCGGCGGTACGCATCAACAATCTCCCGGTCTATGTGCTGCCTGCGCCAAGCGTCGTGTTCTCGACCCTGATACAGGACTGGCCGATCCTGTTCGGGTCGTTGCTGACGACACTGCTGACCACGGTTCAGGGCTTTTTTGCAGCGGCGGTCGGCGGCATCGCCCTCGCGGTGTTGTTCAGCCGCTCGAAATGGCTGGAGTATGCGCTTTTGCCCTACGCCGTTATTCTCCAGGTGACGCCGGTGATTGCAATCGCGCCGCTGTTGCTGATCTATCTTCCGCAGCATGCGGCGGTCGTGGCCTGCGCCTGGATCGTCGCGTTTTTTCCGGTGCTGTCGAATACCACGTTGGGGCTGAATTCGGTCGATCGCAATCTGCTCGGCCTGTTCGAATTGTACGGCGCCTCTCGAACGCAGACCCTGCGCCGCCTGAAGTTGCCTTCTGCACTGCCGCATATTCTCGGCGGCCTGCGGATCGCGGGTGGATTATCGCTGATCGGTGCGGTGGTCGCCGAAATCGCGGCGGGTTCGGCCGGCGCCGGCTCCGGACTGGCTTATCGGATTGCAGAGGCCGGTTATCGGCTCAACATTCCCCGGATGTTCGCGGCGCTGCTGTTGCTCTCGATTGCCGGAATTGTCATTTATTTGGGCCTCTCGCTGGCCTCGCATCTTGTGCTACGACGCTGGCACGAAAGTGCGCTTGGAAAGGACAACTAATGGCTGCGGATGGTTCTCAGGAAAAGGTCGATGTGCTGATTTACGGCCCGTCGAAGCCGGTGATCGATAACGGCTTTCCCGCGAACTTCGTGCTTCACAAATTCGAAAACCAGCGCGACCTGAGCCGCCTGGCGCCTGAGATTGCCGGACGCATTCGCGGCGTTGCTGTCACCGGTCTGGTGCAGGCTGATGCCGCGATGCTGGCGCGGTTTCCGAAGACCGAAATGGTGTCGACCTTCGGCGTCGGCTACGACCATATCGATTTCAGGTACGCCGCCGGGCACAACATCATCGTCACCAACACGCCGGATGTGCTGACCGAGGAGGTCGCGGACACCGCGCTTGGCCTTCTGATT
>Ga0233443_1001385_pt1 | contig 21469 bp, 17 predicted proteins | sample SI_123_September_2_FD_182784 | JGI IMG/M metagenome (GOLD analysis project Ga0233443, IMG submission 182784) | Seawater microbial communities from Saanich Inlet, British Columbia, Canada - SI_123_September2016_200_MG | ecosystem: Environmental > Aquatic > Marine > Inlet | place: Canada: British... | reverse complement strand
AAGGCCCAGGCTTTGATCATAGCGGGCAAGGTTTTCACGGAAGAACAAAAGCTCGATAAACCCGGCTATCAAGTCCGGCCGGAAACGCCCCTTGATGTGCGTGGCCGGCAACATCCATGGGTTAGCCGGGGAGGATTGAAACTGGTTCAGGGTCTGGACGAATTTTCCATTGATCCTGCAGGCATGACAGCCATTGATGTTGGAGCTTCAACCGGCGGCTTTACGGATGTGTTGCTGACACGCGGCGCGGACAAGGTCTACGCCGTTGATGTCGGGCAAGGGCAACTGGCGTGGAAACTGCGATCAGATGATCGTGTTGTGGTGCTTGAGAAAACCAACGCCCGATATCTGGACGAAGCCCTGATTGCCGATGCAATTGATATTGTGGTGTGCGACGCCAGTTTTATCGGATTGCAAACTGTGCTGCCTGCAGCCATGGCCCTGGCAAAGTCAGGTGGTTATCTGATCGCCCTGATCAAGCCCCAGTTCGAAGTCGGGCGGGGCAGGGTTGGCAAGGGCGGTGTCGTGCGCGAGCCTGAATTGCACCAGGAAGTTTGCGACAAGATCGAAGGCTGGTTGAACGAATTGCCGGACTGGTCCGTGCTTGGTTTGACTACCAGCCCGATCAAGGGGCCGGAAGGTAATGTTGAATTTCTGATCGTGGCCAGAAAGTTGCCGGAGGCCGCGTCATGATCCCCATTCACGACGATAACCCGACCCATATAAAACCTTACGTCACCTGGACGATCATTGGAATTTGCGTGGTTGTCTTTCTGTGGCAGGTCTCCCTGGGTGGACAGGGAAACCGTATTGTCCTGGCCCTCGGGCTGATCCCGTCGAACTTGCTGGGCACAAAAGTCTTGCCCCCTGACTTTGTCATCATCCCGGCCTGGTTGTCAGTACTGACGTCAATGTTCATGCATGGCGGCTGGATGCATTTGATCGGCAACATGGTTTACCTCTGGGTTTTTGGCAACAATGTTGAAGATGCCATGGGGCATAAACGGTTTGTGGCATTCTATCTGCTCTCCGGCCTTGGTGCCGCAGCCGGACAAATTCTGGCTGACCCTTCATCAACCGTGCCGATGATTGGTGCCAGCGGGGCAATATCAGGGGTGCTGGGGGCCTATTTGTTGCTTTATCCTCATGCCCGGGTGACGTTGCTGCTGTGGTTTGGATTCCTGATTTATCCTATTAAAATCAGGGCCTTGTGGGTTCTTGGTATCTGGATCGGCCTGCAGTTCTTTAATGCAGCGGGTGATAATGGCGGCGGCGGTGTGGCCTGGTGGGCCCATATCGGCGGCTTTGTGACCGGCATGGCCTTGATCCCGTTTTTTCGTTATAGACACGTCAAGATGTTCGGGCATGGCAAGGAAGCACATACAGCACCTGAAATGATCAGGCCTTTCAAGGTTGCCCGGCGTCGTTCAACAGGATCCAGCGCGATCCCTTCATCACACAGCCCGTGGGTCAAGCGAAACCGGCCACGCGGACCCTGGGGACCCAGACGGTAATGTCAGAGACCAAATTCGAAATCGAGATATCGTCCATCGGTGCGCAGGGTGACGGCATCGCCATGCACAAGGGCCAAAAGGTGTTTGTGCCGCATACAGTGACCGGTGACCGCGTGCTGGTGCAGACAAATGGTAAATCGGGTGAGACCATCAAGGCCCGACTGCTGGACGTGTTGGAGCCAGGTGCGGATCGACAGACGCCGCCCTGTCCCTATTACGGCGAATGTGGGGGATGTTCCCTGCAGCACTTAAAGGAGCAGGCCGAGCAGGACTGGAAACGTGATCTCGTCGTCGATGCCCTGGCGCGCCGGGGCCTTGAAGATGTTGTAGTCGCGCCCACACGCATGATACGGCGAGACAGCCGTCGCCGCACGCGCTGGACCGCGATCCGGGCTGGTGGGCAATTGTTATTGGGTTACCAGAAAAAAGGCACCAACCAGGTCGTTGATATCGATCACTGTGCCGTTCTCGACCCTGGCCTGAATGCCATCATTGCCAATGTCCGTGCGCTGGTCGGAACCCTCAAGATACACAAAAAGGGTCTGGGCATTTCAGCAACCATGACCGACACCGGCATCGATCTGACAATTGAAGCGCAGGGTGAACCGGACATGCCGTTGCGTATGCGCCTCAGTGAATTTGCCCAGGACAATGACATTCCGCGCCTCAGCTGGGGCCAGAAATTACCCGAAGTGATCACCATGGCGAAGGAGCCTGTAATTGCTTTTGGCGGCGCCAATGTTGTGGCACCGGCCGGCGGCTTTTTGCAAGCCAGTGCCGCAGCCGAAGCCGTGCTGACAGAACTGGTGACTGCGCATGTGGGCACGTCCAAAAAAGTCGCCGATCTTTATGCTGGTGTGGGTACATTTGCATTGGCCCTGGCGGCCCAGGGTTGTCAGGTCTCGGCTTATGATGGTGATGAACGTGCCATCGGCGCACTGCAAAGCGCCGTCAACCGCAGCGCCGGGCGGGTTAATCTGCATTCAGAAGTACGTGATCTTGATCGTCGTCCCTTGCAGACAAAGGAATTCAAGAAACTTGATGCCGTCGTGCTCGACCCGCCCAGGGCCGGGGCGCTGACCGTTTGCGAAGAACTTTCCATGTCGTCGGTATCGAAGATCGCCTATGTCTCCTGCAACCCCGGCACCTTCGCCCGCGATGCACGCGAACTGGTGGACGGTGATTACGAACTTCTCCGTGTCACCCCCGTCGGCCAGTTCGCCTGGTCCCCCCACGTCGAACTTGTGGCGGAATTTGAGCGGACCTGAGCCCTACCGGTTTTGCCCGTGATATTGCAGGTTGGGCATCATGTCGATGGCCAGGGCGACGCGGTTGGACATGTTGAAGAATGCAGCAGTGTCGGCGATGTCGAAAATGTCGGCATCGGAAAAGCCTACATCGCGCAAGGACTGACGATCAGCCTCGTTCATGTTTTTGGGGTTCTCCGTCATCTTGACGGCGAAGTCGAGCATGGTCCGCTGGCGTGGTTCCAGCACCGCATTGCGATAATTCATGACCAGCATTTCACCCAGCACCGGATCACCGGAATAGGCCCGGACAGCCTGACCATGGGAGACGAGGCAGTAAATGCATTTGTTTTCAGATGACACCGCCACGGCGATCATTTCACGTTCCAGTTTGCTAAGCCCTGAATCGCCCAGCATCAGGCCGTTATACATGTTGCTGAAGGCCTCAAGTTTCTCAGGGTGCCAGGCATAGGCCAGCAACACGTTAGGGACCATGCCCAGCTTTTCCTGGCATTTTTCGAAATAGGCGATTGTACGCTCATCCAGATCCCCTTGCTTGAGGTCGAGAGCCATAATGTGATCGGGTTGGTAAGCAGACATGAGAGGGGGTCCTTGTTGCAAAGAAAGAAGAAACGTCAGCCGGTCTGGCCGCGATGACGCAGCATATGGTCGGCCAGGGTGCAGGCCATCATGGCCTCACCCACAGGTACGCCGCGAATACCGACGCAAGGGTCGTGGCGACCTTTGGTCAGGACATCTGTATTTTCGCCGTCAATGGTCACGGTTTGGCGCGGGGTCAGGATACTGGAGGTAGGCTTGACCGCGAAGCGCACAACAACGTCCTGGCCGGAAGAAATACCGCCGAGAATGCCGCCTGCGTGGTTCGATGTAAATTCCGGCCCATCGTTGCCTTGGCCCGCTCGCATTTCATCGGCATTTTCTTCACCGGTGAGGGCGGCGGCGGCAAAGCCTGCACCGATTTCAACGCCTTTGACGGCATTGATGCTCATCATGGCGGCGGCAAGATCTGTATCCAGTTTGGCATAAATCGGTGCGCCCCAACCAGCAGGTACGCCGCTGGCGGTGACTTCGATGATAGCCCCGATCGAGGACCCACTTTTTCGTAACGTATCCAGCAGGTTTTCCCAACGCACAGCAGCATCGGCATCCGGGCACCAGAAATCGTTTTGACCAATGGTGGCATTATCCCATTTGCTGCGATCAATTTGATCAGCGCCCATTTGCACCAGAGAGCCCTGAATAGAAATCGCCTGGCCCAGAACCTTGCGGGCAACGGCACCGGCGGCGACCCGTGAGGCGGTTTCCCTGGCAGAGGCCCGACCCGAGCCCCGGTAATCGCGCTCACCATATTTGGCCCGATAAGTGAAATCTGCATGACCCGGCCGGTACTTGTCCTTGATGTCGTCGTAATCTTTTGACCGCGCGTCGGTGTTGGCAATTTCCAGGGCGATGGGCGTGCCTGTCGTGCGGCCCTCAAAGACACCGGACATGATGCGGACTTCGTCGCTTTCGCGGCGCTGGGTAACAAACCGGGAAGTACCAGGCTTGCGCTTGTCGAGCCACGGCTGGATATCTTCTTCGGTCAATTCAATGCCTGGCGGTGTGCCGTCAATGACACAGCCAATGGCCGGGCCATGGCTTTCCCCCCAGGTTGTGACGCGAAAGAGATGGCCAAAGGTATTATGTGACATGGTGTCAGACCGTGGAGATGTCGGGTGCGTCGACGGCTTTCATACCCACAACATGATAACCCGAATCAACGTGATGCACTTCACCCGTGACACCTGAGGCCAAATCACTGAGTAAATAAAGTGCTGATTTGCCAACATCATCAATGGTGACGTTGCGACGCAGCGGTGAATTCAATTCGTTCCATTTCAGGATGTAGCGGAAATCGCCAATGCCGGAGGCCGCCAGGGTTTTGATCGGACCGGCGGACAAGGCGTTGACGCGTATTTTGCCACGGCCGAGATCTTCGGCGAGGTATCTGACGCTGGCTTCCAGGGCAGCCTTTGCCACACCCATGACATTGTAGTGCGGGATCACACGCTCGGCACCGTAATAGGTGAGGGTGATCAGGCTGCCGCCATTGGGCATCAGTTTTTCCGCATATCTGCTGATCATGGTGAAGGAGAAACAGCTGATATCCATGCTCATCAGAAAATTCTGGCGGCTGGTATCGACGTAACGACCCTTCAGTTCTTCCTTGTCAGAGAAACCTATGGCGTGCACGACAAAATCGATCGTGCCCCAGCGCTTTTCCAGCTCGGCGAAAGTAGCTTCAACGCTGCTTTCATCGGTAACATCACAAGGCATGATAAAATCACTGCCGATTGATTCTGCCAATGGCCGCAAGCGTTTTTCCAGGGCTTCGCCCTGATAGGTGAAGGCCAGTTCGGCGCCATGTTCATGTAATGCTTTCGATACGCCCCAGGCCAGGGACCTGTCGTTCGCGACACCCATGATCAGGCCACGTTTGCCTGCCATCAAAGCTTTTGGTTCAGTCATAAGCCCTCACAATTTCCGCCAGCAACCAGCTCGGGTTTGGCGATTTATTCATTTCAACGATTTTACACCAATGACACCACTGTGCAATTGAACAGCCAAGGTTATTCGGAGGCTGGTGATGAAGCGCCTGCCTTCTGGATGGCAGCATTAAACTCGGCCCCGAACAGGAAAATGGCACCCAGCAGATAAAAGAACAACATGGCGATGACGATACCGCCGAGACTGCCATAGGTGACATCGTAATTATTGAAGTGTCCGAGATAGATGGTGAAGGAAAGGGCAGCCCCACCCCACAACAGCAATGTCAGCAGGGCACCCGGCACGACAGCAACCCACTGGGGGCGACGCGCGGGCAACATGGCATAAAGCGCCATCAGCACCAGCAGGACGGACCCGATGCTGATGAACGTCCGGGTCGAGCCGAAATCTAGAATAGCCATACCGTCATAACCCAAAGAACGGGTGGTGTCGGCCCACAGGATCGGGGCGAACAACAGGATGGTGGATACCGCAAGGATCAGGGCAGCACCCACGACCACCAGGGCCAGGCTTTCCAGTCGGCGTCGCCAGAAGGGAATGATCATGCTTTGGCCAAAGGCGCGCTCAACCCCGGCCCGGGCACCTTCCAGCGCGGACGATGCGGTCCACAAGGCACCGGCCACGCCGATGGTCAACAATCCACCGCGCACCTCCTGCAGGACTTCCAGCAATGGTCCTTCAAAGACGATGGCAACATCTTCCGGCATGTTTTCAAGGATATAGGCGACGACCATGGTGCCGGCTTCGGTATTTCCGGCGAAACCAGCCAGGGCGACCAGGAATATCAGGAAGGGAAACAGGGTCAACAAGCCCATGAAAGCCAGATGCCCGGCAATCAACGCATCGCCGTTCCTGAGGAAACCAAGGACAGCCTGTTTGACAAGGGAATACAGAAAATGTGCAGGCGCGATCATTCCGACAGTTTACGGAATATCCCCCGAACATCATAGTCATTGCCAGGAGCCCACTGTTTGACCAGTTTCTCGAAGCCGGAAGCGTCATCCGGGAGTACAATGCGGATGACAAGATGCTGGTCGCCGCGCGTTCCGTTTTTCGGATCGACAATGCCCTTGCCTTTCAGGCGCAGGCGAACACCGGCATTGGCGCCTTTGGGCACCGTCACGCTGACCGGGCCATCAATTGTCGGTACTTCCACACTGGCACCCAGCACGGCTTCCTGGACGGTTACTGGCAGTTCAACATGAATATCTGCGCCTACACGCACGAACCACGGATGGTGTTTGACGGCGATTTCGACCAGGGCATCACCAACGGCCTTGCCCTTGCCTTTTTCACCCATGCCTTTCAGGCGAATGATCTGGCCGTCTTCAACACCGGGCGGAACGGTGACAAAGACGTCTTGCCCAGCCACCAGGGTCATACGCTTCTTGCCGCCCTTGATGGCATCCAGCAAACCGATTTCAAGTTTACAGCGACGATCCAGATCGCCAACCCGGCCCATGGCAGGGGCGGCTTTTTTGTCCTTGCGGAAAAAGGGTTGGAAAATGTCGCTGGCCGAAAAACCGGCAAAGCCAAAATTGCCTAAACCGCCTTCTTCGACGGTGGCCTCTGCCTTTGGTGCTCCGGGTTGGTCATTCGTTGTTCCGGCACCGGTTTTCGCCGATCCGGCTTGTGCGGAACCAGCGGACGCTTTCTTTGCCCCGAAGGGGCTTTTGGATTTCGCGCCGGATTTGGTGCTGGACGGGCGGGACGGTTTTCGGGTATTTGCACGGGAATCAGATTTTGGCGGTGGCTGGTACCCGGCCATACGGTTACCGTTGGCATCTATTTCACCACGATCAAATTTTGATCGCTGTTTGGCGTCGCCCAGCAAATGATAGGCTGCCGCAATATCCTTGAATTTTTCCGCAGTGGAATTGTTGCCGGGCTGGCGGTCCGGGTGCAGTTCCTTGGCCAGACGCCTATAATTCTGCTTGATTTCAGCCTGACTGGCGCGACGCGAAATTCCAAGTGTTTGATAGGGATCCAGCATGGTCCAACATTTGTTCGTTGAATATTCCGATGATCGCCTGAACAGCCCATCGGACCCCCGAAAATAGGCACGGAATCATACCAAATCGTTAACTTTTGCACCCCCACCAGATTTGTAAATTGGGCCCAGGCGAAAACTTGGGGTTAGTCCCGCTATTCCGTTGTGTTTTCCTTGATGCGCTGGTTCCAGTCCTTGACCAGTTGGTCGGCGGCGACCAGTTCGTGGGGTAGCATTTCGGCGCGCAGTTCGCCAAGAAAACGTTTGGCAGTCCCGTGACCATTTTCCGAGGCCAGAAGCCACCAGAAATGGGCTTGTGGCAGGCTTGAGGTGACACCGGCACCATCGCGGTACAGGCCACCGATATAGAACTGGGCGTTGGCGTTGCCTTCTTCGGCAGCGGGTTGCCAGTGTTTCAGGGCCTCATCATAGTCGCCGGATTGATAGGCTTTCAAACCGGCATCCAGGCGTACGGATGGGGGTGGCGTCGCAGAAGAAGCCAGTTGCACGGCGGGTTTTTCCTTGACGGCGCTGGCTTCTTCGGCATTGCCAGATGCTTCGTCTTTTGCCTTTTGATCTGCAGCTTCTTTCGCCTGGCGAATTTCCTCGATTCGTCGTCGGGCTTCTTCTTCGGCCAGGCGCTGGGCCTGCTCAGCCTTGCGACGGGTTTCAGCTTTGGCCCGAACGGCTTCCAGCTGTTCTTTCCTCAAGGCCTCAGCCGCCAGGCGTTCGCGATTTGCACGACGTTCTTCTTCGGTCTGGGCAGCCTCTTCGGTTTTTAGTTTTTCTTCCCTCATCAATTCGGCGGCGACACGCGCTTCTTCTGCTTTGGCATTTTCCACCGCCAATCGCTCTGCCTCAGCTGCCTTGTCGGTGATGCGTTTCTCTTCAGCCTTGCGTTCAGCTTCAGCCTTACGCTCAGCCTCAGCCTTGTCACGTGCCTGTTGTTCCTCGCGGCGCAATTTTTCAATGGCGCGTTTTTCGTCGGCCAGTCGTTGTTTAGTGGCGGCGGCTTCCGCTTCTGCCCTGGCCTTCTCAGCAGCGACACGTTTCGCTTCGGCCTTTGCCTTTGCCTCTGCGATCTTCTTTGCCTTTTCAGCTGCAAGTCGTTTGGTTTCTGCTTCCGCTTTGGCCTTCTCTTCAGCCAGGCGTCTTTCTGCGGCCATGCGCTTCTCTTCAGCCACCCGCTTTTCTTCAGCCTGACGTTTTTCCTCCGCCAGACGTGCAGCTTCTGCTACTCGCTGTGCCTTTTCTTCGGCCAGACGTTTTTCTTCCGCCAGTTTTTGCGCTTCGGCTTCGGCTTTTTGGCGTTCCAGCTTTTCTTTTTCGGCCAGGGCTGCTTTTAACCTGCTCTCCGCTTCTGCTTTCTGACGTGCCAATTCCTCGGCGTGGCGTTTCTCTTCAGCCAGTTTCGCGGCTTCTTCGGCCTTTTTCCTCGCCTGGGTATCGGCAGCGGCCTTTTGTTCGGCAATCACTTTCGCCGCGGCCAGTTCACGCGCCTTTTTTTGCTCGTCTGCCAGGCGCTGCCGTTGGGCTGCCAGCTCACGCTCTGCAAGACGGCGTTGTTCCTCGGCCTTTTTCGTGGCCTGCTCGGCTTCAATTTTTTCGGCTTCAAGGCGCTGTTTTTCGAGGGTCAGTTTTTCCGCCTTTTCTTCGGCCAGGCGCTTTTCTTCAGATTCTGCACGGGTTCTCAGGCGGTCGAACAATTGCGCAGACTTTTGACTGGCCTCGGTTTGAACCCTGGCTTCAATTTCACCAAGTATTTTGGTTCTGCGACGTTCCTCGGCCAGGTGTTGCTGCTGAGCGGCAATTCTGGCCACAAGCTGGGCCCGGCTTTCGGTACCGTCCTTTCCCGGCGAAGACAACATCTTGCGCCGGTCTGCAATCAGAACTTCTTCAATTTGCAGGCGTCGTTCCTCTGCCTTGCGGCGCTCCTCGGTCAGACGCAGAGCTTCTTCGGAAAGTTTACGAACCTCTTCCGCCAGCTTCACTTCTTCGGCCTGCTTGCGTGCTCTGGCCTCAAGCTGTTCGCGATCCCGGCGGAGTTTTAATGCTTCCTCTGCCATTCGGGCTTTTTCCGCAGCCATATCGCTGGTGGCGTCAGCACGGATTTTCTGCGCATCTGCCAATGCTTTTTCTGCGTCGGCAAGGGCTGATTTTTGCGCCATTTCCAATTCACTGGCGCGGGTTCGGGCGGCACTGGTTTCACTTTGTTCCGTTGAAACTTCGCGCGTCCTGGCGACAAGGTCCTCGCGCGTTTTCTCAGCCTCCCGGGCCTTTGCCTCGGCCTCAGCAACCGCCTTGTCGGCTGCTGCCAGCTTGGCCGTCAGTTCCTTATTCTGTTTTTCGAGCAACGCACGTTCGCGCGCAAGATCGGCCTTGATCTGACGGCGGGTGCTTTGCAATTCACGGTCTGCTTTCGCCCTCGCTGCTTTCAACTCTTCTGATGTGGCCGATTTCAGTTCCTCGATGGCCGTTTCACGTTTTTTGATATTCAGGGCACGACGGGCGATCTCTTCTTCAATTGCAACGCGATCTTCCAGCTTTATCCGTTCCGCGGCGGCTTCGTTGGCAATTTGCTCGGCCTGACGAACGGCTGTGCGGGAACGCCGGTCCAGTTCCTCAATTGCCTTTTGTTCAGCGGCCAGTCGATCAGCAGCATCGCGCACACGCTGTTCCGAATCGCGACGACGAAGTTCAGTTTCTTTTTCCGCTGTTTTTGCCGCTTCTTCGATGACGACAGGTGAAGGTACGGATCTTTTTTTAGCCAGTGCACTGTCCAACAATCGCTGTGCCTTGGCGGCCTCGGCAGAAGCATCCTGAACTGCGACTTGTACTTCTCGTGTCTGGTTCAGAATATCGCTGGTTTTGGCTTCCTCGACTTTAAGCTTCTCTTCGGCGTCGACACGCTGCTGGGCCGCAAGTTCAGCCTGGCGTTCCAGCTCAAGCCGCCTTGCGTCGGCCACCCGCAAAGCTTCTTCGTGCTCAAGACGTTTGCGCTCCAGCTCCTTGATGGCAAGTTCAGCTGCTTCACGTTCTGCTGCCAGCTTTGCGGCTTCTGCTATTTTTTCTGCCGCTGTTTTTTGCGCGGCCCCTGTAGCCTCACGCTCGATTTCCAGTTTTATGCTGGCGGCGTCGGCTGTCTTGCGGGCAGCTTCGGTGATCCTGGCCTGACGGTCGGCATTGGCCTTTGCTATTTCCTCAGCTTTAGCCTGCGCGGCCTTCAGCTTTGCTTCTGCCTCTCTGCGTTCAGATTCCAATCTGGCAGCTGTTGCTTCTGCTTCCTGGCGTGCTGCCTTTGCGGCAGCCAGTTCCTGCAGATTGCGTGCAGCTTGCTCTCGCGCCTTGTCTGCCGCCAGCTGGTTTTTCTTCGCTTTCTTCGCGGCGCTTTCAACTGATGGGGGCAGGGGTTTGGCCGGAGGCGTGACTGCAAGCGGCGTATCACTCGCCGGTGGGGCGACGCCTTTCGCAATCAGTGCCGAAAGTTTTTGCAATGACTTGCGATGGCCCTGGCGCGACGCTTCATAATACCAGCGCAGAGCTTCGACATCGCTTTTGGCAACACCAACGCCGGATTCAAACAGCAGGCCAAGATTGTACTGGGCTATGGCATGGTTTTGGGTGGCGGCCTTGAAAAACCATTTGGCCGCTTCTTTCGGATCCTTGTTTGTGCCCTGGCCGCGCAGATACATGTTGCCAAGGTTTGCCTGGGCCCGGGCAAAGTTTTGCTCAGCCGAGCGCTTGTACCATTTCAGGGCTTCGCCGAAATCCTTGGCGACACCCTGGCCTTTGCGGTACATGTGCCCGATGTTGCGTTGCGTCACCGGGTCTCCGGCTTCGGCTTCGACCAGCCATTCCTTCAGTGCGGTTTTGTAATCGCCGTTCTCATAAGCTTTCAGGCCGGACTGGAAGTCAGCCAGAACCGTCGTGGTAGCGAAGACCAGGGGAACAGCCAGCGCAACAATCAGCGCGGCGGTCGGAAGAATGCGAGAGCTGGACATGTGGCGGGGCAGAACCTTTTCCGGATCAATCAGGGTATCAGATTATGACAAACAGGTGTTTCAGCGAACTGTTTTTACTTAATAATTTTCCACGTACCATCTGGTTGGCGACAGGCTTCGCCATAGGCTTCCTCGGTACGTCCGCCAACTGTAATAGTTTGCTGGTATTCCCGACAATAGACGCCCTGGGCAGTCTGTCGAGCAGGTTGTGGCGTAATCGTACCGGAATTCCCGGAATCAGGATTGCTCCATGTGCTGGTCTTGCCGCTGGGGTTATTCTCAAGCGTGCCCTGCTGGGTTTTCTGCAACTCGATCAGGTCCAGCTTGTCCAGGGATTTACCCACACTGGAGCCTGCCAGCGAGCCTAAAAGCGTGCCAACCGCAACCGCCGTTGTCCGACCCTTGCCACTACCGACCTGACTACCAACAATTGCACCCGCAGCTGCACCTAGGATCGTACCAAGTTTTTCCTTTTCGCCTGCACCCTCACAACCGGCCAGGGTCAAGGCGGCAATGCAGACAAATATTATTCCAGATTTTTTCATTCGATTCATTCCCGTGTTTTCATGATCTGCCCGATCACCGCTGCCAGTTTTATTCAGTTGCGCTTCGAATTTTATTAACAGCGAATCGAGACCAAAATATGGCACTGATCGTGCCAAAAACATATATGCAGGGTTCAGAGCGAATTATAGCAAGCATCGCTCAACTTTGCAGCTTTCGTTTCCACTTTTGAGTGAAGCGGCTGTGTCGACAAGGCCGTATGTGATTGGCTAGTATAGAACCCTCGCCGCAGACCAAAAACAGCCATAAATGCGCCGAAAAAGGCAGGAAATGAGAACAAATGTCCGCTAAAAAGGACCCGTTTGAGACGTTTTCCCAGTGGCTTGAAGAGGCCACAAGGAAAGAACCCGATAATCCGACGGCGGTTGCGCTTGCCACCGCTGACGCAAGCGGTGCGCCTTCCGTACGCATGGTTTTGCTGAAGGGGTTCGATGAACGGGGTTTTGTCTTTTACACCAATACCGAAAGCCGGAAAGGCCGTGAACTTGCCGAAAACCCGCGTGCAGCCTTGTGTTTTCACTGGAAATCCCTCGCCCGTCAGGTTCGCATTGAGGGCGCTGTCAGCCCGGTTTCGGACGAAGAAGCCGATGCCTATTACGCCAGTCGGGCCCGTGACAGCCGGATCGGCGCCTGGGCGTCGAAACAATCCACCGCCATGACTGGTCGATTTGATCTGGAAAAAGCCGTCGCCAAATACGCAGCCAGATACGCCATCGGCGAAGTCCCCCGCCCACCCTTCTGGTCGGGCTATCGGATCGCGGCGGAACGGCTGGAATTCTGGACGGACAAGCCTTTCCGCCTGCATGAACGCCTTGTATATGAGCGCGAAGGCGATGGCTGGCGCACTGAAATTCTTTTTCCGTGATGTGGATTATTCGTAAATGAACACCGCGTCGGAAAACAAAACCCCGGTAGAAGAAAACAACCATGCCAACTTCATCGACGGGATTGACCCGCGTAAAGCACGGCTCATGCGACTGGCGACCTATGCGTCGGTCGGGGTTGCGTCATCACTGATTATTATCAAGGCCTGGGCCTGGGTGATGTCGGATTCCATTGCCCTGTTGAGCTCTCTTGTTGACTCGATCCTTGATGCACTGGCGTCCGTCGTCAACCTGTTTGCCGTTCGCCACGCTTTGGAACCGGCAGATGAAGAACACCGGTTCGGGCATGGTAAAGTGGAATCCCTGGCCAGCCTTGCCCAGGCTGCCTTTATTGGAGGTTCAGCTGTCTTTCTTGTGTTTCAGGCGGCGGAGCGATTTATTCATCCGCAGCCAGTTGGTCATGGCGAGCTTGGTATTCTGGTGATGTTTGCCTCTATGGCCCTGACACTTGTGTTGGTGCTGTTCCAGCATCACGTCGTGAAAAAAACCGGGTCGGTCGCCGTGTCTACTGATTCGCTTCATTACCGAAGTGACCTGTTGGTCAATGCCGGCGTTATCCTGGCCCTGGTGGCCGTCACTGTCTTTGACTGGCGCGTAGTTGATCCACTGGTTGCAATCCTGGTCGCCATGTACATTCTCCATGGGGCATGGGAAATTTTCCGCCAGTCCTACGACATGCTGATGGACAGAGAATTTCCGATTGAAGATCGGGACAGAATTTGCGAAATCGTGTTGGCACACAGCGATGTGCACGGATTGCATGATCTCAGAACGCGGTCTTCGGGCGTCAATTCCTTTATCCAGTTGCATGTCGAACTGGAAGGTGAGATGCCCCTTCTTAAAGCACACGAAATTGCTGACGAACTGGAAAACTGGATCGGGGAGGCCTTCCCGGGTGCAGATGTTATTATCCATCAGGACCCGCTTGGTATTGCCGAGGACCATCCCCATACTATTTAAACATACAAAGACTGTGAAATCAGCCCTGGTTGGATAGGCTGGTTCCGGCTTATCTGACAACGCAAGTAACGGGAACGTAATTATGCCAATCGGGGATCAAGCTGTTTTGTCAACGGGACAGGTCGATGTCGAAGGTTTCTTCGATGCAACAACATCAACAGTTTCGTACATTGTTACAGACCCGGACACCGGATCCTGCACAATCATTGACCCGGTTCTGGATTACAGCGCCAGGAGCGGACGCACGGACACAGCAAGTGCAGACCGGCTGATTGAACATGTGCGAAACAAGGACCTGAATGTACGATGGATATTGGAAACCCATGTCCATGCGGACCATCTGACGTCTGCGCCATATTTGCAAAGTGAACTTGGTGGACAAACGGCGATTGGCGGAAATGTAGTCGAGGTGCAGGAAGTTTTCGCTGAGGCATTTCATGCGGGGGAAAGCTTTAGCAAAGACGGGTCCCAGTGGGATATTCTGGTTGCCGAGGGCCAGGAACTTGAGCTCGGGAGCGCGACCATCAAGGTTATGGAAACACCAGGCCATACGCCTGCCTGCGTTTCCTATCTGATTGCGGATGCTGTCTTTGTTGGTGATACAATATTTATGCCCGATTACGGAACTGCACGGTGCGATTTTCCAGGTGGGGATGCGAACATTCTTTACAACTCGGTTCAGCGTATATTGGAGTTACCTGACCAAACCCGGGTGTTTACCTGCCACGATTATGGCGGTGAAGGGCGGGATTATTCGTGGGAAAGCAGTGTCGCCAGTCAACGCCGGGATAACGTTCACCTTGGAGGTGAAAAAACCAGGTCTGATTTTGTCACTCTACGTCAGTCTCGTGATGCAGGCCTGCAGTTACCGGAGCTAATTCTGCCTTCGGTACAGGTAAACATGAGGGCGGGAGTTTTTCCGCCAGCGGAAGAAAACGGCGTTTCCTATATCAAAATTCCGTTGAACAAATTCTGACTTGCGAAGGCAAGGGAAAGACCTCCGTTATGATTGTCGAGAACCAGGACGAAGTTATTTCCTTTCTGGACCAACCTGAAAATTATCGAAATTACCTTCCCGACCTTTCTGACATCACAGTCACCCGAATTGATACGCATGGCGCTGTCGTTTTTCTGGTCGGACCGTATGCCTTCAAGATGAAGCGTGCCGTGTATTTCGAATACATGGATTTTTCGACCCTGGCGCGCAGGGAAATATGTTGCCTGGCCGAACTCACTCATAACCGACGAACTTCGGCAGACATATACAAGAAAGTTATTGCCGTAGTTCGTTCACCTTCAGGCCAACTGGTGCTGGGCGGTGAAGGTGACGTCGTGGAATGGCTGGTTGAAATGAACCGCTTTGACGAAAACAAGGTGTTTGACCGTCTTGCACTCAGAGGCGAACTTGGAACAGACCTCGTTTCCGAAACCGCCGACATGATCTGTGAATTTTTTGACCAGATCGAAAAAAAGTTTGAGGCAGGTATCGCTGATACTATCCCCGAGATCGTCGAGGAAACGGCCCGTCAACTGGTTGAAGGCGTGCCGGAAGTCTTTAACCAGACAGAAGTTGATGCCTTGATCCGCGCCCAAAGAGAAGCTTGTGCTGGATTGGGCAGCATATTTGATCAAAGACGGGAAGAGGGGTTTGTGCGTCTCTGCCACGGTGACCTGCACCTCAGGAACATTTGCCTGTTTGATGGCAAGCCAATGTTATTTGATGCCATCGAATTTAATGATCGTCTGGCAATATCAGATATATTGTATGATTTGGCCTTTCTCCTGATGGATTTGCTACATCGGGGATTATTCGCACACGCCAATCTGGTCATGAACCGGTATCTTGAGCGAACCGGCGACGATGATGGCCTGGCTCTGTTGAAGTTGTATCTTTCTGTTCGGGCTGGCATTCGCGCATTTACAGCAATACCGGCAGCAGCTAACCAGTCAGACGCCGTTGTTGCTGAACGTGTTCGCAAAGGCGCCAGGGAATATCTGGCATTATCAACGTCGTTCCTGCAACAAACCAAACCTGTTCTCGTTGGTGTTGGCGGCTTCTCCGGCAGCGGAAAATCAACACTGGCGTTGCAGCTTGCATCCCGGCTTTCGGGTCCGATCGGGGCAGTTGTGTTGCGCAGTGATGTTATTCGAAAGGCAATGTTTAGCTTGATGCCAACCGAAACACTGGGCCCTGATGGCTATTCGAGTGCGGTTACGAAAAAGGTTTACGACAAGCTCATGTCGCGGGCGTCGGGGATTCTGCAGTCTGGCACAAGTGTTATTGTGGATGCCGTGCAGGCACGTGCGGAAGAGCGCAGGTCGCTTGAAGAAATTGCCAGGAACCTGCAACTGCCATTTCATGGTTTGTGGCTGGAGGCGCCCGTCGAAACAATGTCGCTACGCATTGAAAAACGCAAAAATGATGCATCTGATGCAGACGTGGATGTTCTCAGACAACAGCTGAAGTACGACACAGGAGAAATGACCTGGTCTGTTCTGGACGGTGGCCTCGCCCGTGAGGAAACCCTGGAAACAGCTTGCAGCATGATCTCTGAGCAAAATAATGTCTAAAAGCGCTCTGTGGCATCTCGTCGCGGTGACATCAGCGTCGGATGATACCAATTACTTTATCAGCTGTTCGTGCTAAATATATAGATAGAGACTGTTGGAACAATAAAGCGGGAGGCTGCAATGGCCACAAAAACAATCCTTGTTCCCATGAGTGGTTTGGCTTCGACGCCGGCGCCGCTGGATGCTGCGCTTACAGTCGGTAAAAGATTAAGCGCCCATGTAGAGGCTTTGCACGTATCTATCGATCCCAGGGATTCCGTCGCCTATGTCGGTGAGGGTATGACCAGCGCGATGATTGAAGACGTGATGGCAAGTGCAGAACAGGAAGCAAACGAACGACTGGCGCGTGCCCGGCAGCGGTTTGAGGCAGCCTGTGAGGCTAACTCTGTGGCGCGAAATGATGGAGGTGGGCAAAGCGACGAAGTGTCTGCGTCGTTCACTGAAGTTGTCGGTCGCGAAGAGGATTATGTTGCATCGAAAGGTCGGCTGGCCGATTTGATTGTTGCTGGCAGGTCTGAAAGTGATGAAGATGTATCCTTGTCGGCCACACTGGAAACAGCCTTGATGGATACCGGACGTCCGGTTCTGGTCGTACCACCGGGCGAGACAGCTGATCATCTGGGAACGGCAATTGCAATCGCATGGAACGGAAGTGTTGAAGCCGCCAGGGCCGTAAGTGCCGCGATGCATTTTCTGTGTGAAGCGGAAAAAGTTATTGTCCTGGAAGTTGAAGAAGCAGGTAAACACGGCCCGTCCGCCGCTGATGTTGTCAGTTATCTGGCGCAGCATAAAGTTACTGCCTCAAGTCGGGATATTCGCGCCAGTGCCGGGTCTGTAGCTGAAAACCTGCTGTCTGCTGTACGGGAAGAAAATGTAGATCTGCTGGTTATGGGTGCCTACACCAGAAGCCGCCTCAGGCGTCTGATCTTTGGTGGTGTAACAGGCGACATCCTTGATAATGCACCAGTCCCGGTTCTATTGGCGCATTGACCATCTGATTTTGATGGTGCTGTATAGCAGTTTGGTTCACCATGGTTTATGCGATTTACGGAAACCCGGCCTTGCGTCTGGGCTGGGTGGGCACCAAATATCAATGCAACGGCATCATTGTCACGTCGGAAGTCGCCCGGGTTCGAATTCAGGAAAGCAAATTAACGTATGAATAATGACCGACGCACGATCATTCTTACCGGCGCGAGCCGGGGCATAGGTCACGCCACCGTAAAACGTTTCAGTGCGGCTGGCTGGCGGGTCATTACGGTTTCCCGCCAGGCGTTTTCCGAAAATTGCCCTTGGGAAGCTGGTCCGGAAGATCATGTTGTTATGGACCTGTCCAGCATGGAAAGTCTGGCAAACGGTGTGGAAACACTGAAAGAGCGCTTGCAGGGTGGGCCCTTGAACGCGTTGGTGAATAACGCAGCCATATCGCCCAAGGGACCGAACGGTGAAAGACTGAATTGTCTGAATTCCGAAATGGTTTTGTGGCGGGATGTTTTTCACGTCAATTTTTATGCCCCCATTGTGCTTGCACGAGGACTGTTTGAAGAACTCAAGGCCGGACAAGGCAGTATTCTGAATGTCACGTCGATTGCTGGCAGCCGGGTACACCCTTTCGCGGGTGCGGCTTACGCGACGTCCAAGGCGGCCCTTGCCTCTCTGACCCGGGAAATGGCTGCAGACTTTGGGCCGTCAGGTGTTCGGGTCAATGCCATATCGCCGGGTGAAATAGAGACTTCGATGATCGGTCCGGAATATCATGCCTTGGCGGACGAGATTCCCCTTCGCCGTTTGGGGCAACCGGAAGAAGTTGCTTCGATGATATATATGCTTTGCTCTGAACAATCATCCTACGTTAACGGTTCGGAAATTCACATCAACGGTGGGCAACATGTTTAGGCGTGCTCCTGATTAGAAGCTCTTATTCTTTAATACACGTTGCCCTGCCTGATATTCCTGAATGATCCAAACTCAATACTGAATGCACGACGCACCAAAGCGTTTCCGAACTTCGCGGAAAAAGCAGTGTTGCCTCAACGCTATGATATGAGCCAACAATCGAAGCATGAGCGATTTCGTTTATACCGGAATCATCTTAGTTTGATGTACGCAGTCCACCTGCATCAACCCACTCTTCTGTCGCATTCAGCGCAGTCGTCAGGCGATCAAACATTTCATTGATTTCTGCTTCGGTGATGATCAGGGGTGGACATAATCCGATATTGTCGCCCATGGCACGGATAATCAGTCCCGCGTCCGTGGCGCACTGACTGAGGTAAGCACCAACGCCTTGGGTCGGCTGAAAGTTACGGCGGGCTGATTTATCGGCAATCAACTCGATGGCGCCCACCAGTCCTACACCCCGGGCTTCACCGACCAGCGGATGATCCGACAATCCCTTCAGTCGGCTCTGGAACGTTGGGGATACGCGGGCTGCGTGGCCCATAACGTCCCATTCTTCCATAAGTTCCAGGTTTTTCAGTGCAACTGCCGCGGCAACAGGATGGCCCGAATAGGTAAAGCCGTGGCCAAACACGCCTATTCGATTGCTTTCCTCCATCACCCCTTCAAACATATCATTGTTGATGGCAACGGCTGAAATCGGAAGATAGGCCGATGACAGAGCTTTGGCGATGGTAATGGTGTCCGGCTTTATGCCAAACGTCTGGCAGCCAAACGGGTTTCCCGTTCTGCCAAAACCACAAATGACTTCATCATCCAGAAACATAACATCATGTTTCGTCAGAACCGCTTGTATCTTCTCGAAATAGCCTGCAGGCGGCACAACAACACCGCCAGCCCCCATAACCGGTTCCGCAATAAAGGCAGCAACTGTTTCAGGGCCTTCGTCGATAATCATTTGATCAAGATTGTTTGCGAGGCGTGACGAAAACTCCTCTTCGGACTCACCATTATTTGCGCCATGGTAATAATGCGGACAGTCCGTATGGAGAATACGGTCAATTGGCAGATCGAACGAACGATGATTGAAGGGAAGACCTGTCAAGCTGGCCGAGGCGATGGTGACGCCGTGATAGGCCCGTTGGCGTGAAATGATCTTTTTCTTGTCCGGCAAGCCCCGAGCATTACTGTAATACCAGACCATCTTGATGAGGCTGTCATTTGCCTCTGATCCAGAATTTGCAAAAAAGATTTTCGATTGTTCGATGGGCAACATGCCTGTCAATCTGTCCGCGAGGTCAATGGCAGGTCCGGTCGATTTGCTGGCGAAAATATGATAGTAGGGAAGTTTTCGCATTTGCTCGGCGGCGGCCTCAACCAGCTCTTCAACACCGAACCCCAATGCTGTGCACCAAAGCCCCGCGAGTCCCTCAATATATTCCTTGCCGCTGTCATCATAAACATAGATGCCTTTGCCACGTTCAATGATCATAGGCCCTTTCTCGCGATGAACCGCAAGGTTGGTATAAGGGTGCAATACCGAAGCAATATCACGCGCCGCAGGTGAATTTCCCAAATCAGTCATCAGTTATCTCCGGTATTTGTCGAGGTTTGAAATGTAGAAGTATTCCACAGTTGAGTTAAGCAAGTTCAATGGGGGGATGTCAAAGGGGCGAAAACAGAAACAATCGTGTAGAAAACGACGCGAAATCTCCTGACCTATACGCCTTCATCGGGCATATCGGCAGGAATATCTGGAACTCCGTTTCTTCAGCACTGAGAAAAAACATACACGGTGTGACAAATCACCTCATTATGTCGAACTTCAAAAGATGACATATCTTCATGTCGCTAAATATTACCTCTCGGGATTCTGGAATTTGTGAGCTGCCAGAGCAATGTTCTGAAAAGACAGATTGCCTGGTCAACGGGTTTCCTGAGCCTGGGTGAAACTCATTATTTTACTTACTCGAACGTTTGGGTCGCATGAATCTCTCCGTTGTCACCGATGAAAAAACCAATGTGAGTTCTCTGAAGGGACTTCGCACTGGATATATTTTTGTACTGGCTGTTGTAGGTATCCTGTCCCTGGCGAGTTATTTATTGCTGGGTACGACGCTACTTCAACAAGATACACGTGGTGCCGAAATCAATATGGCTGGCCGCCAAAGAATGTTGACCCAACGAATTGGATTACTGCAATTTCGTTTCAGACAAGCGGACAGCGTTGAAGAAGGCGCGAAAAGCCTTCAGCAAATGACTGAAGCGGCTGAGCTTATGGAACGATCCCTGAACGGATTGACCAGGGGTGATGCTGCAATGGGCGTTTCAGCAGCTTCCAGTCCCGCCTTGAAGGCGATGTATTTTGGCCCGGATATGTTTGTGGACCGGGACGTCCGAAACTTCATCACGTTGACTCATCAGTTCATCCAGGCTGCGCAAAGCAGTGGTGGAGTTGTTAATTCCTCTTTACTGATATCCAATGATTTATCCATGAAACTTCTAGCTGAACTGGACAGGGTAGTTGGTCAGTATCAGAAGGAAAATGAAGATAAAATTTCACAAATACAAATACTTAGACATCTCACTGTCATTGTGACGCTGGGCGTATTGCTATTTTCGGGCCTGCTTGTTTTTCGACCAATGGTCACGCGGATCCATCGAAACGTGGCGGAACTGGCAGCGGCAGAAGAGCGTTTCAGGTCGATCACCCTGTCTTCAAGACTGGCAATGATTATTGGCGAGGGTGAAGATGGACGGATCGCACGGTGGAATCCGGCGGCGGAAGAAATGTTTGGATATTCGGCCGACGAAGTTCTTGGACACAGGATATCCATGTTAATCCCCGAAAGATTTCGTGCTGCGCATGATGAGGGATATGCGCGCGCGCGCGAAACAGGCCGTTTTGCAAATGGATTGATTGTCCATCAGTTAATGGCGCTAAACAAAGATGGGCATGAGTTCCCCATCGAATTGTCACTTGGGTCCTGGGAGAAGTCAGGCAGGACATATTTTAGTGGATTTGTTTCAGATATTTCCGAACGATTGAAGTCCCGGATAATGACGGATCGGTTGGGGCGTATTGTGGAAAATGCCACAAACGAATTCTATCTTTTTGAAGCCGAGACCATGAAGATCGTCTTTGCTAACCCGAATTATTCATGGGGGCATTAAAACAGGTGGTGAGCATAGATTAACCTGTTGAAATATAGTAGTTTTCTGGTGAAAAAACCTGAACTCCCATACCAGAATAACCTATGGCTCACCATGA
>Ga0233443_1001379_pt1 | contig 21531 bp, 22 predicted proteins | sample SI_123_September_2_FD_182784 | JGI IMG/M metagenome (GOLD analysis project Ga0233443, IMG submission 182784) | Seawater microbial communities from Saanich Inlet, British Columbia, Canada - SI_123_September2016_200_MG | ecosystem: Environmental > Aquatic > Marine > Inlet | place: Canada: British... | reverse complement strand
ACTCTTTGTCTAATATATTTCTAATACTAGAAATTATCTTATCCTTAACTTCTTCTTTTTCTATTTTGTTTCAATGATCAATAGTATCAAATAATGAATAAGTCCCCTCTTTATAAATAATACAATTGTGTCATTTAATAATATTTCAATCTTTTGCTCTCTCATCATTATCTAAAACTATAGAATGATCATTATCATCAGTTATTAATTCATACAACACGATATCTGAAAGAATTTCTTGGATTAATAACTTCTCATCAGAACTAGTTTCCAAAATTGGAATAGAAACTTTTTCATAGTGTCATATATCTAATACTTGACTAACATTTAAAATTCAATGACACATTAAAGAAACAAAGGTTTCTGCTTGCCAAGTTTTTCTTCAATTATAGCTTTTATTCTGTCACTTTAAAAAAATAGGACTATGCTCACGACTATAATTAACTTGATTATCTGGCGGATACAAATATGTAATTTTACTAGAGTTCATTATTATTCAAATTATTTTCATATATAATAAAATAATTTTAGAATAAGTCAAAAATTTAAATTTCTCTTACTCTCAAACCTGAAAAAAATAATTACATTTTCAATTATCTAATTCTATTAAATATACTCATGAAAATTGTTTTTCCTCTCAGGAGAATATATATTTATATTCAAACTTTACTGACATTTTATTTCCCTGTTCTGAAAATATCTCTAGACTTAGATGCTCTATTTCATGATTATTAATATAATTCCACTCATTTTTTAATATTTCTTTATCAGTGATCTTTTGATATGGAGTTTCATAATAAATAAAATCCTCCGTAAATAATCACAAAATAGATTCAATATCTTTTTCTAACCAAAATTGTTTAAATTTACTTAACCATTCTTCTCCCATAGTTTTTATTTTGCTGTTTTAAATAAACTTTTCCCTATAATATATAGTATTAATAATAACAATAATACTAATCCAAAATTTGATATTATTCCAAATACTTCATCAATAGTATCCCTAAAAAAATAACCTAATATCAAGAATTCTCATACATATAACACTTCTCACAACGTTATAAATAGACTAAACTTTTTAAAACTAAATCATTGTAATCAAGCTATGTAGTTTAACATAGGGCCAACTCATGTAATCAGAAATCTAGATATAAATATAGAAATAGTAGCTCTTTTTTTGAATACTTTCTCTGATTTAGCATAAAGTTTTTTTATTTTCTTTTTATTAATAAAATATTGAAAAAATTTTAGATTAAATAATTTTTTACCAAAGAAATAGGATAAAATATCTCAAATAATTACTCAGACTAAAATAATTAAAAATAATGTAAATAATTCTGATAGACTATTAGTTATAGAACCTGTGAATAATATAAAAAACATTGCTCAAAGTGGTACTCATAATTGACTTAAAAATGGCACTATAAAAAGAAATAGATATAAGTTAGATTCAAAAAATGTGGTAATAATATTAATTTCCATTTTTTGCTTGTTCAAGTGTTATTATAAAATCAGCACAATTAAGCTCATATTTAATACAATAATCTTCTAAGTCAGCATTTCTACTCCATATTCAAATTTTATTTCAAAACATTTCTTCAAGATCTATTCAGTAAGTCTTCTCTATATAATTTATAGACATCCACTTCTTAATGACCTGATCTTCTATTGGCTTTTCAAAATACTCCCTATGGTCATTAAATATAACAATATGTGCAACAAAATTATAACTAATGATTAGTAGTAATAATGATGTAAGTACAAATAAAGTTATTAATATCTTTTTTTTCATTTTTTTCATAAATTTTATTTAAAAAATATTTCTATTATTAAGAATAATACAAAAAGTAACATAATCAAGATTATTTTGAGAGCTTTTTTCTCCTAATTAAGAGCATAATTACAAAAACAAAATTCATTATCACTAAAGATAATGGGTATAAATATGTAATCAATGTATAATTAGTCAAAGCTATGATAGAGAAAATAAATTTTGTCCCGGAGAGTAGATAAGTAGACAATGTTTCCTGAAATGGCCTGTAATAACTCTTTCTAAAAGTAGGATAAAATCATAGAGCATCAACCAAGGTTATTAATAATACTGAGTACAGTGCATTATCTGTGATATACCATATAACTATTGCTAATAATGCTCACAAAAATGAAAGTTTATCGTTTTTAGATATATCTTTTTCTCATCTTTTTATAGAAACTATAAATATAAATCCTGATATGATAGCTGTGATTCAAGTTATCCAAGCTCATGGTCAAGCATTATCTGATAATTGAGCAACAAATGCTATCAGTGTAAGCAAACACCAAATAGCCCAACTAAAAACATGAGGCTTTGTCTTTCACAAGAAAATATCTCTAATATAATGATGATATCATATAAAGGTAAGCAATATTCATATCACTAAAAAGACAATTGTATAATCTAAATTCATTTAGTTTCATTATATATTTAAAGTACTCTTATTAATATTTATTATATTAATAAAAATACAAAACACAAAAAAAGCTGGACTTACAGTGCAATGCAGTCCAGCTTTTTTATTTTAGTTTATTATAATGGTGGGTCATCCGGGGCTCGAACCCAGGACCTTCTCCTTAAAAGGGAGCTGCTCTACCAACTGAGCTAATAACCCATATATTTCAAAAGCTTGTGTATTGTATAAGAAAAAGAGACTATTGCAAGTTTTTTTTATCTTTTTCTATTATTCCTATTTCTTTATAGATAGAGGAGTAAGGCTTGGAGTTTATATTTTTCTTTTTGCCTTTAATTCTTCCCCATCGTAATAGACTATATTTGTAACTTCATTTTCTATGCTTACAAATAGATCTTCTCATATTTTGTACGGAAATTTTCACTTTATTTTTAATCAATTATTTATTTTTACTAGAACTTCTTCATCCAAAGATATAAATTCTTTATTTTTGAATAATTCTGTTAAATCCAGTGATTTAGATTCATCAAAATTATCTAAATCTTGTCATAATTTGATATCTAGTTTTCAAATCTTTGTTCTTCTTAGTTTTGTAACATATCATCATGTTCATAATAGTTCTCATAAATCAAAAGCTATACTTCTGATATAGGTTCCAGCACTTACAGTTGTTCTAAAACTTGCTTCAGGATATTTGTAATCTAATAATTCTATACTACTAATAGTTACTTCCCTCTTTTTCATTTCAAAACTTTCTCATGCCTTTATTCTTTCTAATGCTTTTTTTCATCATAATTTCAGTGCTGAATACTTTGGTGGCACTTGAAAAATAGTTCATGTGAAAATTTTCTTTAATAATTCTTCTATTTTTTCCTTTGTAATACTATTCTCTGCTTTTTTCTGATTTTCTTCAGATATAAACTCAACTTCTGTTCATAAATCAAATGATTCTGAAACTCAATCAAATCTAACACTAAATTCATATTCTTTTGTATCTTTTTCAAAATATGGAATAAGTTTAGTGTAATTTCAAACAGCAATTAAAAGACCTCCTGTTGCCAGAGGGTCTAGAGTTCAAGTATGTCACATTTTTCTAGTATTAAGTTTTTTCCTAAGAATCCTTATTACATCAAAACTAGTAACATTTAACGGCTTATCTATTAAATAAAATCTATTCATAAAAATATATTTCTCCCTTTTTCAAAGGGAGTCCCCGTAGGGGGAGGGATTAAAAAAATAAGAATGAAAGGTTAATAATCATAACTGCTAGGTGAATCAAAAAACCTAGGTGTAGTGTCTATTCAGAGATTTGGTTGCATGAATGAAAAAGATTTGAAATTATAGTATCATAAATCTAAAAATACTTTTCATGTAATATCTGATGCATCTATAAAGCTAGTTCTTCATTGTATAGCACAGCTAGAAAAACATTCTCTAGAATCAGTTGAGTGATTCCTATTATCTCCTAGAACAAAGAACTGATCTTCTCAAAGATTATATTGATGCATAGCCTTACTTCATCATACAAAAGTAAATCATTTGTTTTCTTCATTTAAATATTGTTCATCCAACTCTATGTATTCTGTATCTGTTTGTTTTTTAACATATACAATTCCATCTTCTATTTTAACAGAATCACCCGGTATCCCAATAATTCTTTTTAAAAAATACTTTTTTTCTTCACTAACATTAGGTTTAAACACAATTACATCTCATCTGTCTGGATTTCAAATCAAATATGAAAGTCTATCAACAATTATAAATTCTCTATCAAAATATGATGAATACATTGATTGTCAGTTTATTTGAAAAGGCATTGCTATAAATGTTCTAACGACAAGTACTATCACAACAATAAGTATCAAGTCCTTAAAAAAATCTATTATCTCATTTTTGTCCATTTTTCTTTCTATTAATTTCGAATTAAAACTCTGATATATTATATTGTAATATATATAATTGCAATAAAAAATTGAAAGCAATTGTATTGCTTTCAATTTTTTATAAATGATTTTATTTTTCATCATCACTTTTTAGCCAATCTGGAACTGTCATACCATCATCCCAAAGCTCAGAAGTATTATTTCATTTCTTTTTCTTTTTATCTAGTTCTTTTGTGTCAGTTTTTTTTGTTTCTACTTTTTTGCTAGATTTTGTTGTTGCTTTTTTTTCTGGACTAGTTGTTTTTTCTTTTGTTTCTAACTCTTTCTTAACTACTTCTTTTTTTGGAGTCTCTACTTTTTTTACTTCTTCTTTTTTTGTAGCTTGTTTTTTTACAATTTTATCTGTTTTACTAGTATCTACTTTTTTTGTAGTTGTTTCTTTTGTTGGAGCTTTCTTTTCTTCTACTTTTGGAGTAGATTTTTTAGCTTCAATTTTTATTTCTTCTTTTTTTGTCTTTGGTTCTTCTTTTTTTTCTACTTTTGGAGTTTCCTCTTTTTTGATAGTTTCTTTTTTTTCAATAGTTTTAGAATCACTAGCTTTTGAATCTGTTTGTTTCTTTGCTTCTACTTGTTTTGTTTCTTGTTTTTTTATTTCTTGTTTCTGTGAAACTTCTGTTTTTTCTTCTTTCTTTTCTTCTTGTTTTTTAACTACTTCTTTTTTTTCTGTTTCCTCAAAACTTCATTTTAGCCAATCTGGAATATTATCATCTACTTTTGTTTTTGTAGAATCTTTTTTAACATCTTCTGATTTAGTTGTTTTATCCTCTTTTGTAGAATCTGTTTTTAACCATTCTGGAATAGTTTTATCCTCTACTTTTGTAATTTCTTCTATTTTTTCATCTGATATTGTTTCTTCTATTTTTATTTCTTTTTTATTTATTTCTTCTTTTTTAACTACTTCTTTCTTTTCTATTTCCTCAAAACTTCATTTTAACCAATCTGGTACATCAGATTTTTCTTGTTTTGAATTTGCTTTATTAGATTCACTTCCCTTATTTTGATCTTTTATTTGTTTATTTTCAGGTTTATTTTCATTCTTTGCTTTATCTTGTTTTGTAGTATCTACTTGTTTTGTTTCTTCTTTTTTTGTATCATCTGCAAAATTTCATTTTAACCAATCTGGTACTTCATCAGCTTTTGCATCTTTAGTTTCTCAAATTTTAGGTTCATTAAATGAATTTTTATCTTCTAAAGGATCTTTTTTTTCTTCTTTTATATTATTACTATTATCCTCTTTTTTTGATTCATTAGTTAAAATTGGATTATTTTCTTGTAGTGGATCAACTTTTTCTTCAGATTTTATTTCTGACTTTTTATCTTCTTCTTTTAAATCTTGAAGAATATCTAGTTCCATATCTGTTGACGCGTCCTTTTTCACTTGTTTAGCTCCGGAAGTTTTTTCTATAATAAAGTCTTGGAATCAAATATTTTTATCTTTATTTACTAGTAAATAATAAATATAATAAAGTAATATTATTAATCCAAATCATCAAATAATTATAAATAACCATTTAATTACACTCATAAGTAATCATAAAAAACTAGATGATCCTCATTCATTTTCTTCATTTACAACATTTTCTATTTCTTCTTCTGGTATATTAGCAACTCATCCATAAATTAATGTAACCAAGATAGCTTTGAAATCAGTTTTTTGTTTATTTGTCATTATCTTATCAACAGCAATTACATCAAGTATTTCTGTTCATAAAAGTTTATTTTCTTCCACATTTCAGTTATCTCTAATTGCCTCTAGTTTTGCAACTAAATCAGTATAACAATTTGATACTTCGCTAGTTACTGAATCCGTACAGACAACAGTTTCTGGGATTAAATTTTTAAGTGCATTAAATGTAATTGCTTTTTCACTTTTATCTTCTTGGTTTTCAACAAGTAAAGATTCAAGTAAATCAACTATCTCATCACCATTAGCAACTGCTATATCATATATATAACCTTCAAATTCTAATATTATATTAGTTTTTTCTCTATTATCTGACCATTCTTCTTGTAATTTTTGAACATACATTAATGCTTTTAATTTATGTTCTTTTGGTAATGCATTAACATAATCTTTTAATTTTTCTATTTTTAATTTAATACTATCAGATACTCCATCAAATATAACAGTATCCAAGTCTATAATATTTTCTTCTATATAATTTTTTACTATAGTTATATCTTTTGAATCAACTATTTCTCAAGCAGTATTTTTAACGAATACTCTAGCTTTTTGAAATTTATTTTCATTTAATACTATTTTAATAGCTTCTCATGAAGTATATGAATCTAATTTTTTATTATCCTCATCATCATCATTTCAACCATTTAAATCAGAATCATATTCTAAATCATAATCAACAACATAGTTAGTAATATCTGGTTTACTTTCTCATAGATAAACATATATTCCATCAGTTACTTTTTCTAATACTATTTCATTTTCTTCATTTAGTGAAGGATTAGAAAATACTACTAATCAAGTTTTACTTGCTAATATTCTATTTTTTACATTCTTAACTACTTTTTGTTCAATTGATTTTACCTTTGTTCATTCTGAAATTTTTAAGCTTACAACATGTGAAACTTCTTTATCAGTATATTCATGATTAAAATATTTTGTATTTTTGATAACAGTTCCATCTCATAAATCCCATTCGAAATTATCAGCTTTTCATATACTTTTATCAAAGAATATAAATTTATTTCCTATTGAAATATATCAAAAATCTGGTTTTAAAACATTTGATACATTTATAGTTAAACTCTTTGTATTAGAAAATCATTTATATTTAGCTTTTACTTTTGCATGTTTTTCTCATGAAGAGATATATGAGTTAGTAGTTACATTTGATGTAGTTTCTTTATCATAAAATCAGTCTCCATCAAAATCCCAAGAATAGTTAACTTTTTTTGTTAAATCTTGACCTAATATATTTTCAGCATTAACTGTAAAGACTACTTCATCTCAAATAGCTACAGAAGAATCATCTACTGATAACTTTATTAATGGAGTATTTAAATTATCTCAAGTTAAAGTCATAAAATACTTTGACCCTGTTATTTCTTCTGAAGTAATTCTTTCTTCATTGTTATCTTTCATAACAACAACAAAGTAATAATTTCATGTAACTTTTGGTAATACAAAACTTGTTGATGGTAATTTTGTAGCTCTGAAATCTTGTGGTTCAGAATCTATATCTGTATAATAATACCATAAATATGATTGGATAATTCAGTCTTTATCTTTTGATCAAAGTGCCGAGACATTAACAATTACTGGATCAGTTGTATCATCTATTACTCTAACATCAAGAGCAGATAAAGTTGGTTTTACATTTTTTACTTCTACATAAGTTGTACTACTATGTGTTCTACCATTATCATCACTTTTTACAGTTAATTTTACTGGAAAACATCATAGTTCATCAAATTTCTTTTGAAACTCTGAGGAATTTTTAAATGATTCATTTCCTAATTTCCATGAATATGTTAATCATGTATTTTCACCTGTAATATTAATACTTTCTTTTCATGAAAAACTTACACTATCAACTCTATTTACCATATATGCTCATTCTCATCCACATGCATTATCATCAAATGCTAAATCATTTCTCGTAGAATCTTGAACTAATATAAATGAATATGGGCTATTTGATTCTCATATATATATATTTTTTGAAAATGTATTTATTTTGTCATCAGCATCTCTAACTTTTAGTTTAACATTGAAAATACCACTTTTTACAAATTTATGTGATATATTTCCATCTTTACCTCACTGAGTTTCAGCATCTCAAAAATCCCATTCATAAAATCTAGCTTCTGGTGAATTTGTGACAAATTTAACAAAATTTTCTCTTTGTGCTACTCTAGGGAAAGCAAAGAATTCAACTGATAAAATTGATTTAACGGGTACTTTTAATTTCTTTTGTGCAGATATACTATCTGGATCTCTTACTTCTAATATAACTGAATGATCTCATATTGAATCAAAAGTAAAATATCATGTTGAACCATTAAAGTTTGAATCTTCTAGTTCTACTCTATTTCCATTTATAATCCAAGTGTACTTTAATTTACCGTCATCAGTATAATCTGGATCATAACTTTTGGTAGCATCGAAAAATACTCTATTTGGTTTATTTGGGAATGGTATAGAATGAGAAAAATCAGCACTTGGTGCTCTTGAATTTATATATATTATCTTACTATCTATATCCACTTCTCATGAAGGTTCAGTTACCGTCATTTTTACATTATATTTACCCTTATTTTCAAAAGAATATGTGAATAAACTTCATGCTTTTCTAAAAATGATTTCATCCTGATTTAAGTCGATAATTTCCCAAGAATAACTTAGGTCTTTATTTGATCAACTATTTTGTGCTGAAAATGTAAATTTATCTCATAAAAATCATTCTTCTAATGGTGTATTTATAGTTGCTATTGGATCATGTACATTTATTACAAATGTTCTTTCAATTTCTTTTAATTCGTTTGTTTTTAATGTTAACTTAACAGTGAATTCTCATTCTTTTGCAAAAACTACTCTTTCTACCCTTGGATCTCAAGAATATTCTCTAACTTCTCCATTTCAAAAATCCCATGTTGTTTTTATAAATTCTGAACCAGAAGTAGCTGTTGAACTAGTTGCATCAATTAATAATCAATATCTAGCCTCTTCAGGTGTAAATTTAAGTTCATTTTCATTTCTAAGTGATATAGAATTTACTTTTATAATAACAGATGCCACTTTTTCTTTTATAATAACATCCGCTCTAGAAGAAAAAGGTAATACATCAGTATATCATTTTACATTTTTATGGTCAGATGTTACATCTAAAAAGATTGAAAAGTTTCATTCCTCTTTAAATAAATGAGTAAGAGAAATATTATCACCTAATATTTTTCTCTTTCCATCTTCGTGCATCCACCATGTGTAGTTATATGAAGGAATCTTTGTCCCTGTAGGATCAGCAACATTTCATCTAAGAGTCACTGTTAATGGAGCATTTCATGTTTTTGGGAAGGCTTCAACTCTTCAACTAACTGATTGAATATTTGTTTTTTCTAAAAAATTTTCAATTGCTCATATTATTTCTGTATAGTTAGAAATATTATTTGGGAACTTTATCCCTCTTTCAATTGAAGTTTTAAGGTGATTGTAATAATTTTTGTTTGTTAAACTATCTGGTAAGTAATTGTATCATTGCTTAGCTAAGTCTCATATACGAGTTGCAGAAGCTATATTAACACTTCAGTCTAACTCAAATTTATTTCTCAAATTAAAAAATTCATCAGTAATTCTATATCTATACTCATTAAATGTTGCAGCATCTACAACTCTTAACTCTGTATAAACAGGCTCATTGTCCGCGGAGTAAGCTGGATCAGAATATGTAGTAAACATTCAGAACACAAGGAATGCAAGTACGATTTTCTTAAACATGTTTTTTTATTTGTAATTGGTTATTTGTTATATAATATCACAAAAAATATATATAAGCAAAAAATCGAAGACATAAATAAAAAAAACTGAGAAATGTATCTTCATTTTTAATTTTTGATAAAGAATTTAGTTAATAAATATACTCAAAATATACTCTTTTAATATATTTTAATTTGCTTTTTAATAATAACATGTATAATAAAAATGAAATTTAGTATTTTTTACTTAAATTTCATACATTATTTTACCATATTAACAATATATATTATGGATTTAAACAAAGCGCAGATTATAGGTAGAATTACACAAGATTTAGAGTTAAAACAAACTCCAAATGGGCAAAACGTAATGAGTTTTTCAGTTGCAACTAATAGAAACTGGACAGATTCTAGTGGAATGAAACAAGAACAAGTAGAGTTTCATAACGTAGTATTATGGTGAAAATTAGCTGAAATAGCAGATCAATATTTAAATAAATGATCTAAATTATTCTTGGAATGAAGAATTCAAACTAGGAGCTGGGAAGCACAAGATGGATCAAAGAGATATAAAACTGAAATAGTATGAGAAAATATGATAATGCTTGATTCTAAAACTGATTCTGAAAACTTCAGTAAAAAAGCAGAATCATCATCAAATTCTACTCCAGCAGTTAAAAAAACTGAATCTAAAAAAGAAGAAGAAATTTCTATCGAAGATATTCCTTTTTAATAAAAAATTATATAATAAATAACCCTACCCTGAATCCTTTCCCTAAAATTATGGAAAGGGGCTACATTTACTTATATTTTGTAGCCTTCCTCCCTAATTTTAGGGAGGAAATGCAAAGGTGGGTTATTTTTATTTTATATTCTCTAATTTATATAACTCTCATTCATCAGTAACTATATATAATTTTTCTTTATTAATATACATTTTTCACAAAGCTAGTTCTGTTTCGTAAACTAGTTTTTTTTCTTTTGTATTTGGGTTATAATATACTATTAAATCCTTATTATTAGATTCAAATCATAAATTATTAAGTATTCTTTTTTCATCTTTATTTACTAAGCCTAGATATCAATCATCAAAATGTATAAAATCAGAAAAATATGTGAAAAATTCTAAATCTTTATCATAAATTGAATATATAAAACTACCCTTGGAACTTACAATTATAATGCTATTATTTATAGTACTTTTTACATAATCAACATCAATATCTAATTTGATAGTTGATATTATTTTTGTATTATCTTTATATACAAATTTTTTATCTCATACTTCTATGTACAAATCCTTTCTTGTTCATTTAACTATATCTACTCTCAATTGGTCAGCTAATACTAGAGGAAAACTTCAGATTATATCCTCATTAAAAAATAAATCTAGACCATCTCATGATTGTTTAAAATAAGCTTTATAACTATTTTCTAGCCTGAAAACTCTGTAATTATTATTTTTTTCCTTTATTTCTTCTATTTTTTGAGTATTTGTTAATTCTTTTTCTACTATATTTCTTTTTATTAATTTTGGTTTGTTTTTTTCTTCTATTTCCTGTTCTTGTTTTTCTTTTTGTATAATTTGTTCTTCTCTAACTTTTTCTTGTTTATTTGGTATATATTTTAAATGATAATATATATATCCCGCTCATATAAATCAGATAATAATTAGTATTCAAAGTAATCTATTACTCATAGCGTAAATTTAAAAATATTAGCTATATATTAATCTCTTTCAATTTCATTGCAAAGTTTTTTCTTGATATTCAAAAAAAATCTTGTACTATTCTTTTAAACTCCTCCCACTGCGGGGCCCCCCTTTGAAAAAGGGAGAATTTAATATCTAAATTCCAATAAATGATAATAAACTGAAAAAATATAGCACTAAATATTTATAATAATATTAAATGAACAATTTCTAATCTAGAAAATAAACCAACTCTTTGAGCTATATTAGTATGAGATAATTCTTCAAGTATTAGATATATAAAACAAAAAAAGAAATGGGCTGAATATGTTGGTATAAATTTTAATCTAGTGAAATTTGAAGAAACTATAAGTGAAGTAGAATTATTAAAACAAATAAATGATTTTAACAATGATACTAATATAAGCTGATATATAGTTCAATTACCTCTTCCAAAACATATAAATGAAACTAATATAATTCACTCAATTTCTCCAGAAAAAGATGTAGATGGTTTTCATCCTATTAATCAATGAAAAATACTTATCTGAGATCATAGCGGATTAGTACCCTGTACACCTGCATGAATAATGGAAATATTTGATTCAGAATCTATTGATGTCGTTTGAAAAGTAATATGTGTAATTGGTAGAAGTAATATAGTTTGAAAACCTATTACTTCCCTATTAATAAATGCATGAGCAACAGTTATTAGCTGTAATAGTAAAACAAAAGATGTATCAAAATTCACAAAAGAAGCTGATATAGTAGTAGTTGCTACATGACAACCATGATTATTAAAAGAAGAAATGCTAAAATCTTGAAGCATTGTTATAGATGTTTGATTTACAGTAGTTGATTGAAAAATTCACTGAGATGCTGAAACTGAAAAAATAGATTCTGCGTGACACAATATTACACCAGTTCCAGGTTGAGTTTGAGCATTAACTGTTGCCTTACTTATGAAAAATACACTAAAGGCTCATACAAAATAAAAACAATAAAAAACTATTGACTTACACGCGTTTTTTAATAGAATATGTCTCGCAAGTTACAAGGATGTTTTTTGCGGGTATAGCTCAATTGGCTAGAGCATCTGCCTTCCAAGCAGAGGGTTGTGAGTTCGAGTCTCATTACCCGCTCCATTTAAAAATTTGCAATAAAAGTAGAAAGTACAAGTTTGCTACTCTCTACTTTTATTTATATACGGGTGTATAGCTCAGTTGGTTAGAGCGCACGACTGATAATCGTGAGGTCCCAAGTTCAACTCTTGGTACACCCACCATTAAATAAATAAAAAACTAAAGCTGTTTGTTTTTATTAAACAGCAGCTTTAATTTTTCGGAAACTGGCGCAATTGGTAGCGCACGCGTTTTGGGAACGCGGGGTTGTAAGTTCGAGTCTTGCGTTTCCGACCATTTGTTAAAATAAAAAAAAGACAACTTAATATTTATATTAAGTTGTCTTTTTTATTGATATATTTTCAATAGAGGTATAATGAAATAGAAAAATAACATTAACCTATATAAATATGAATAAACATGAAAAGATTAATTATATTGAATTTCCTTCTAAAGACATAGAAAAAACTAAAACATTTTTTCAATCAGTTTTTAACTGGATATTTAAGGATTATTGACCAGATTACATTGCTTTTAGTAATGAATGAATCGATGGATGATTTTTTAAAACGAATAATTTTTCAACAACTAATAATTGAAGCTGTCTAGTAGTATTTTATAGTGAAGATATATATTTAACACAATCAAAAATAATAAATGCATGAGGAAAAATAATAAAAAACCTTTTTGAATTTCCTTGAGGGTTTCGTTTTCATTTTTCTGATACAAATGATAATGAATATGCTGTATGGACAGATAAACAAATAAAAATATAGAAAAACATTATTATTTATTTACTATGAAACTCCCCAATCTCAGTTCTAATTTTATCTACGATGGTCGACCATTTGATAAACAAATAAAAAGACAACTTAATATTTATATTAGTTGTCTTTTTTATTTGCAAAATACAAAATAATCATATAATATATGTATATACATTGTAACTACACATATTATGACAACAACATTTCAAATAAGAGTAGATGAAGATTTAAAAAATGAATTTTTAATAGCCTCTAAAGATAAGTGACTTGATTGAAGTATGCTTATTAGATATTTTATGAAAAGTTTTACTAATAAACCAGAAATAGTTAATTTCGATATTAGGGATAGTTTTTTTGATTCAATGATGAATGATAGTCAAATAACTACTAAATTAGAAAAAATATCTAATAAACTTGATAAAATATGATTTTAATAAGTAAAACTTTTGAAAAATTATTAGAAAAAATCAAATCAGTTTGAATAAATGAAATTAAAATAGAAATAAATAAACATCAGTCTTGATTAGACAATTTTATAGAAATATGAAAACTAAAAAATAGAAAAGTTTTAAAATGATATTTACTTCATAAAAAAGTTAGATTATTAGTTTTATTTCAAGAAAAAAACTGAAATTATCTTCCCTTTTATATAGTAAGAAAAGAAACTAAGGATTGAAAAAATATAACTAAAGACTCTCTTAATATATTATCTTGAAAACTTGATAATATATTTGAAGATTTAGAAAATGAAGATTATAAAATTATTGATTAAATTTTTCAATCTCAGTTCTGACTTTATCTACGATGGTAGACCATTTGATAAACAAATAAAAAGACAACTTAATATTTATATTAGTTGTCTTTTTGTTTATAAATTTTTATAAATCTCTCATCTACTACCTGTTTTAAAAAATGATATAGAAATAGTATTTTCTATTATTTCATATAAAAATCTATATTTTCAAATACGTAGTCAGTATGAATTTGGTAATCAGCTAATTAATCTAATATCCAAATCATTTTCATATGGATCGTTAACTAAAAATACTAATGCTTTTTCAAACTGATCAAGAATTATCTCTCACTTATGTTTTTCTAAAAATTTAAGTACTGGTTTTTCTAGTATTACTTTATACATACTATTTAAGTGATTTTAAAAAACTAAAGGCTTCTACTCAGTCTGTTCAATGAGAACTATTTTTATATGCATTAATATCTTCAACTGTTGCCTCTTCTTTTAAAAATGACATTTTTTTCAAATTATTATAAGTATCTATACTTAAAAATACTCAAACTGGTTTATTTTGAGAAAGAACAATTTTTGTTCATACATTATTTAAAGATTTTATAATGCTAGTTGTTTTATCTCTAACGTCTGAAATTGATACATATGAATCTGCTATTATCATAATAAATATATTATTAAGTAAAATTACCAATAAATTATATGTATTTTTACTAAAAAATCAAATATTTATCTTCAAATCTCTCAATCTCAGTTCTAATTTTGTCTACGATGGTCAAGCATTTTAAAAAAATAAAAAAGCTCTTAATTAAGAGCTTTTTTATTCTAATATTTTTATGTTTAATGAGAGCCACCTGAACTAAATAATTATATTCCAAATATTTTGTCCATAACACCCCCATCGCTATCTAAAATCTTTCTAAATATATCAGGAATTTCTTCTTTTTTTCTATCACTAATCTCATGTTCTTCTCTTATAGAATTTATAAATCATTCTATGTCTTCCTTTTGTAATCTTATGCTGAAATTTTCCTCAAATTCACAATAACTTAATGATGAATTTATAGCTGAATCATGTATTGTAGCTCATGTAGGATCAATAATAACAACTTCGCCTTTATCATTAGTACATCTTGATGCTTCTCTTAATATAGTTTCTACTAATTCTATATCTCATTTTTTTGATAATATATTAGTTAAAAGATATGATATTATAACAAGATCCGTTGATTCTGAGGCTATCGGAAGGCTTCATCATACTCATCATACAAACTTGATTTTATCTTTAACTCAAAAAAAGTTTCTCAAATGTTTCTTAAGATAGTCAATATCTAATCATGGCCTACTATCCTCTAGATTACTCAATGAGAGTTTAGCATTTCATATAATTGTATTATCCTTTCTTGCTCGATTTGGTATATGTTTTGGGTCTACACTAATATAATTAACATTAGGAAATCTATTTATTAGATCTGCTGCAATTGGAGATACTCATCATCATATATCTAATACAGTTTTATCATTTAAATCTTTTTCACGTAATCAAAGATGGGTTGACGTTTCCTCAGATTTATAAGTTCCAGCTAGTCCTACGATTTTTAAGTCTTCTTCTGCATTTTTTCAGTCAAAAGCATGAAAAACTAAATGTAATCATAAAACATGTTGTTCTGCTAATAATTTATCTAAAATTCAATATTTTTCCAGTATATCAAGCTTTACTTGTATAAATTTTTCATTATTCATTAAGCTATAAAAAAATTGTTTTCACTGTGTTCAGAAGTATTCATCTAAATGATAGTAATGTGGTTTAGTTTGTTTTTCTTCCATATTAAGAATTTTTGACAAAACATATGAAAAAAATAAATGTAGTTCTTTTTTTCATCTAAAAATTTCAAGATAATAATTTAAATCACTTCTTGATAAATCTCTTTCATTAAACTCAAGACAATCATTAGTATCTATCTGCTTTTCAACTATTTTTTTAGATAAGAGCTTTGTTTTATGTTTCTGACGTTCAATAGATTGTACAAAGTCTGCATCTTCATACAGTCCAGATGGTAGCTTTTTGATTCAATCCAAGGCCTCACTTCTATCTTCTTTAGGTAGATTACTTATATATCAAGCAGTCCTATCTCTAAATCCTGCATAATAAGATAGATCTTTTATCATACTAATCTTAATATTATTATATAATATACAGCATGTTATATAATAATATTAAATTATGTCAATAGTACTTTTTTATTTGACTTATATATAATAGGATTTATAATATACTTATTCTTAAATAAATCTATTATATTGAATAGATTTTTTATTATCAAAATATATATCAAATTATACAATATGGAAATAATTCATGATTACGAGGACAATTGATGACAAAGTGATGTATATAAAGATTGAGATAGAGTCATAAAAAAATATCTATGAATAACTGAATTTCAAGCGGTTACTTACGTACACATACAGTCTCTCCTTAATGAGAAAGAAGTGGAACTAGATATTGAACCACCTATAATGATTCAAAACGATGAGATTAAATGAATTAATGTCAGTTTTTCCTTTATTGATATTGAAAGTATCGCTAAGGAAAAAGGTGTCGTTACAATTAGTTGAGATTTTATAGACTGAAATACACTTAATTCCTTGCTTACATCATGATATATTAATAAAGAAGATATATACTCTATAAATATATTGAAAAATACTATTAATGAACACCTAGAAACAAGTTTTGGTTTTGATATGTCAACATGATATATTTGAAATCAAACACACACACTAAATATAAAGGTCTTGAGATATGATCCTAAATCAAAAAAGTTAATCTTAGTCGTTACAGATATTGCATGTGAAATAGCTGATTTTATTGATAATAATCTTGCATTAATTAACCAGCTTTTGAAGAGTTATAAATAATACTAAATCGTAAAATTTTAAAAGAACTATAATAATTACATTATAGTTCTTTTCTTATGGTAGCTAAACAAAATATTGCATAGAATAAATGATTAGAAAGAATATTCAAAGTATAATCAATACATAAATTAGATCTTTGCTTCATACTTTTTCATCTAAAAGACTATAAAAGCTTTTAAAATTACTTTCAATATATTTTAATGATAGTTCTTTCTCATAATTAATTTGCTTAACTGAATCTCCCAGATTCCAATTATTCCCAATCAATAATTTTTCTGCTTCTATCATATCAATACCTGTATCCATAGTATAAAAATTTATATTATAACTTGGATGTGTTGAATTAGAATTATATCTATTATTTCTCACTTCAATTACTGAATATCACATATTTCATAAATAAAATATCTTATAATACTTCATTCTATTTTCCTCAGAAGCATTCTTTATTCACTTCCTCTGTAAGTTAGCAAGTTTATAGCTTAGTTTTTTAAATCTCCTCTTAAATTTTCTATCTGTATCTCTTAATATAATTTTTCACTTTTCATCAAGCTCTATAATATCTCAGTTTTGTCTAATCTTTCTTAATTCATCATTATTTTCTAAATTTTTATAAACATTTTCAGTTAAATTTTCAATGCTATCTTCTATAGCTATAATTTCTGATAATATTTTTTCACTAAATAAGTATTTCTTTTGAAAATCATTTACCTGTATTTTTATTTTATCAAATAACTCTTTATTTTCTACATAAATTTTGTGTATATTCATAAAGTCTAAATTAAGTATATAAACATATATATATATATATATATTAATATACTAATATTTTGTTCACAATCAATATTTCCTATATTGCTAGTTGATTTTACTATTTTAATAAGCCATATTAGAGTCCAAAATTAATTTAGTTGTCTTTTTTGTAATATAGCTTCTAATTGCAATCGATAATTACCAAAGGCACTAGCATTTCATCATCACTACAAGCTCAATGAGCAGCTTTTTGAGGAATAACTTCTCAAACATAAGCTTCAAGAGTATCTCTTAATACGTAATTGTCTTTCATAATTAAAACATAATCTCCAACTCTATCGAAGAGTTTTTTATTCACTTCTCCTAGTCCATAAAAATTATCATTAATCAATTGTTCTCATGGAAAATACCAGCAATATTTTGACATTGTAGTTTCCATGATTTTTTTAAAATCTTTGACTTTTCTTGGTCTTACGAAACAATCTACTACCCTTGGTTCCCCTGTGATTGGAATTGTTAAACATTCTTCTAAACCTGGAATATCTTTAAGCCAAAGTTGAGATTCTTTGGTATGGTCAATCATCCCGTGATCAGATACAACAATTAATTTTGTATTTGTTCCTTTTGCTGACTCTGCTAATGCTTGTATTTCTCTATCTATATCTTTAAATAACAAATTTGTTTTATCACAATTTACTCCATTAAAATGTTGTATAGAATCAAACTCGTCCATATAAGCATGGATAAATCTTCTCTCTTTTGATTTTGATTTTATCAATTCTTTTAATTCTATAAAGATATCCTTATAGGTTTTTGCCGCTATGATTTTTGTTTCTTTAGCAACGTACTTTATGAAATCTCTTTTTGATTTTTTTTCTTCTATTATAGTAAAACATTTTCAATTAAACCCATTATGTAAAGAGTCTATATCCATAATTTTATTTATATTAAAACCAGTATTTGATAAAGTTTCTTCCCCCGATATTGAAGTAAAAGGTAAAATCCTAGTAATTCCTCCAACTTCTTTAATATTAGCAGTCCAACCAGTAAGACCATGTTGTTGAGGAGGATACCCTGTTTGGAATACAGTGTTTGCACACGGAGTTGTTGATAAAAAAGTAGAAGTTAGTTTTGAATCTAAATTTTTCAGTAAAAATGAATTTTCTTGTCTTTTCAAATAATTATAACCAAGTCAATCTACAACAATTAATACAATGTTTTCAAAAGAGTCTAATTCTTCAGAACCTAATGATTTTAGCGTATTATATTCATGTTTCTTTCAAAAACTATTTGAAATAGAGCTCATTAAATTAACAATATTGTTATCTTTATAATTTGGTTTAATGAATTCGTACATAATAATTATTTTTTGTTAATTTCTTAAATATTTTATTTTAATACATAACTTCAACTATTCATCTTAAATAAATCATTCTCTATAGAATTTTTATTATCATAATATATATCAAATTTCTGATTGTTCATGTACTTTGCATACAAAGGAAAATCCTTGTTAGATATAATAAAATTTGTTTTATAATATAGTTCTTGGCTGGTAGTTACATTTTTATAATACAATTGTCAAAACGCTTCATTTAGAGTATATAGCAGATTGTCTGAAAACTCACTTTCTAGTTTTGTATCCATTATTATATTGATATATATGTCTTTTCATATGCTTTGAACATCTCTAAAAAAATCATATGTAAGCGTTTGTGGTGCTAGACTTTTTCAAACATAAACATCAATTATAACTGCATCATATTTTTTATTATTTTTTATTGAAGAGTTTATGAAATAACGAGAAGCTTGAGTATAAAAATTTATTTTTTCTGATAGTTTGTCTTGTAAGAAATATTTTTCTGAAATCTCTTTTAATGAGCTATCAATATCAACCACATCTATATTTTTGATACTTGTGTCCTTTGATAATTCATAAGGTAGAGTAAATCAGGCAGCTCATATAACTAATATGTTTTCGTAATTATTCTTAAGAACTTTTGATTTAATCTCTTTTATGTACGAGAAAAAACTTTCTTTTGTTGATATATCTATTCAAGAAGAAAATCAATCATTTTGAGATAAGATTCTTTTATTATTTTTTGTATCATATATAACAATATTGTGATATGCATTTGCTTTTTTATACAATATATTTTCTGCTAATAACTCCTTTGTTGTTATACCTATAACAGATAAAAGAAATATAATGAATCAAAGCACACTAAATACATTTATCTTTTTTTCTAACTTAAATGACATAATAACAACTATTCAAGAAAGTATGAATGAATTAAACAGAGCAGTCTTTTCAACTCATAAGCTTGGGAATAATAATGTAGAAGTAGCTACTGAACCCAAAAATGAACCAATTGTAGAATAAAATAATAACTTTCAGATTTTTTCTCATGTATTATTTCATTTTAATAATACTGATAACAATGGAATTGTTTGAGACGCTAAAAAGATTGGGATGAAAAATAATAAAAATGAAGCTAATAGAATAGAAAAGAAATAACTTGAAGTAGCTTCTAATAGCCTATTTAAGATAAGCTCATCGAGGATAAAAGTAAAAAACATATAATATGCACTAGCTATAACTAGGTTTCTTATGATTGTTTTAATAATAAAATTTTTATCATCCTTCTTTGATATTTTTCATCAAATAAAATATCAATATGATAAAGCTAAGAGAATTACTCAAAGAATAATAGAAGTTGATATTGAGCTAGATCCAATTATTGGTGTAAAATTACGTATCGCTATTATTTCAATAGATAAAGTTGTAAATCATTCAAAAAATGAAATAATGTATATTAATAAAGACATATGTAAAATAAATAATAATTATTAGATATATAGTATTAATATTTGAGATTAAAACAATTTATTAAATACATTAATATTTTGATAGATTGACATTTCTTTTTTATTAACTAATATACAAAACACTTTTTTTATATAGGAGAAAACGAAGTGAAAACACAAACAAAAGGTATTACTTTAAAAAATGGAGGAGTGATAAAACCAGTTGTTATTGATTGTTCTTTAGGAACTACTGGTGAAGGTCCTCCCTCAATCTTTGGAGGAGTTAGTCATAATAATGTTATTGATACTGATAATGCTACTATTATCCTTAAATCAATAACTAGGTTTCAAAAACCTGGCAACTTTGGCTCCTCTATCTTTAGCACAGATGGTTGGGCTATGAGTAGTTTTTTTATCCCATTACCTAAGAAATTTTGTTACTTTTCTTTTCTTGGATTAACTATTAATTCTTTGGGTTTACCTAATGAAGGAATTGATGAATTTTTCGAGAATGATTGGGAAACAATAGTAAGGATTGGGAAAAAAGTAATCATATCAATTTTTGTAGAATTTGGCTCGGGATCGGAAGATGATATTGAACAAGCTTACGAAAATGCTGTGTATATGATGAATAAAATTGAAGAAGAAACTGCTGGGAGTGATTTACTTGTTGCTGTTATTTTCAATGCATCATGTCCAAACCTAAAGGAAGGCGTCTGTAGTACTACGGATGGAATAGTAGAATGTGCGAAAAGAATGAAAGAGGCTACACCGAGTATAGCATTGGGAGTTAAACTAAGTTATGTACAACCTGTTAGCCTTGGTGTAAGGCTTCATAAAGAAGCAAAAGTCGATTTTCTTCAAGGGATAAATACTATCCCATGGAAAATTTTATTCCCACG
>Ga0233443_1001378_pt1 | contig 21544 bp, 14 predicted proteins | sample SI_123_September_2_FD_182784 | JGI IMG/M metagenome (GOLD analysis project Ga0233443, IMG submission 182784) | Seawater microbial communities from Saanich Inlet, British Columbia, Canada - SI_123_September2016_200_MG | ecosystem: Environmental > Aquatic > Marine > Inlet | place: Canada: British... | reverse complement strand
CACCAAAATCTCCACGCTCATATTGGCAGCATCCATGCAAATTGCTGTACACTTCATCATCGGCCGTTTCCAGCTCGGTATCATACCCGGCATTAGCGATTACTTTATGCACATCATTCAGAGATATTTTTGCTTCATTGAATGAAACCTCAAACACTTTTGTATCCTGATCCCAGGAAGCATGTTTGATTCCCATCGCTTCCAATGCCGCTGTTTCAATGGTTTCTTTACACATACTGCAATTACCGGCAACTCTAAATGTTTCATGTGTCAGGTCCGGATCATCGGCAGCTGAATAAGCCGGATTCATCATGCTGACTTTTCCAGCCAGCTGCGCCGATGCATCAATTTTAAAGACACCATTAACCGCAATTGTCTCACCTTCCTCCAGACCGTCTGCAACTACATAGAAGTTCCCGGCTTCCGGGCCAAGCACAATCTCCCGACTAAGGAACGATGGTGTTTCACGTTCGGGTACCCTGACATAAACTACAGCTCTTTTACCAGTCCACAATATAGATGATTTTGGAATGAGCAACTCATTGGTGTTCTCAGCTACATTTGAACTAAGGATTCCGTTGGCAAACATCTCCGGTTTCAGGAGCATTTTAGAATTTGCTGTTTCAATTCGAATCTGTGCTACTCTGGTTTTTGCATCCATGAAAGGATCAATATAAGCTACTTTCTCCTTAAACACTCTTCCCGGTAAAGATTCCAGTGTAAAATGAATACTGTCGTTGACCGAGATCCATGGTAAATCGCTTTCGTATGCATCAAACATCACCCAAACATTGCTTAAATCCACGACCTCAAATAGTGCAGAGCCTTCCTTAATATAATCGCCACTGGAAACATGGCGTTTGGTAACCGTTCCTTCAATGGGAGAGCGAATCTCGAAATAAAGTTTGGGTTTTCCTTTCGTAACAATGGCATCAATTTGTCTTTCGCTTAAGTTCCAAAGTTTTAGTTTAATTCTTGATGAATTATAAAACGATGGATTGCTGTCTTTGTATTTAGCAGCCTCCAGTAATTCTTTTTGTGCAGTAATTAGCTCAGGTGAATAAATGGTTCCTAATTGCTGTCCTTTTTCAACTCTTTGTCCTGTGTAGTTCACTAACAGTTTCTCAATTCTTCCACCAAAACGAGATGTCAGCTGTGCAATGTTTCGTTCATCAGCTTTAACTTTACCTAGTAGGTGAACCGATTTCTCAGGTACACCTGTCGTAACAACAGCTGTTTGCACTTCTGCAAGTTTCATGGCAGATTCTGTCATTTGAATCTCATTTGGATCGGCACCGTCAACATCAGCACCGGTAACAAGTGGAACAAGATCCATGGCACAAATTGGGCATAGTCCAAATTCTGGTTGTTGAATTTGTGGGTGCATGGAACAGGTATAGGTTGTTTCTTCCTGGACAAGCTCATCTCCATGATTGTGTCCTTCATGACCACTTTCCTGCGTGCCACCAAAAAACCACCAACCCAGCAATAGTCCAAGAGCCAGTGTTGGTAGAATGATTTTTATATTTTTAGTTATATTATTCATTTGATTATATTTTATTTAATTGGTCAAATGGAACATCCATGGTATGCATCATACTAGTATTTAACTTTGTTGTGATAGATGTTTCATCTGATTAATCTTATTGTCCCATTAAAAATTCGATAAACGCAATCCCGGCCTGCTTATCAGCTACCGACTTTTCCAGCTGAAGTTGATATTTAAGCCTTCGTTTCTCCATCCTTAGGATTTCTTCAAAGTTCTTTCCGTTCGTGGAATATTGAGATTCCAGAATTTTTACTGCATTATCGATTCGCAGCAGTTGTTTCTCATATAAGGATATTCTGCGATCAGCATCCTGGTACTCCATGTAGCTCTTTTCAAAAAGTGTTTCAAGAGCATTGGATTTGGCCTGCTTTGCATTCAAAGTGGCTTCCTGTTTAAGTACCACTTCATTTACCATGGCTGTGTATTTCTTTCTATACAATGGAACGGTCATTCCAATTTTTGGAAAGATGATCGCATCATTACCATTTACATCGGAAGACACCATTTGATTCTCGGTTTCTCCAATAGCGATATAATCAATTCCAAGAGAGATTTTTGGTTTACCTGCTTTTTCCGCGACACTCTGTTTGCCACGTAGCGCTTCAATCATGTAATCCAATCCCAGAATGGTATGATTTTTTTTGAGAATAGAATCCAGTACAGCTTCACGACTGTACATTAAATCTCTTTGCTCCAACCGGTCTGGCGTGATAATTAATTTGCTTCCATCCTGATTAAGTAGTTTGTTAAATTTCACCATCAGCACAGTCATCTTATCGCGAAGAAGAGCAAGATTATTTTCAAGATCTGCTAAATCCATTTCAACACGAATCTCATCTACACCTGAAGCTTTGCCTGATTCAATTTTAATCAAGGCCAGATTTCTGAATGAATTTAGAATCTCCTGATTATCGCTCGTAGCTTTTATGGCTTTTCGGATAAAGTAGAGATCGTAATACGCTGATTTCACTTCAAAGAACAAGTTCGATTTTGCTTCCTTAAAAGCTTCATACTTCACCTTCGAATTTTGAATGGCAACATTTTCCATTGCATCCAGAGTGCCGAACCACGGGAACATTTGTGTAAAAGCTACTTTGGCTTGTTGTGGCCCCAGACGCGTTTCAACCGGCTTTATGAAATAGGCAAAAGCCAACTGCGGGTCCGGTAATGTTCCTACCTGAGGAACCACTTCCAGAGATGCCATGTAAGAACTGAATTTTGCTTTTATAAGCGGATTATTCTTTGCGGCCATCTCCAGATATTCTTCCAGATTTTGGGCAGATCCACCAAGACTTACAAAAAGAAGAATCGCTAAACTCATCATTAATTTTTTCATGATTGAACCTCCTTTCTCTTTCGTGACGCAACTTTAACCAGACGTTCCTGCCACATGCTATAAAGTACAGGCACAACAAAAATGGTCAGGATGGCGATTACCATTCCACCAAAAATCGGGATTGCCATCGGTATCATAATATCAGAACCTTTACCGGACGATGTAAGCACAGGCAACAGAGCGATGAGCGTTGTTGCTGTGGTCATGATGGCCGGGCGAACACGTTTCATTCCTGCCTCCAATACTCCTGCACGAACCTGTTCAACAGTAGCTGGCGATTTCTTATCAAATATTTGCTTGAGATAAGTGCTAATGAGAACACCATCGTCAGTTGCAATTCCAAACAGGGCGATAAAGCCCACCCACACCGCAACACTCAGGTTGATGGTGTCGATCTGGAACATCTCCTGCATATTGATCCCGGCAATGGCAAAGTCCATGAACCAGGCCTGACTATACAGCCATAACATGATGAAACCTCCTGAGAATGCAACCAGGATTCCGGAGAAAATAAGGCTTGCACCGGTCACAGATTTGAACTGGAAGTATAAAATCAGGAAAATGATAATGAGCGAAATTGGAATTACAATCATTAATCTTTTGGTTGCCCTGATTTGATTCTCATAATTTCCAGTGAACTTATAATTTACCCCTGCCGGAATATCCAGGAGACCTTCTTCTATTTTAGCATCCAGAAAGGCTTGTGCATTTTCAACTACGTCTACCTCGGCAAATCCATCAAGCTTATCAAAAATTACATATCCAACCAGGAATGTGTTTTCGCTTTTGATCATCTGTGGTCCACGCGTATATTCAATATTTGCCAACTCGCCAAGTGGAACCTGTGTGCCGTTTGGCGCAGGAATTAGAATCTTCTTTAAATCTTCAGGATTGTCACGATATTCTCTTGCATAGCGCACCCGCACCTGATAACGTTCACGTCCTTCAACAGTTGAAGTCAATGGCATTCCACCAATTGCTGAACTTATGTGCATCTGGAATTCCTGAATTGTTAAACCATAACGCGCAATTGCATCCCGATTAATGTTGATCTGCAAATAAGGTTTCCCCACAACGCGATCGGCAAAAACCGACGCTGTTGAAACACCTTCAACCTCTTTAAGCAGGCCTTCCATTTGCATGCCTACCTCGTCGATGGATTCCAAATCAGGACCAAAAACTTTGATTCCCATTGGAGCACGCATTCCGGTTTGCAACATCACTAATCTGGTTTGGATTGGCTGAAGTTTTGGTGCAGATGTTAGTCCGGGAATACTTGAATTGCTAACAATGGCATCCCAAATATCATTCGGGCTCTTAATTTCCTCTCGCCAGTTTCGGAAGTATTTTCCTTCTTCATCGCCAATCAGATATGAAGCTAATTTTAGATTTATATCAGCTAATAGACTTTCTGAAATATGATCTTCAGCCGTTAACCATTCTTCATCGGCCAATACTTTGAATTGCCTTGTACCATTATCGAAGACCAATCCTTCATCTAAATCGATATTTGAATGTGACGTAATTTGAGCTACTGCTAATTCAAATGACAATTTGAAGAATTTTTCGTCGTTTACAGCAAATCGCTGTTTGGTTCCATCTTCGTTCAGAATGTATTCAGGTTTGTAATTGATCACGTTTTCGTACATAGAAACAGGAGCGGGATCCAGGGCAGAATTTACTCGTCCCCATTTACCAACTACATTTTCCACCTCAGGGATGGAATTTACTTTTTTGTCCAGTAATCTGATAACTTCCAGATTTTCTTCAATACCGGAGTGCGGCATAGTAGTTGGCATCAACAGGAATGAGCCTTCGTCAAGAGCCGGCATAAATTCCTTTCCAATTCCGGGAAAAGTAAGATCTAAATCTGCCCATGTTGTACTTTCCTTTACAGACTCCGGCATAAAGCCAAAGAGTTTGTCGAAACCCTGCCAGGTAGTGATTCCAAATACAACCACAATAATTGGCAGACTCAGAAATGTCCATTTGTTTTTCAATGCCCACTTTAGAATTTTTGGATACAAATAAATTAATGTCATCAACACTAATAGAATTACCGTAATCAGGGCAAACACAAATATGAAATTATTGAAGGTGCTGTTTTGTGCTCCGAGCGGCATCCATTCTTTTGCCAGAAACTGAACAACAACTAAAAGAATGGCGGCAATGTTTATGAAGTTGACAAACTTCCTTTTGCCTTCGGGCCACACATATTCGAAGAAGCTATTTACACCATAAATGATCAGAGCAGCGGCAATGAAATATTTTCCAAAGAAAAGAAATGAAATACCGCCCAATACCAATAAAATATTGGAAACCAGTCTCATCTTTTTACCATTTACTTTAACCGAGAAAATAAGGTGAGCCAATGCAGGTATTATCACTAAACCTAATGCCAGCGCCGATAACATTGCAAATGTTTTTGTAAATGCCAGTGGTTTAAATAATTTACCCTCGGCATTTTCCATGGCAAACACCGGTAAGAAACTTATGATAGTGGTTGTTAAAGCAGTAATTACGGCAGGTGCTACCTCAACAGTGGCATTGTAAATTACATTCATCAACTGCTTCTTGTCCGCATCTTTGTTTTCCGACAATTCCAGGTGCCGGACAATATTTTCAGTAAAAACCACGCCGACATCTACCATTACACCAATGGCAATAGCTATTCCCGACAGCGCCACAATATTTGCATCTACTCCAAAGCGGCGCATGGCGATGAAAGTCATCAACACACCAATTGGCAGAATGCTTGAAATCAAAAAGGAAGCTCTCAGGTTAAAAACCAGGATGAGCACAACTATGATACTTATAAGTAGCTCCAGCGTTAAGGCCTCTTCCAGCGTACCCAGCGTTTCATGAATTAATCCTGAACGATCGTAAAAAGGAACGATGGTTACTTTTGAAACTGTTCCATCGTCAAGAATCTTTGAAGGTAGTCCTTTGGAAATCTCATCAATTTTGAATTTTAAGTTATTGATAACTTCCATTGGATTGGCGCCATAACGAGCAACTACAACTCCACCGGCAGCTTCAGTACCTCCTTTGTCCAAACCACCTCGTCGGGTTGCCGGACCAAAGTGAATTTTCGCTACATCTTTTAAACGGATTGGAACATTGTTCTTGACTGCAACCACACTTTTCTCAAGATCTTCGAGACTTTTAATATAACCCAGTGCACGCACTAAATACTCTACCCGGTTGAATTCGATGGTTCGTGCTCCAATGTCAAGGTTGCTCTTTTTAACAGCCTGCATTATTTGAGCTACCGAAACTCCGTGTGCCTTCATAGCATTCGGATCAATGTCGATGTGATACTCTTTCACAAAACCACCAATCGATGCCACTTCGGCAACTCCTTTTGCAGAGGTTAATGAGTACTTCACATAAAAGTCCTGGATGGAACGTAACTCGTGCGGATCCCATCCACCGCTTGGATTTCCTTCTTTATCTCTCCCTTCCAGAGTGTACCAGTAAATCTGTCCCAGCGCAGTTGCATCCGGCCCAAGTGATGGTGTAACATCTTCAGGAAGAGTTCCTGAGGGAAGTGAATTTAACTTTTCAAGAATTCTGGTTCTACTCCAGTAAAATTCAATATCTTCTTCAAAAATCACATAGATACTTGATAATCCGAAAATTGAATTGCTGCGAATGGTTTTTACACCCGGAATGCCAAGCAGCGAAGTTGTCAATGGATAGGATACCTGATCCTCAATATCCTGAGGTGAACGGCCCATCCATTCTGTATATACGATTTGCTGATTCTCCCCGATATCGGGAATGGCATCAACAGGAACAGGATCGTTTGGCAGAAATCCGGTATCCCAGCTAAAAGGTGATGATACAACTCCCCATGCAATAAATACAACAAGGGCAAGAAAGGTCACCAGCTTATTTTCTAAAAAGAATTTTATCGATCGATATAACATGTTATTTAATTTGAAACCTATTTGTTTGTCAGATAACTACATATGCTCAAACCAATAGTTCCACAATCCTGCGCAATGAGGGCTGGAAACTTCAGTCGAAACGCTTGCTATCTGAAGGTATCAAATTAAATATGTTTGGAATAAAGAAAGTCTTTTAGGGACCAATAATGGAGGTGGCGAAGTGCCATAAAATTTTACGGATGCGATCTCAACTTCTGCCGGTGTAAATGCCAATAGTTGACTTAATATGAAGGTATTAACCGGCGAGATAGCTTTTTCCACCCTGCTTATTTCTGATGGGAAATAGTTTACATCAAGTTGAATTAATTCTGATTCCTGGTCGCAGCAACCTTTCTCCCTATGTTCCTCTGCATTATCACAGCAAACAGTTTCAAACACTTCTTCAGGCTCACTACAACAGGATTCAACTTCTGCTTCTTCCATACTGCAACAGCTTTCCAGCGACTCAACTATTTCCTGCTCACAACAGGATGCTGCTTCAACATAGAAAGAGGTGGAATAGAGTTGTCCGTTGGAGTAATGCTTGTTCACAATGATCCCTGCTGAAATCAGGATCAACCACATTACTAAAACAATATTTGAAAAATTCTTTATCACTCTTTGAGTATACAACTATACAAACCTATAAAAAAAACACAAGAACAGAGGTATTGTTTTACCGATTAACAATTTTTAATGATTAAGTGACAATACTTTACCATAAAGTTAACAAGCAACGCTGCTGAATACGGCAAACTAATTCAGATTGTTATCAATTTCGGCAATCTCATCATCATCTACGGTACCAAACCAGCTCATTAGCTTGGCATTCGCCTTATCTCTGATTTCAGGAGTAATACTGGAGGATACCTGATTGAGAGCAAATATCAACACACCGTAATCATCCGTAAATCCAATAATTGGTGTCAGGTCGAAGATGGCATCAGTAGGAAGTATGAAATAGCCCAAAGCTCCTACAACGATAGCTTTTGTTTTTAAATCGACCCTACCATCACTCATTACATAGTAAAGTAAGAGAACACTATAGACCACCTTTAGCCCCGCCTGCTTAGCAACTTCTCCTATCTTCTTCCAAAGCCTTTGTTCGTTGTAGTGTTTTGAATAGTTTTCTTTCATTATTTGTCCTGATCCAATTTATTGACTATTTCTCTGGCATTTGGATTGTCCGGATTAAGAGCGAGTGTTTTCCTGTAATATTTTATTGCCTTCTTTTTATCCCCACTCTTCAGATAAGCTTCTCCAAGACTATCATAAACATTCCACTCTTTGGGATATAATTCTACATTGTATTCAAAAACCTGAATTGCTTCAGCGTACTTTTTCTCATTAAGTAATTTATAGCCAATTCGGTTTAAAATTCTATCGTGAATTTTCGTTTCTGCAGTAACTCCGGTTTCTTCAACAATTTGTCTATATTTTCTAATTAATGGCTGAATCTTCCTGTATCCGTCATAAGACTTTTGATAATTTTCCAGCAAAGTAGTTACACCTTTTTCTTCCCAAACTTTATTCATATCTTCTTCAAACTTCATTTCAAGACTACCTTGATTAGCAAATTTCATTGAGCAGAAAGATGGTGGAAACATGGAAATCAATTCAACTACTTTCTCATCTTCTTTTAATTCCTTCATTAAATCGATGACTACCACATTTTCATAATTATGATGCAGGTATAAATACACCTGAAGTTTATCGTGATCATAAATATTAGAGTACAAAGTTCCGCCGCCAGCCCATTCGTTGTGAACTGCTGCCAGAATTTTCCGAAAGTTATTTATTGTAACAGCACTTGTGTCCAACATACTATTGGCTAGTTTGTATCTCTCACAGGTCGATTCTTCACCGTCGTTGATCCCGGAAACATAAAAGTTAGTTGCAACCTGATAATCGCCGTTTTTATAAACATAATTATCACCTTCTACAATTACTGAATTTCCGGTTTTATCTACGAACATCAGCTGTGCAGCTTCCAAAGGGCTTGCATACTTATCAAAATAGCTGACGACCTCTTCAATTGTACTACATTTTGACATAATCAGATCAATCAGATTTCCATCAAACTCCAATTTTCCTTTCTTATTCATGTCCTTATGTGGAGCTGTAAATCCGTCAAAAACAAGACCTGCTGAATTCATTCCACCTTGCGGAAACATATTACTAAAGCCAAAATAAATCCGGCCAAAATCACCATCAACTCCATGAACAGTCCACATTCTTGTGTTTGGATCCATGTAATCTTCATTGTTCCCGGTTAGTGTTTTTCCATTTTTTGTGGCCGTAAACATTGAGCATGCAAATGAGGTATTTACAGCGGTAATCAGTGCAAGTACAATTACTAGTTGCTTTAACATAATCAGAGGGTTTTAAGGTTAATTTTATCGAATATAGGATAAACTTGTGAGGAAGAAAAATATTACAGAACAGATTCCTTGCTTTCGTGTATTCAGCTAATCCCGATTCTTTTTCAGGAAAAAAGCAGGGGTTTCTTTGCCTGTTCCTTCCATTTCTTCTGACCAGCGAGACAGAAAGTAAGCCTGAATATCAAATTTTCGATCGTCAAACTTTTCGCTCAATATTTTAAAATGTTGAATCCTGTCGATTCGAAAAGATCTATATTCATTTCTTAAGTGACACCATGCTATTAAAATCCATTTATTCTTTGTAGCCCAGATAGCACATGGTTCAATTTTTCGGAAGGAGCAATTCGTATCGTTTGCTTTGCGGTAGTTTATCTCAACATAATTATAATTTGTAATTGCCAACTGTATCTCCGACAGAGCATTGCTTGAAACTTCTTCTTCGCTGTATTCGAAAACATGAATCTGATTACTCAATAGTTCGCTTTTCTCCTGAATAGATGATCGAAATACGGATTTAATTTTGGTGAGCGCTTCATCATAATTTTCGATAAAGGAACTGTCGTTGGTTTTATTAACCAGATGTTGTGCTGTAATTAATGCGTTAGCTTGTTTCTCCGTAAACTGAACGGGAGCTACTGTATAGCCATCCATCAAAGTGTAGCCTTTCCCTTCAATGGTTATGATTGGAACACCAGACTCTTCCAGCTTTTTAATGTCGCGATAAATTGTTCTGATACTTACCTCAAACTTTTCAGATAGCTCAGTTGCCGTTAAAAGTCGCTTCGATTTTAACAGGGTAAGAATTGATATGAGTCTTTGTAATTGAGACATACTGATACAAAGATAGTGAACCGCAAACGATTCACTATCTTCTATTTTTTACGGGGTTCCAAATTTTTGCCGAATCCTTTTGAATCAACATTCATTCCGGGCTTGGCCCGGAATCTCAATTCAAATGAATCCAACTACAGAGATTCCTGCTTTCGCAGGAAGGATGACGGTGGATCTAATTAACGGAAGCAAATAAGATTTACTTCATTGAGTGGAACGCCAATCTGTTCCCTTCTGTATCCAGGAATTGAGCAAAGAATCCGTTCTCACCAATTGAGGTTTTTGGAATAATAATTTTACCACCGGCAGGTTCAACTCTTGCCAATGGAACACTTAAATCTTCACCACCATTAAAATAGATAGATGGTCCGTCCGTCGATGGTACGGCGCCTTCCATTTTCATGATAGCACCACTTGCTCCTGGAGCTTCGTTATCCATTGGAAAAACCGCATATTCACCTTCAGGCATTGGCACAACAGTAATTTCCAATTGAAGTAATTCAGCATAGAATTTTTTTGCTCTTTCAAAATCAAGGGCTGGAATCTCAAACCAGCTAACAGCATTTGTCATAATTATAAGTTTTAATTGTTAAACATGATGCAAAGATATAGGGGTTATTGTCAGAACATGTCAGGGGTGTGATTTGTTTTATTCTCCTATTCCTTTTTTTCATTGATGAAAAAACGAATAAAAAAATCCGGAGTAATCGATTGCTCACGCCTACCCGCGCTTAATTTGGTATGAGCTCCTAAGACCTTGTTCTATTTAATTTTAGGAACATTTGTTATACTCTAATGAAGACTAACTCGTTTAACACTTGAAATGTAAATTTCTATGAAGCTTTTATCTTTGATTTTTCTATTGTGGGTTTTTCATCAATCAAATTTTGCACAATCCAACAAGTTTGTCGCTAGTATTTTTATTAACGCCAATGGGATTGAGATGCAAGGCGAAACGAATAAATTTTGGCAAAACGTTGATGGAACGGTCTGGGGTGGTTTAGGTAGTTCATTAGGTGTAAATGTGAAGAAGAATATCCTGAAGAATAGGTTTCTAAAGTTTGAAATTCGTTACATTCAAAAGGGAAGCGTTTACGATTATGTGAATGAATATGCCTCCAGATCGGTGGATCTGTTTAAAGTGAACTATATTGAAATACCCTTAACTTTTGGAATTGCTTTTCCCCATAACAAAAAAGTTAAGTCATTGGAAGCTGGACTTTCACTTGCCAGAATGTTCTCCTCCAGGTCTCAAATTACAAAACTAAGTGGACGAAGTTATCAAGCCAACGCTGAAAATTTTAATGATTTTGACACATCCCTTATAGCGTTAATGCAGTTTCCCGCTTTTACGAAACACACAAATCACTTATCAGTTGGAATTCGTTGTGCATATTCACTTTCATCAATGCACGAATTTTATACACTTAGGCATTTAGTTTATGGTGTGCAACTGGATTATAGTTTTGGGTAAGAATCGGTGTTCCGGAAAGTTAAACAGGCCTGAAGATTTATTAGAATTATTGCGAAGAGAATTTGTTTCAACGGGGAAACAAGATTTCTCTGAATATGATGACTTACGACCTTATAGATCCTTAACTGACTAACACCTACGAGGTGTTCAATAAATATTATCCCGCGCAGGGGGGAGAAAGTGTTCAATGATTAATGCTTTAGAACTTTTGAATAGCATCTCTTTTCTTTATAAATCACTTCAATTAAGTAGAAACCTCTTACTCCATCAATAGTAAACCTTATTGGTTCAGATTTAGAAAATGAATAATTACCTATTAATTCCCCTACTACATTCCTAACCTCAATCCGACATCCACTATTCCTTTTACTTAGCTTTAAATTCAATTCACCGGTTGTTGGATTTGGATATAAAACCAATTCTCCATCGTAATTCACTTTTAGCTGTTCAAGTGTACTAATAATGATACAGGCTGATGTGTCCATACATCCATTTTCAATTATTTCTACTGCATAGCTACCATTTATCAATGGGACAAATGTTTGACTAGTGGCACCCGAAATACTGGTGTAGGCATTAGTACAATCCAACCATTGGTACAATGCGCCAGATGCATTTGCCACCAATTCATTTCCATTTTGTATTAAACTGGTATCAACTGAATTAATCATCAATTCTAACGCAACGACAGAATCGCAGCCAGTAGAGGCAGATAAAATTGCACTATAATTACCTTCTATATGGTAAGTAATACCATTCGCTGACCACAAGAATGAATCACACGAGCTTTGCGAGATAAAATTTAATGATGAACAGGTCCGCCAATGACTAATGAAAACATCATTCTGTCCGTTTGAGCTTAAATTTAGCACACCATTACCTGGATCCATATCAATCTCTCCACCATAAAATCCTGTAACAAATAAATTCTCAGCATCATCAAAAACGGCTGCCATGGCATGATCCATTCCGGTTCCACCAATGGATTTAGCCCATATCAGATTCCCGTTGACGTCCAGTTTTTGAAACAGAATATCACAGCCCCAAACAAATCCAAAATTTAAAATTCCTGGTCCCGGATCAGCATCAATGGTATCGTTAGTATAACAAGCTGTGATATAGCAATTTCCAATTGAATCAACATTAATTGAATAAGAATTATCGTAGTTCTCACCTCCCATTGACCTTGCCCAAAGGTAGTTCCCTAAACTATCCAGTTTTTGCACGAAAATATCCCGTTCACCATTGCTTGTCAAGCTATCAACACCCGGCCCGGGATCAAAATCATTTGTTCCGAAAAAATAGCCCGTCATTAGAACATTATCTGAGCTATCGACAACTAATGAGTTCGGCTGACACAAGCCAAGTGCCTTTACCCATACAAAATCACCCAATGAGTCAAGCTTTAAAATGAATGAACTCCACTGGCTTGATAAATAATGAACACCGGCATTGGGATCAAAATCTACTGTGTCAATAAAAGAACCTGTAATGTATATGTTAGAGTGATCATCAACAGTAATCTCATATCCGTTGTCTTCATCCACACCACCAACTGACTTTACCCAAAGATAGTTACCAGATGAATCAAGCTTTAAGATAAAGATGTCCCAATCTCCGTTCGAAGCTATATTAACGATACCAACGTTGGGATCAAAATCCACGACACCACCATTACTTCCTGATATATAAATACTTCCATCCAGGTCTGCTGTAATAGATCCAATTTTAGCGCCAATAAAAGATTTAACCCATTCTACATTACCAGAAGTATCCATTTTCTGAATAAACATACTACCAAAACCACCATCTAATATCATTGGAGTTCCTCCAGGATTAAAATCCACGGAGTCCCTGAAATATCCAGCAACTATAAGATGTCCAGAATTATCATAGCTTATTGCCTGAACAAACTCCATTGTATCACCACTAATCCTTTTAACCCATAGTTGATTTCCGTATGGATCAAATTTTTGAATGAAAATATCATAGGGACCTTTTGCGGTGTATTCTTCTATTCCCGGACCAGGATCAAAATCGACGGTATCACTGAAGATACCTGAAATATATAAATTCCCAATATTGTCCATTGCAAGATCTCTACAAATATCATCTCCAGTCCCACCGAAGGATTTTGCCCAAGGTGTATATTGACTTTGGGCCAATGCCAGTGACCATGAGAAGACAAATGAAACAATAAGTACTACCGTTTTATTCATCATTTAACCTCCTTTCCCAAACCTCACCGTTCAGGATTACAGTATCAACCAAATCACTTCCATAAGCATAAGGCATGAACTCATAATTTGACATTTCTTTGGTTATATATAAGTTGGCTACTTTACCTTTGCAAATACTTCCGTGAGTTTCCTGAATACCCATGGCATAAGCGGTGTTTATAGTTGTTGCATTAATTACTTCCTCAGGTAACATTCTGAGTTTAATGCATCCCAATGACATAATAAACTTCATATCACCACTTGGAGAAGAGCCCGGGTTGTAATCAGATGCAAGTGCAACCGGTAAACCAGCTTCGATCATTTTTCTTACAGGTGGATCAACCATACCTAGAAAGAAAGCAGCTCCAGGTAATAAAGTAGGCATTGTTTCCGATTTGAGGAGACACTCTATTTCTTCGTCACCTGTAAATTCCAAATGGTCAACGGACAAAGCATTGTACTTCACTCCTACCTGAATACCACCTGAATAATCCAGTTCGTTGGCGTGAATTTTAGCCCTCATTCCGTACTTCATTCCTGCCAATAATATCCTGTCTGTTTCTTCAACAGTAAAAAATCCCTTATCGCAGAATACATCGATATAATCAGCTAATTCTTCTGCAGCAACCAAGGGTATCATTTCATTAATTACAAGGTCAACATACTCTCCCTGTCTTCCTCTGAACTCGGCAGGGATTGAATGTGCGCCAAGAAAATTTGATCTGATTGTAATTGGCGATGTTTCCCTGATTCGTTTTATCACCCGAAGCATCTTTAACTCATCTTCGGTGCTCAGTCCATATCCACTCTTTATTTCAACAGCTCCGGTCCCCATCGAAATTATCTCATTGATTCGCTTCATCGACTGATCATACAGATCATCCTCTGAGGTATCGTGCAACAGTTTGGCTGAGTTCAGGATTCCTCCTCCTCTTGCAGCAATCTCTTCATAGGACAATCCTCTTATTTTATCTCCATATTCTATTTCACGACTTCCTGCATAAACCAGGTGCGTATGCGAATCGCAATAGGAAGGAAATACCATTTTTCCGGTGGCATCAAGAACTTCTCCGTTAATATCCGGACAGCTGACCATAGAACCAAAATCCTCAATTATTCCATTATTAAGAAAAAGAAATGCATCCTTAATAGTTTTCAATTCTGCCATATCAGCACCAGCAACCCATTTCCGGGGCTGATCCTCAACCTGCACCAATAATTTTATGTTCTTGATAAGTAGTGTCATAATTTATCTAATTTGAGTCCACTAAATTAAGGTATATACGGTAACAAAAAAAGGAGCCAATGGCTCCTTTTTCTTATATATTTTCTAATACTATTATTCAAACTTCGAACGCATATCTTCAACATCTGCAAGTTCTTTCAGCGCAGGATAAACTTCTCGATCCACCCTGCCTGAAGCGCCACCTGTTAATCTTGATTTTTCAACAGCAGCATCACCTGGATCGCCATCTGAAACAGAGATTGCTTTGAGTACATAAACACCGTTCTGACCAACGATTGCATCAGAAACTTCACCCGCTCCCAATGCAACAGCCTGAGCAATTACTTCGTGCTCAATTCCAAAACCAGGTAGCTGGAAAGCTGAGAAATTAAGATTTTCTGAAGTCTCAACAGTTCCACCAACTTCTACCGCAGCTTCTTCAAATGATTTACCGGCTGCCATAAGACCATCAATCTGAGTTTTCAACTGCTCACCTTTTTTCTCTTTGATAACTGCACTTTCGATAACAGCTCTTCTTTGTTCCATTGATGCAATACCTTTTTCACGTACCTCAGATAATACAGCAATGATGTAACGATTTCCAAACTCGAAAACTGGTGAAATATCACCAACACCTGCTTCATAAGCCCAACGAACCAATTGTCTTGGAGATTCCATTCCTGCAATCTGTCTTTGATTCTCAGTTACGGTAAGCTTACGCTTACCCATTGGATCAGCAGCTGTCTGAAATTGACTTAGAGTTGTATTTTTACCAGCAAACTCATTTGCCTGTGTATAAAACTTCTGATAGGTTGCATCACTTGGTTCAACTTTTCTCTCCACAGTAGCAACTTTAACCTTCTTAACTTTTACTCCATGTAGATTTACCCAGATTAGATGACTTCCAAATTGTGAATCAACGATTGTTAAATCGCCTTCTTCTCCAAAGAAACAGGCATCATTAAATGGCTTTACCATTTGATCTTCTTTAAACCATCCCAAGTCACCACCGCTTGGTGCAGAACCGTCATCCGAATTACTTATTGCCAAGTCTGAAAATTTAGCCGTACCTTCCTCAACCAATAATTTCAAACTATCAAGTTTGGCTCTTGCTGCAACATATCCGTCACGGTCACCTTGCTCATATTTAATCAAAATATGACTTGCTTTAACTGAGTCAGGCAATTGTTTGATTTCAGAAAGTTTAGACAATTTATAAGTTTGATTCTCAAAGTAAGGACCATACAAATCACCCGGCTCTGCTGCAAACATAATCGTATCAAGTCGTACCGGCAATGTACCCTCCTTGTAAAATTTCTCGTCGAATTCACTATCACTGTTCATGCTAATAAACTGAGCATCATTATCGCTGATTTTGAAGTCGGCAACCATTCCGTTAATCCATTCCTGTGCATCCTGATTATCCTCAAGCGAAGCAACTACATCGAAAGCAACGTATTCAACATCCCTTTGAGCTTCCTGCTCGTACTCATTTTTATGTTCATCATAATACTTCTTAAGATCAGCATCGGATGCTGTAAAAGAACTATCAGCAAGATCTACGTACTTTTTAACAAGGAAGGATAAATTTACCTCCGGTGATTTCTCTTTCAGAGCCCCTTCAACCTGATTTCCTGTTGTGTAGATTGCTTTCTTAACAAGATTGTTAAACTTTGAGAATTTCTTTTTTGTTATAACCTCTTTCTCAATATATATCCAGAACGGCTTTTGTTGTGCATATTCACCATCCAGATTGTTAATGAAACTAACAATACCTTCACGGTTAACTTCACCGGTATTTGGATCACCGAACACTTGTGAAATGATTGGATGAATATTATCACCCTGAACCATATCCTTCAATTCGGACAACGAAATATCAATTCCTAACTTATCATATTCACCTTCCATTACAGCTTCCTGAATAAAATCGTTCCAGGTTTGCTCACGCAGGCTCTCTGAAGTTTCCTCATCGATAGGACCTCTGTTCATCTCATAAACACTGTATACCTCTTGTAATCGTTCTTGATACGTTTGGAATGAAAGTGCTTCTCCGTCAACCTCAGCTATATCGAACGACGATCCAGAGAACATTGTTTTGTTTCCTGTTAAGATATCTCCTAATACAAATGCCAACAAAGCGACGCCAATAACTACTACCAATAAACCAGCCTTACTTCTAATCTTTTCTAATGTTGCCATGAATTAATTGCTATTAAATAATGTAAATTTTTTCAAGCCACGAATATATAAAAATTATGGATACTGCAATCACTAATTATCAGCTAAGTAGAAGCTTTTTGAAAGAAATAAAAACAGAGCTTATTTTTCTGAAAATTTGGTCTTTAGATCATTGGTTAGAAGGAACAAACAAGAGCTTGCTTATTTCCTCTTCAGATTCACAAGTTCGATTTTTGTTTGACTTACTTTCAGAATTTTAATGATAAAAGAATGGATACGAACGATCTGATTTTGTTCCGGGACACTCTGGTGATTGCTAAATATATATCCTGCAATTGTATTGTAATCTTCAGTTTCCGGAATATTTAGTTTATACTTTTCATTTATATAATCAATCTCCAATCGGCCCGAAAAAACAAACTCATTCTCACTAATTACCCGTTCATCCAGTTGAACATTATCGTGCTCATCCTCAATCTCTCCAAATATTTCCTCAATGATGTCCTCAATGGTAACCATTCCTGAGGTTCCTCCAAATTCATCTACAACCACAGCAATATTCTTATGCTCTTTCATAAACACCTCAAGCATCCGGTTGGCAGCCATTGATTCAGGAACAATTGGTAATTGAACCAACTTTGACTTGATCGTTTTAGGATTTTTAAACAGCTCTGAGCTATTAATAAATCCAATGATATGATCAATGGTTTCCTTATATATAAGAATTCGTGAAAGTCCTGACTCTATGAATTTCTCCTTCAGATTTTCAATGGTATCGTTTATTTCCAGAGCTACAATTTCCGTTCGTGGAATCATGCAGTCGCGTAGTTTAACATCCGAAAACTCCAGTGCATTCTGAAAAATTCTGATCTCAGTATCAACTTGTTCCTTCTGTTCACCATCATCATGAATCTCACTTACAAGATTATCAAGATCAAGCTTTCCGAACACAGGATCGGGTGAATTTTCCGTTAAATCAACTTTCAGGATGCCTCTTAAAACATTATTGGATAGCCAGATCGAAAACTTTGCAATGGGATACAATAATATGTAGAAGAGCATAACAGGGAGGGCAAATACACTAAGAATAAAGTTCGGGTTTATCCGAAAAAGTGTCTTCGGCAGAAACTCAGCGGTAAAAAGAATGAGTAGCGTGGATATCATGGTTTGAATGAACAATAACCACCCTCCTGGACTAACACCGAATCCGATGATAACAGGTTCAAGCAGAATAGCCATAAAGATACCGTAGACAACCAATGCAACATTGTTACCAACAAGCATTGTGGCAATATACTGCGATTGATTTTTCGTAAAGATGTTTATGATTCCGGAGGGGAAATTTCCTTTTTTCCGATCAACCTCCAGACGGAGTTTGTTGGCCGTAATAAATGCGATTTCCATTCCTGAAAAGAATGCTGAGAATAATACTGAAATCAGAATTATAACTACTTCCATTTGATCACTTATGATTAATCTTCGTTGAGATTAATAACACCCGTTGGTTTATGAATTGTGTAGTTGGTGAAGTTTTGATCCGCTTCAAATCCTTCGCCATATAAGATTTCATCTTTGGTGGTGATTTTTACAAATTTATCGGAATGTAACAATTCTTTTTTTCGTTCCCAAATCAGGAGTTCTGTATTGATCACATCACCATCGCGATTAACCACCACAACATCTTCCTTTGCTTCCCAGATATCCGGAATCTCATAAAAAATTGCATAATTGGATTTCAAACTGGACTCCACCTCTTTTTGAGCAGTATAAAAATAAACAGTTATACCATCAGGAAATTCAACGTAGGGCTCCTTTTCATCACTAAAACGATGCAGTACCGGTGCAAAAATTTTCATTTTCACCTTAGCTGAGTCACTGTAAAGGATCTCAATATTCTTAGCACTCTGGTTAGGGAAGTTTTTGATATCGGCCAGTGAATTGATCTGCTTGATATCACTCTTGCATGAGAAAAACATTGCAGCCACAATTGATATTATGGCTGCAACAGATATATTATATGTAGCTTTTTTAGTTCTTTTCAACATTACTTAAAGAAACGTGCGCTTGTCTTCTCCTGAATCCAACATTCGATTAATATAACATCACCTTCATTCACACCGTGAAAGAATCCTACTTCTTTGCCAGGGAAGTATTCCTTCCAAGTATTGATTGCCTTGTTTGCATCATCCTTCAGAGAAGAGTCTACAGCTTTGGCTTTCTTATACTTGTCAACTGCTAACCAATAAACTGCTCTTTGATGGAAATCATCTTCTCCACACTTTTTTGAGGAGGATGAATATATATTACCGATAAGCATATATGGTTTACCACTTTCAGGATTTGCTTTAATTGCATTGTAAGCATATTGACGTGCCAGTTTATGCTGACCAAGCTGGCTATAAGTAATGAGGCCCAGTTCATAGTAATAATTTGCCTTTTCTATGTTATCTTCCTGCTTGCTGATCGCTTCAAGATAATATTTGGATGATTCCTCAAAGTCGTTTCTTTTAAGGGCAAGCTTTGCAATATTGTAGGCTGCTTCTGCGGAAGGTTCCAATTTATAAAGTTGTTTCGCTGCATCAAAAAACAGATCTTCATCCGTACAATCCGATCTTCTCAGCAACTTTGTGATTTTCTTTAATAATTCAATATCACCAGGTGTTTCGTTAAACTTGGGTGTAAAAAAGCTTACCAGTTCTTCACAACCGGCAGCACCTGAATCCATAAAATGTTTTTCAACGGATTGTATAGCGGTTCTTGTCTTATCAGCACGCTTTTCATCACCTTTACCAACGAAGTATTTCAATCTCTCGTCAAGTGATTTCATAATGGCAGCAAAATCATCAAGCACAACTGACGGACCATGAACACCATTTTTGAACAGGTAAACACAAGACTGCATACAGGTGATGGCTACTGCATCTTCGATTTTTTTGCCAGAATTATCAAGTGAATATTTAAGTAAACGATAAGCTTTCTCAACTTCCTCGGGACGAAACTTCAGGAGATCAACTCCCATTCTTCCTTTTACAAATGCTTCTTTTGCAAAATACTGAATACGCTGCTCATAAATTATCATCAAAGAATCAACGTACAAGCTCTTTACTTCATCTTCGTTTTTTAATATTTTAGCAGTCATGAGCTTCACACCGTCAATATAGATATTCTTGGTTGCCATTGGACAATTATGAAAGCACCATTTCCATGAATTCAAGGCACCATCATAATCCTTAACTTTCATTGCCTCCTTGTACAATGAAAGATGTCTCTTGCATAAATCTGGTTCCGCTCCATATTTAGAATCATCCTGTGCAGAAACCGCTATTGAAAAGATGAATACTAAAATCCCTAAACTTGCTAATCCTCTTAATTTCATAATACTTTACTCTTTATTTAGTCAAACTTTCGTTGGACAAACCAAATGTCATGCAAAGATAAGCTTAAACCAATTAAAGCATAATTTTCTTCTATTAAATTGAAATCAGTTGTTCCTCTTTTACCCAGTTCAAAACTTACGTTAATCACAGATTTGGTTCGTCTAAGCGGTAGACCCAACCCAAAACTTATGCCAAGATCTTTGAGCTGCTCACCATTCAAACTTAAATATGATTTGGAATAATGCCCACCAACCCGGTAACGCATTCTCGCTAGATAACTCGTAATATTTCTGGGATTGGGAACATACTCCAGGCCAATAGAAAACCTGTTTGCATTTGCCAGCGAATCTGACACACCCAGAATAGTAGCTTTAGACCAGTTTTGTGTTTCATAGTCAGCAGCAATCAACCAGTTTTCTGTTCTAAAACTGGCACCGATTCCAAATTTTGAAGGTAATTTAACAATCCCGGCTTCGCTATCCGAATTCACTGTTGTGTCAAGTAATCCATAAATGTTTTGCTTTTCAATATAAGTATTGGAAAAAGCATTCAGATCACTTGAATTTGAAAATATTGCACCCAAAGTCAGTTCATATTTATCCGAAAGTTTAGGATGAATCTGTAATCCCAGATCATAAATAAAATCACTAACAATTAATTTATCGCTGTACTTTGTGGTAAAATAATCGGAATCTGTAGTTCCATCATCTTCAATGAAGTTTATTACTCTGGTGTTATCAATTGTACCAAAAAGATATTTCAGGTTAACACCAAGGGAAACAACATCCTTATACATAAAAGCATTATTGATAAGCACCTGATTTAGTCCACCGCTTCCACTGTAGTAGGTCTGATAAAGTTGAGTTTCACCATAGGTGTCCACAAACGACGACGTATTCTGTATCTCATAACCAACTGTACTAAAAGGAAGTAGTGCAAAACCGGCAGCCCACCAATTAGTTATTGGAAAACCTGCTGCAATGTAACTAACATTACCTCCTGATTTTGATTGTTCAAGACTAGCTGTCTTCCTGGTGAT
>Ga0233443_1001377_pt1 | contig 21547 bp, 19 predicted proteins | sample SI_123_September_2_FD_182784 | JGI IMG/M metagenome (GOLD analysis project Ga0233443, IMG submission 182784) | Seawater microbial communities from Saanich Inlet, British Columbia, Canada - SI_123_September2016_200_MG | ecosystem: Environmental > Aquatic > Marine > Inlet | place: Canada: British... | reverse complement strand
GTGACTTTCACCCACGGCCCGCAAAACCATGCCACCATGACTGTGCTTGAGGAACCAGGCGACAGCAAACACGGCAGCAAAGGACAGGTAGACCAGAAAATCCTGACCAAATACCAATGGACCGATAATCGGAATTTCAGATAATCCGGGAACGTAAAGTTTGGGTAGCGGGTCAATCGCAAAGCCGACAAAGCCGGAACCAATCAGAGCGCTGAAACCGACGCCAAAAATCGTCAAGGCGAGGCCGGTGGCAACCTGATTGGCCAACAGGTTCAATGTCAGCCAGCCAAATATTGCCGCCATCAAGGCACCGGCCACGGCGCCTGCAATGATGCCAAGGGAGCCGCTACCGGTTGACGATGCGATCGCAAAAGCAGACACCGCACCAACCAGCATCATACCTTCAACGCCCAGGTTGAGAACGCCGGATTTTTCGGTGACCAATTCTCCGAGGGCCGCAAAAACCAGCGGCGTCGATGCTGTAATCACAGTCATGACGACGGGTACAATCCAGTCCATGCCGTTCATGATGCACCTCCGTGTGCTGCCTTGGGTTTGCCGAAGCGAACGTGGTAACTGGTCAAAACATCCGATGCCAGCAGGAAGAACAACAATACGCCCTGGAACAAACCGGTTACGGCCGCCGGGGTGCCAATTTCAATTTGTGCTGTTTCACCGCCAATGTAGGTCAGGGCCATTACCAGACCGGCGAAGACCACGCCAACAGGGTGCAAGCGGCCGAGAAAGGCCACGATGATGGCTGTAAAGCCATAACCCGGTGAGATCGAAGGCAGCAGTTGCCCGATGGGTCCGGCAACTTCGCTGACACCGGCAATACCGGCCAGACCGCCACCGACCAGCAGACTGAACCAGATCAACTTGTTTTCGACGAAGCCCACATGTTTGGCAGCTGCAGGTGCCAGGCCCACGACCTTGAGCTGGAAGCCGATCAGGGATTTGCCCATCAATACCCAGCCACCAATCACAGCAAATAATGCCAGGATCGCGCCAAAATGCAGACGGGATTCTTCCAGGATAATCGGCATCATACCGGCGTCAGAAAATGTTCGCGACTCTGGAAAATTGTACCCACCGGGATCACGCCATGGTCCGGTTACTAGAAAACTGAGCAGCAAGGTTGCCACATAGGTCAACATCAAACTGGTCAGGATTTCGTTAACCCCGTAGCGGGTTCTCAGGAACGCAGGTATGCCGCCATACAACATGCCACCAACTGCGCCAAAAATTATCATGCCGGGCAACAAAAAGATTGATTCACTATCATGGAACCAGATCGCCAGACCACCACCAAAGATGGCTCCCAGGGTCAATTGCCCTTCGGCACCGATATTCCAGACATTGGCACGAAAGCCGATGGATAGCCCAACACCAATGAGAATTAGGGGTGTTGCCTTCACCAGTAATTCCGTCAGGCTGTAGACCGTAGTCAGGGGCAGTACAAAAAAAGTGTACAGCGCCACGACCGGATTTTTACCAAACAGGGAAAAAATCACCAGACCACTGATCAGGGTCAGGATGATGGCAATGATCGGTGACAGATAGACCATGGCCTGCGAATGTTGCTGTCGGGGTTCAAGTCTGATCATTTCAAGCCTCCGCCTGCGAAGTTGCCGGGGAGGCAGCCTGATCGTGCAGACCACCCATGAGAATGCCAATTTCCTCGACCGATACTTCACCGATAGGCCGCACATCGGACAAATGTCCTTCGGCCATCACGCAAATGTGGTCACACACGGCAAATATTTCATCGAGGTCCTGGGAAATCACCAGCACAGCTGCACCGCGACCGGAAAGATCGATAAGTTGCTGGTGAATTGCCGCAGCAGCGCCAGCGTCCACGCCCCATGTCGGCTGATTAATTGCCATCACGCCAGGTTCTTGCCGGACTTCCCGACCGACAATGAATTTTTGCAGATTACCACCGGACAGGCTTCCGGCCTCAGCGGCGGGTCCCGTTGTGCGCACATCAAAAGACTGGATGATGTCACTGGCAAAGGCTTCGGTGGGTTCCGTCTGGATCAAACCATTTTTGATCAAATCCATGCGACGAAAACCCGTCAGAAAGGCATTATCTGCCAACGTCATGGCAGGTACCGCGCCGTGACCGTTTCGTTCTTCCGGCACAAACACTGCCCCCAGGCGTCGACGTTTGCCGGGGCCATGTGCCGCTACCGCTTCGCCGTCTATGCGCACACAATCATCATTGTCTGCAATAACGGTTTCACCTGCCAACGCGGCCATCAGTTCCACCTGGCCACTGCCGGCAATACCTGCCACACCCAGGATTTCGCCGCCTTTAACAGCAAAAGAAACCTTGTCCAGATCGACACCAAAGGGATTGTCCGATGGCAGGGACAGATTGGATACTTCAAGACGTGTTGGCGCGCCTGACAAGTCGGGTTTATTGCGTTCCGGCGGGGTCAGTTTATCGCCAATCATCAATTCGGCCATGCTGCGCGGGGTTTCAACCTTCGGATTGCATTCACCAACAACCTTGCCGCCTCGCAGGATGGTGGCATGCTCACACAACTCCTGGACTTCGTGCAGTTTGTGGCTGATATACAAAATGGCGCAGCCTTCGGACGAAAGCTTGTTCAGGGTTTCAAACAGACGTTTCACTTCCTGGGGTGTCAGAACCGATGTTGGCTCATCCAGGATCAACAATTTGGGATTGGCCAACAGGCAGCGTACAATTTCAATTCGCTGGCGTTCGCCTACTGACATTGTGTGAACGTGGCGATCCGGATCAAGCGGTAAACCGTAGCCGTAGGAGACATCAATAATGCGCTGACGCAGGATCTTGCGGTCTTTTTCGTCGGTCACGGCCAGACCAATATTTTCCTGCACTGTCATGGCTTCGAACAGGGAAAAATGTTGGAACACCATGCCAATGCCGCGTTGCCGGGCAGCAGCAGGTCCGGCCACAGTCATAGCTTCACCGTCCCAGATAACTTCACCGGCGTCGGCTTTCAAAACACCATAGATAATTTTTACCAAAGTGCTTTTGCCAGCGCCATTTTCGCCCAGCAAGGCATGGATTTCACCGTGCCCGATATCAAATCCAACATTATCGTTGGCCAATGTGCCGGGAAAAGCCTTGGTTATCCCTTGCAGTGATAGCAACGGTTTTTCGACCCGCGCCGACTGCGTATTATTTTCTGACTGCAATTCAGCCCCCTGTTGATACCACCCTGATGTCCGCCCGGCTTTTTGCCAGTTCTTCTGTAATTTGTAATACTTGTGCCGCCACGGAGGCCGCGATAACTGCGGGTTCCTTGCCCGTAATCCCACCGATTCCGATCGGGCATGTTAACCGCGAGAGTATTTCTTTGCCAAAGCCCTGTCGTTCCATACGTTGAAAAAAGCGGGCTTTCTTTGTTTGACTGCCGATCAAACCAACGAAGGCTAGATCCTCGCGTTCCAGTGCTGCCTGACAGAGATCGTAATCGATATCGTGGCTGTGGGACATAACAAAAACCAGCGCCCCGGCACCAACATTATCCATCTCTGCAACCGGATCGTCGACCAGACGGGTCTCGGCAAACATCTCATGACGAACCAGCAATTCAGCCCGGCTGTCGATGCAAATCGTCCGCAGGGGCAACGAGGTCAAAGCCCTTGCGATAGCACCACCCACATGACCCGCGCCAAAAATGACGACTTCGGGCAACAAGGCCCGGGAAGCAGCTTCGGTTTTTTCAAGGCCGTCGAACGCAGCAAGGCCCATGCGCTGCAAAGTCAGATCAACGGCACCACCACAGCATTGGCCAATATCCGGTCCCAGAATCCATTTCTCGGTGATTGTTTCACCTATCGCCAGACCGTCGCCATTTTGTAGGTCCCGTGCCCGCTGCATACAGCGATGCTCCAGCGCACCGCCGCCAACGGTTCCGGCAAACTCGCTCTCATAGACAATCATCGTCGCCCCGGCTTCTCGTGGTGCCGACCCTGATATACTCAGCACCCGAACCAGAATACAGGCTTCGCCCTGGTCAAATGCCGCCCTGGCTGGATGCCACCAGGTCATGTCGGTTTCTCGCCGGACATCATGGATGCTCTGGCTCGATCAACAGCATCGAGCACACATTCCGGTGTAGCAGGTGCGTCAAGGGCAACAATATGTCCCGGCGCCCCCACACTGCCGACAGCTTCTGCGATGGCATGATGTACAGAGATTGCCAGCATCAAAGGTGGTTCTCCCACAGCCTTGGAGCGATGAATGGTCTCTTCCCGGTTACGGCCTTTTGGCCAGAGTTTGAGATTAAACTCTTCCGGCCGGTCCGCACAGGCCGGAATTTTGTAAGTCGAGGGTGCGTGAGTCAGCAATCGACCATCGTCTGCATAAACCAGTTCCTCGCTGGTCAACCAGCCCATGCCCTGAATAAAGCCGCCTTCGATCTGGCCTTCATCAATTGCCGGGTTCAGGGACGAGCCTACGTCATGCAGGATGTCAACGCGGGTGGTACGGGTCTCTCCGGTCAGCGTATCGATTTTGACTTCGGACACGGCCACACCATAGGCAAAATAGAGGAAAGGCCGTCCGCTGAATGTCTCGCGGTCATAATGAATTTTTGGCGTTTTGTAGAAACCCGTGGCCGACAACTGAACGCGATTGAGGTAGGCCTGATTAACCAGCTCAGCGAAGGAAAAAGATTTCTCACCCACCCGAACTTTGTTCGCGTCAAAAACGATATCGCTCCCGGCGACATCATATTGTTCTGTCGCAAAATCAATTAACCTCTGTTTCAGGGTCCGGGCTGCGGCCTGGGCTGCCATGCCGTTCATGTCGGTTCCACTGGATGCCGCCGTCGCCGACGTATTTGGCACCTTGCCGGTATTTGTTGCCGATATCTTGATGTTGTCGATATCAATGCTGAATTCATGCGCCACGACCTGGGCCACTTTGAGGAACAGTCCCTGCCCCATTTCGGTACCACCGTGGTTCAGATGAACACTGCCATCTGTATAAAGGTGGATCAGGGCACCGGCCTGATTAAGGAACGTCGTCGTAAAGGAGATACCGAACTTTACAGGCGTCATGGCAATGCCGCGCTTTATGATCCGGCTGGAGGCGTTGTAGTCAGCAATTTCCTTTTTGCGGGCGGCGTAATCGGATGTCTGCTCAAGCATGGTAACCATCTCGGGCAGCTCGTTGTCTTCCACCGTCATCTGATACGGGGTGACATTGCGCCCGTCGTCGCCATACAAATTGATTTTGCGCACATCCAGCGGTTCTTTTTGCAAGACCCTGGCGATGTCGTCGATAATGCGCTCGATCACGACCATGCCCTGCGGTCCGCCAAACCCACGAAACGCGCAGTTGGAGACTGTGTTTGTCCGGCTGCGATGTGACGTTACTTTCAGGTCGCTGAGGTAATAGCCGTTGTCGATGTGGAACATGGCACGGTCGGCAATGGCCCCGGACAGATCGGCGGAAAATCCACAGCGTGCGGCCAGCATGACATCCAGCGCCAGTATGCGACCATCGTCATCATAGCCAACATCATAGTCTGCAATGAAATCATGACGTTTGCCGGTCATGATCATGTCATCATCACGGTCGAGGCAGAACTTGGCAGGACGACCCGTTGTGACAGCCGTGACGGCGGCCAGTGCCGCCCACTGAGCACCCTGGGTTTCCTTACCACCAAATCCGCCACCCATGCGGCGCACTTCAACAGTGACCGCGTTGTTGGGACGGCCCAGAACGTGAGCCACATTGTGCTGGACTTCTGATGGATGCTGGGTCGAACAATGGACCAGGACATCTCCGTCTTCCTGGGGCACGGCCAAAGAGATATGGCCTTCGAGATAAAAGTGTTCCTGTCCACCGAGGCGGACTTTCCCTTGCCTGCGATGGGGGGCAGCGTCCAGTCTGGCAGCAGCATCACCACAGCTCAGGACTTCCGTCGGCAAAACTTTTTCATCAGCCGCCAAAGCCGCTTCCACCGTCACCAATGGCTCAAGATCGTCATATTCGACTTCGGCAAGCCTGGCTGCTGCCCGGGCCTGATCAATCGTATCGGCGGCAACGGCAAATATGGGTTGCCCATGGAAATGAACGGTGCCCTCAGCCAGCACAGGCTCGTCTTTGGTGCCGGTCGGACTGATATCATTGACGCCGGGCAAGTCGTTTGCTGTCAGCACCAGAGCCACGCCGGGTGCAGTGCGTACCTTGCTGACATCCAGTTTTTTGATCTTCGCATGCGCGCGTTGAGACATGGCGGCGATCATATGCAAACAATTTTGCGGCACTGGAATATCGTCAATGTAGGTGGCCTCACCAGAGACGTGTTTCGCGGCGCTGTCGTGGATATGGCTTTTGCCGACCCGACCGCGAATATCTGCCTGTTTCATTTCAGCCGCCACAACATCATCCATTAACGGCAACTCCCACGAGACGGGACTCGAGGTTTTCCTCTGTCGTTTCCAGCCAGAATTTTGTCAGCAGGTTTTGGGCCACCTTCATGCGATAGTCAGCACTGGCTCGCATATCCGTCAGCGGCGTGTAATCATTTACCATCTGCCCAGCGGCTGCCAATACAGTTGCCTCAGTCCAGGGCATTCCCAATAAAGCGGCTTCAACGGCTGCAGCACGTTTGGGCGTTGCGGCCATGCCACCAAAACATATCCTCGCATCGGCAACATTGCCATTGTCGTCCAGGGTTACGGCGAAAGCGCCGAGTGCAGCTGAAATATCCTGATCGAAACGTTTACTGATCTTGTAACAGCGGAACATCTGATCCGGCGCAGCGAGGGGTACATCAATACGTTCAACAAATTCGCCTGGCAGTCGATCCTGTTTGCCGTAATCCACAAAATAGTCTTCCAGGGCCATTTCGCGGCTGTCGGGACCACACCGCAGCACAAGTCGTGCGCCCAGGGCAATCAGGGCCGGGGGTGAATCGCCAATGGGGGAGCCGTTTGCCACGTTGCCACCAATGGTGCCGGCATTTCTGATTTGGCGAGAACCGATCCGGCGCATGATTTCACCGAATTCGGGAAAATGTTCATTGATCGTAGCGATCGCCCGTTCGTAGGTTACGCCGGCGCCAATGCGCAACACGCCGTCGACGACTTCGAGGTGATCCAGATCGTCAACATCGCCAATATAAATCACGGTTTGCAAACGACGATGCTGCTTGGTGACCCAGAGGCCGATGTCTGTGCCACCAGCCAGAATGTTGGCTTCCGTGTGATGCTTGTATATGGCGGCCAGGGCCTCGGTTGTGTGCGGCGCAAAATACTTCCGCCCCTGCCATTCCAGAGACACGCCGTCGCCTGACTGCCAGTCTTTCAATAGTGCAATCACTTCGGCTTCGGGCAATCCGCCCGGGGCAGGCGCATCATATTCAGTCATGGCACGCGCGGCAGCCACGATCGGACCATAGCCTGTACAGCGACACAGATTACCGGCCAGGGCGTTGTCTATTTCCAGACGATCCTGTGAGCCACCCGTCTGATAAAGTGCGTGCAAGGACATCACAAAGCCCGGTGTGCAAAAACCGCATTGGGAGCCATGATTATCGACCATCGACTGCTGCACAGGATGCAGCGTGCCATCAGCAGACTTCAGATCTTCAACGGTCAGAAGTTGCTTGCCATCCAGCGTTGGCAGGAACTGGATGCAGGCATTTACAGCGCGGTATGTCAGGGCATTTCCATCTGTACTTTGATCAATTTCGGCCAGAACAACAGTGCAGGCGCCGCAGTCGCCCTCGGCACAACCTTCCTTGCTGCCAACCCGCCCTTCAACCTCGCGCAAATAGCGCAAGACAGTCATGGTCGGATCGATATCAGTGATTTCGCGCTGTTCGTCACCCAGCAAAAATCTTACGCTTGATCTCATCGTGTCCTGGACCTCACGTCAGCTTCCCCTGTAGGTACTGTAACCATAAGGCGACAACAATAAAGGCACATGATAGTGCGCGTCACCATCAGAGATTCCAAAGCGAATGGGTATCTGGTCCAGAAACGCAGGGTCAGTCAAAGGCGCACCGGAAGATTTCAGGTAGTTTCCAGCCATAAAAACCAGCTCGTATGTGCCGACGGCAAAGTCTTCATCGCCCAAAATCGGCCCATCGACACGACCATCATCGTTGGTCACAACAGAAGTCAGTTTCTCCCGGTTGCCTCCAGAAAGCCTGTAAAGCTCAATGCCCACGCCTTCTGCCGGACAACCGCGCGCGGTATCGAGGACATGTGTTGTCAGCCGTCCCATGCAGGCCCCACCCTTTTGATCCTTGTTATTTTGATTGAGTATGACATGCAAAATTTCATATTGCATTCAAAAAATGGAAAAATTGTATTCATGTTCACAAGTAGACCGCATTAAATTACGATAATCTAGCTCGAATATGCCTACCGATGGCCCCATGAGCAGCTAATTTGCTTGCATTCGAGGTTTTTTGCATACATATTGATGCTGATTTTGGATACAATATAACTGGAGACTTGTCCGTCTGGATTGACGCAATACTGAAATCTGATCATGAATGCCCAGTCAAATAATAGTTCTAATAATATCGCTTCTTTACCGACGTCGGCCCCGCCTTCGTCAAAAGGCAACGTGCAGTCGTGGATTTACGACCAGATTTTCGCGGCCATCCTGGAACAGCGCCTCGCCCCCGATACCAAACTCGCGGAAGATACCCTGGGAGAGATATTCGGTGTCAGCAGAACGGTTATCCGGGCTGTTTTACAACGGCTTTCCCACGATGACGTTGTTGAAATACGGCCTAACCGGGGCGCCGTCGTCGCTTCTTTGTCTGTCGCCGAAGTCAGGGATGTTTTTGAGGCACGCCGGGTCATTGAAAATGGCGCCATAGATCTCGCCTGCAAGCGCAGAAAGAAAAGCGATATAGCCAATCTGAAAGCTTTGGTAGAGAGCGAACAGGAAGCCTTTGAAGGCAATGATCGTGGCGCATGGATACGCATGTCAGGAGAGTTTCATCTGGCGCTGGCAGGGATTGCCGGAAACAAAACCCTGGAGGACACATTGCGTGCCCTGGTGAGCAGGACTTCATTGGCCATTTCACAATATGAAACACCCGGCCAGTCTGCGTGTTCCCAGCAGGAGCATTTTGCAATCATCGACGCCATCGACGCGGGTGATATGAAAGCCGCGCAACAGGAAATGACACAACACCTGGCTAAATGTGAAGCAAAACTGGATCTGGACGAGCAGGAAAAAGGTACGGATCTGAGAACAATTTTTTCCAACATTCGCACCGGCAACGACAAATCGGAGACGCTGTAATGATCGGTGATTATGACAGGGATATGCTTGGATATGGCGCCCGGCCACCAAAGGCCAATTGGCCCGGCGGGGCCCGGGTGGCCGTCCAGTTTGTCATGAATTATGAAGAGGGCGGTGAAAATTGCATCCTGCACGGCGATGATGCCTCTGAATCTTTTCTCAGTGACATGATCGGCACACCGGCGCTGACCGGGCAGCGTCACATGAGCATGGAAAGCCTCTATGAATATGGCAGCCGTGTCGGTGTCTGGCGATTGCTGGATTTGTTTAAGCGCAAAGACATCCCGATCACATTGTTTGCTGTTGCCATGGCCATGGAGCGTAACCCGGCAGCCATTGAAGCCGCCCTGGAAGCCGGACACGAATTGTGCAGCCACGGTTATCGCTGGATCAACTATCAGGATATTCCCGAAAATGTTGAACGCGAACATATGCAAAAAGCCATCGAAATCCACAAGCGTCTGACCGGGGACCGACCACTGGGTTGGTACACCGGACGCACCAGTCCCAACACCCGCAAGCTTGTTGCACAGGAAGGTGGCTTTCTCTACGACGCCGATGACTATAGCGATGACCTGCCTTTTTGGTCCCGGGTTGAGGGTAAGGGGCACCTGGTGGTGCCCTACACGCTGGAAACCAATGACATGCGCTTCGCCGCACCACAGGGCTTTAATGCAGGCGATCAGTTTTTTAACTATCTCCGGGACGCGTTTGATGTGCTTTACCGCGAAGGAGCCGACACGCCGCGTATGATGTCTATTGGATTGCACTGCCGGATCATCGGACGCCCCGGACGCATGGCCTCGCTGGAACGTTTTATTGATCATGCCCAGTCCCACAGTGATGTCTGGTTCTGCCGCCGGGTTGATATCGCCCGGCATTGGCGCGAACATCACCCGTATCAGACCGCTGGATAAACAGATGTCGCACACTTACACACAATCCATTCCCTCCAATTTGTCCCGCGACGCGTTCGTTGAGGCATTCGGGCCCGTATACGAACATTCCCCCTGGATCGCGGAACAGGCATGGGACAACGGGATTTCTGACGCACAGGATACAGCCGAAGGTCTACATAAAAGCCTGGCGGCAATCGTGGATGCCGCAAGCGACGATGCAAAACTGGCCCTGTTACGCGCCCACCCTGACCTTGCCGGGAAGCTGGCCGTTCAGGGCGAGCTGACCGTGCAATCCAGCAGTGAACAGGCCGGTGCCGGTCTGGATCAATGTACCGCCGAAGAATTTGCCGAGTTCCAGGATTTGAATGATCGATATAAGTCCGGTTTCGGTTTTCCCTATATTCTCGCCGTCAGCGGTCGCGGTCGCGTTGAAATCCTCGACAATTTCCGCAGCCGGATTGATAACAGCCCGGAAGACGAATTTGCAGAAGCTTTGAAGCAGGTGCATCGCATCGCCATGATCCGCCTGCTACAAATCAACTGATTGAGTTTTCCCGAGAAAGGTTTTGCCACAATGACTGACAACGGGGCCAACGACCCGACCGAACTTCCGGATTTCGCCAGAGGGGCCATTAATCTGGCGTCCCCCAGGCTGGGGTCCGAAGCGATCTTTGCCACGGACGATTTTTTTGCACCCAAGGAACGCATGTTGCAGGACCATGATGCTGTCTGGGTTGCCGACAAATATGACGACAATGGCAAGTGGATGGATGGCTGGGAAAGTCGTCGACGGCGCGATGGCGGTCGGGACTATTGCATCGTCAAACTGGGGGTCGGCGGACGGATCAGAGGTGTCGATATCGACACTTCATTTTTCACCGGAAATTTTCCACCGGCAGCATCGATAGAAGCACTTTATTCCGAGACCACTCCTGGCGACGATGCCAACTGGTCAGAAATCGTGGCACCCACAGCCCTGGGGGCAAGCGCCCACCATTTTGTCGCCGTCGAAACCGAACAGACATATAACTATTTGCGCCTTCACATGTACCCGGATGGCGGCATCGCGCGTTTGCGGGTCTATGGCGAACCGGTTGTGGACTGGAGCAAAAGTTCAGGAGAGATTGTCGAACTGTCTGCGATCACCAGCGGCGGCCGTGTCATCGGGTTCAATAATTCTCATTACGGCGATCCCTGGGTTATCCTGACCGAAGGTCGCGGTATTAATATGGGCGATGGCTGGGAAACCCGTCGCAGACGAGAACCTGGCAACGACTGGATCATCGTGCAGTTGGGCTGTCCGGGCATTGTCGAAAAAATCGAAGTCGATACAGCCCATTTCAAGGGCAACTATCCCGATCAATGTTCGCTGCAGGCCGCCATGATGGACGGCGGTACCGATGCATCCACAATTACGCAGGCCATGTTCTGGCCGGAACTGCTGGCACCGCAAAAACTTCAGATGGACAACATCCATACCTGGCAAAGCGGCGACATCGCAGCTCTCGGTCCTGTCAGCCACGTTAAACTGAACAGTATCCCCGACGGCGGCATCAGCCGCCTGCGCATTTTTGGCAAACCGGCTTGAGCGTCGTCATGACTTTATCCCTGGACATATCGCCACTGACAAAAGAGGCCTTCGCGCCATTTGGAGATGTGATCGAAGTGGATGGCGCCCGTGTCATGAATATCAACCAGGGGACGACCCAGCGTTTTCACGACCTGGCGAAGGTTCAGACCCTGAAAGACGGGCATACCCTGATTAACATTTTTCGCGGCCAGCCGCGCCCGCAACCGATTGAAATCAAGATGATGGAATACCATCCAATTGGATCGCAGGCCTTTATCCCGTTACAACCTGCCCCTTATCTGGTGGTCGTCGCCCCTGCCGGAGAAGCGCCGGGTGCTGAAGCCCTGGTTGCTTTCCGGGCAGAAGCACATCAAGGCATCAACTATCATCCCGCCGTCTGGCATCATCCCCTGCTGGTTTTACAGGAAAATCATGATTTTCTTGTTGTCGACAGAGGTGGTCCCGGCGACAATCTGGTTGAGCACTGGTTCAATGATGACCAGTCAGCTGTTGCCACACTCCTATAGCCTGCAGGACGCCAATCATGACCAGCCGCCTTGAAGCCCTTAGCCGGGACCAGTTGAACGAACCGCAAAAAGAAGTTTACGACGATATTACCGGCGGTATTCGCGGCAGTATCCAGGGCCCTTTCAATGCCTGGCTTCGCAGTCCACCGCTTGCCAACGCGGCCCAGAAGCTGGGCGAATTCTGTCGATTTCATACCTCCCTGGGCGTCCGCCTCAGTGAAATCGCTATTCTGGTGACGGCCCGAAAGTACAAGTCCCAGGTTGAATGGTATTTGCATGCGCAGATCGCCATGGAGGCAGGCCACAGCCAGGCCACAATTGATGCGTTGTTGGCGGGTGATCGCCCGGACTTTGGTGCCGTCGCCGGAGCCGACGTCGAAAAGGAAAACATGGTTCTCGACTATGCCTCTGAACTAGTCGACAGCGGACGAATTAGCGACGATATGCATGCCCGGGCACTGGCTGTCTTTGGCGAACAAGGTCTGGTCGAACTGGTCGGTGTCATAGGCTATTACCACCTCGTCTCCCTGACCCTGAATGCCTTCAATGTTCCTCTTCCCGATGGTGTCGAGAAACCTTTTGCGGAATAGACAGTGAAGCCTTCTCCAGACAGCCATTTGACAGGTCTGCTTGGTCGCGACCTGCAAGGCTCTCTGTCCCCCGCGTTACATAATGAATGCTATCGATCACTTGGTGTCTCAGGTTTGTATCAGCCCATAGATTTTACCAGGCGCAAGATAGCTGACGAGGACCTTGCTGATATCCTCACCTCCCTGATCCGGCTGGGATTTTCAGGCGTCAATGTTACCCACCCTTTCAAGACCGCGATATTGCCACTACTTGATGATGTGTCGGAAGATGCCATGCGCCTGGGTGCAGTCAATACTGTGGTCATCCGCGACGGCAAGACCACTGGGCACAATACAGACTGGCTCGGTTTTTCGGCCCAGCTTGCGACTCTGGAGAAAGCAAATGCAGTTGTCGGGGGCCCGGCACTGGTATTGGGTGCTGGAGGCGCCGGACGCGCTGTCATCCATGCCTTGCTGAAAAAGCCTGTTCGTCCCGTGCTTCTTTATGATCCGGATTTGACTCAGGCCCGGGCCACGGTCGCGCATTTTGACAATCCGGATATTCAGCTTGTGGAAGATATCGAGGCAGCCGCAGCAGAATCAAGACTGTTGATCAACGCCAGTACAGTCGGCATGCATGGCAAGGGTGGTCTGCCATTGGCAGAATATCTGATACGTCCGGATCACCTGATTGGCGAAGTTGTCTATTTCCCCGTCGAAACAAATCTGGTTCAACTGGCCCGGACGAAGGGCTGCAATGTCGCAACCGGCGACATTATGTGCCTTGATCAGGCCCTTGCCAGCTTTATATTGATGACAGATCTGATCCCGGATACCGGGAGAATGAAAGATTTTTTTACAGGATTGATGGTATAATCCTGAGCGTTGTAAACAAGGTGCCTTATCAGGCAGCATAATTTTGGAAAGCCGAACGGATGGACCCGTTTCGTACGCTTGTAGAAGTTTCCAGCATGGGCATTCTTGTCCATCGCGATTTCAGATTATTGTACGCCAATCAAGCCACAGCTAATGCTTTTGGTTATGAAACTGTGTCCGATTTGATGGCGATCAGTTCGGTACGCGACCTGCTACAGGATCATGAATTGATCCGCATGAAAGGTTACCATGACGCCCGATTGCGAGGCGAGGCTGTGCCTGAGGAATATGTCCTGCAGGGAAAGCGCCCGGACAATCAGGAGCTTTGGATGAAGAACCGTCCGGTGGTTGTTGAATGGGAAGGGGAACCTGCAATTTGCATATCCATGATCGTTGTGACGGATAGTGTACTTGCAGAAAAAGCCCTGGCAGAAAACGAAAAACGATTTCGGGACTTTTCCCTTGCGGCTGCTGACTGGTTCTGGGAAATGGACGAGGACCTGAAATTTACCTACTTTTCAGAGCGTCAAAGTGAAATTACGGGGTTTTCATCTGATCACTATTTGGGCAAAAGCCGTGAAGATGTCAGTAAGGAACTGAGTGAAACAAGCAAATGGCATGCCCACATTGATGATCTGAAGGCTCGCCGTCCCTTTCGAAATCTGAGGTATCCCATAGCCCTGAAAGATAGTGGCCACTTGCCAATCAGTGTCGACGGGCGTCCCGTGTTTGACGACGACGGCAACTTTTGCGGTTATCGTGGAACCGGCCGGGATGACCGGGAACGAACTGAAACCGAGAATGAACTTCGGATCGCCAAGGATGCCGCTGAAGAATCCAATCGGGTCAAATCTGAATTTCTGGCCAATATGAGCCATGAACTAAGGACGCCACTGAACGCGATTATCGGATTTTCCAGTATCATGGAACGATCGTTATTCGGTCCTCTGGGACACGACAAGTATCGTGGTTATGCTACGGATATTCGTTCTTCCAGTGTGCATCTTCTGCAAATCATCAACGATATTCTGGATACCGCGCGAATAGAAGCAGGCCAGACTCCCGTCAGTTTCGAATATGTAATTCTGGAGGAAAGTCTGACCACGGCACTTTCCCTGCTGGAAGAAAAGATTGTTGAGACGAAACTGAATATCAAGACAACAGTTGCAAAGGACCTCCCTGCCGCCTGGGCAGACCCTCGCCATGTTGCACAGATATTCCTCAATATTATTGGCAATGCGGTCAAGTTTTCGGAAACAGAAGGATTGGTTCATGTCCGCATGTCAGCACACGGTGACAGACAAGTAAGAATCGAATTTGAAGACACCGGATGTGGCATTCCGGCTGCAGATCTGAACAAGGTCTTGCAGCCGTTTGGCCAGTCCGGCGATCACCTGACCCGTGCACAACAGGGTACCGGCCTTGGATTGCCACTGACCATTTCACTGGTTGAGCTAAACAATGGTCAGTTTGATATCGCCAGCTGCGAGACAGTCGGTACAACCGTTACCTTGACGCTCCCGACAAGGTAACGCACGCGTCCAGGCCGATGCTATTCTTTATCCGATGCTATTCTTTAAAAGTGCCTGCCAGAAAATCAATGGCCGCCTGGGCACCGCCCTTGCCATGCGGGATATCAAGCGCTTGCATGCCCATTTCCAACACACTGAGAGACCCCAGCAACATAGGTGCGTTGACATAACCCATGTGGGCAATCCGGATTGCATGCTTGCTCAGGTCTCCAATACCACTGCCGACAACGACACCACATTGCTCGTCGCACCATTTCAATAATTCAGCAGGATCAACGCCATCAGCAAAGATCACAGGTGTCACGGAAGGCGCTCGTTCTGCAGGATCAGAAATATTCATCTCCATTGCGCCTTCATTGCCCCATACAGATACGGCGGCATGAACGGCACTCGCCAGTTTGCGGTGACGCTCCCAGGCTTGCTCCAGCCCTTCCTCAAACAACATGTCCATGGATTTGCACAAGGCAAACAAAAGGTGCTCGGGCGGCGTGCCACAATATTTCTCGTAATGCACGGCACCTTCCCGCGCAGTCCAGTCCCAGTAATGAGTTCTCAGGTCCGCCGTCTTGTGTGCTTCCATCGCCTTCGGACCAGCGGCCAGCAATCCCAGACCCGGTGGTGACATTAATCCCTTTTGCGACCCCACCATGGCAACATCAACGCCCCAGGCGTCCATTTCGAAAGGCATGCAGCCGATTGACGCCATACCATCAACCATAAACAGGGCTGGATGTCCGGCGGCATCAATCGCTTTTCTGATTGCAGGGATATCGTTGACGATGCCGCTGGCTGTATCTATCTGCACAACCATGATGGCTTTGATCTCGTTGTTTGTATCGGCACGCAGACGCGCTTCAACGGCAGCCGGATCAACCGCTCGCCTTGGCGCTGCCTCCAGCACTTATGTTTGCGCGCCCTGTACAGCTGCCATTTCGCCCCAGCCGACCGCAAAGCGACCACTTTCCAGAACCAGAACCTTGTCGCCTTTGCTCAGCATATTGGAAATCGCGGCTTCCCAGGCACCATGTCCGTTGGCTGTGTAAATGTAGGTACGCCCCTTGGTCCGAAAAACAGTGCGCAGGTCGTTCAACAGACGTTCCGTCACACCCAGCAAGTCACCGGAGTAAATCTCGATGGCCGGGCGATGCATCGCATTCAGCACTTCGTCGGGAATATTGGTAGGTCCCGGAATGGTCAAAAACTCACGACCCTGACGCAAAGTCATTGGCTGTAATCCTTGTATGTAACGGTTGGGAAAAGACGCAGGTGAGGTATTAATTCGATTTGAACTTAGTACCTGTTTGGTCTTCAGGGTGCAAGATTCTTCTGGATCACCATGCTTAAAGAACCGCTGTGCCTTCCAGAATTGACCTGAGATAAGCGCCATAGCTGCTGTTTTTCAGTGCCTCTGCCTGGTCTGCAAGTGCCGCCTTGTCAATGAAGCCCTTGATGTAGGCAATTTCTTCGAGACAGGCGATTTTCAGACCTTGCCGGCGTTCAACAGTGGCCACGAAATTTCCAGCCTCCGCCAGTGCGTCCGGCGATCCGGTATCCAGCCAGGCAAATCCGCGCCCCAGAACTTCCATGTCCATTTTACCTTCAGCCAGGTAAACATTGTTGAGATCAGTTATCTCCAGTTCTCCGCGGGCTGACGGGGTCAGGTTCCGGGCAATTTCCGATGCCCGGCCATCAAAGAAATAGAGCCCTGTAATCGCAAAATTTGACGGTGGAACAGATGGTTTTTCGACGATATCGATCATCTTGCCATGTTCATCAAGAACAGCCACGCCGTATCGTTCAGGATCAGAAACAGGATATCCGAAGACCTTTGCTCCCTCCGCCAAGGTAGCGCTTTTTTCCAGTATCTCACTCAGACCTCGACCAAAGAACAGGTTGTCCCCCAGCACCAGGCAACTGGTGTCACCGTCCAGAAACTCTTCGGCAATGATTAACGCCTGGGCAAGGCCCTCGGGTTTGGGTTGGGCCGCATAGACAAGCTGCAATCCCCATTGCGAGCCATCGCCAAGCAATCCCTGAAAAGCGGCCTGATCATGGGGAGTGGTAATGATCATGATCTCACGAAGTCCGGCCAGCATCAGGACCGAAAGCGGATAGTAGATCATCGGCTTGTCGTAGACGGGCAGCAATTGTTTACTGACGGCTTTGGTGATCGGATGCAATCGCGTCCCCGAACCACCAGCCAGAATGATCCCTTTCATCAGCTCTCCCCTTCGCGTTTGTGACCCAGTCGCTGTCCCTGGTAGCGACCATCAAGAATGGGTTGCCACCAGTCCTGATTGTCCAGATACCACTGCACCGTTTTGGCCAACCCGCTTTCGAATGTCTCATGTGGCGCCCAGCCCAGATCGCGGTGCGCGCGGCTGCTATCTATTGCATAGCGGAAATCATGACCAGGCCGATCCGTCACAAACTTGCGCAAATCACGATGCGGTCGGGCACCGGAGTCAGGTCTGAATTCGTCAAGCAAATCACATATGCCGTCGACAACATCAATGTTGCGCCGTTCTCCGTCCCCGCCGACAAGATAAACTTCACCGGGGGTTCCTTTTTCCAGCATCGCCATCAAAGCCTGAACATGATCATCGACATGCATCCAGTCGCGCACGTTGCTGCCATCGCCGTAAACCGGCAAGTTTTCGCCGGCCAGTCCTTTCAGGATCATCAGGGGTATCAGTTTTTCCGGGAACTGAAAGGGGCCATAGTTATTCGAGCAGTTTGAGACGATCACCGGCAAACCGTGGGTTTGACACCAGGCGCGTGCCAGGTGATCAGCAGAGGCTTTGCTGGCGGCGTAGGGAGAATTCGGTCGGTGCGGTGATTCGTTGGTGAAATAACCTTCGGCGCCAAGTGCACCATATACCTCGTCCGTAGAGATATGCAGAAACCGGAAGGACTGCTTGTTTTCTTCCGAAAGTTTCCGCCACCACGCCGTCGCGGCCTCCAGCATGGTCCAGGTGCCAACAACATTGGTCTCAATGAAAGGTGCAGCACCGTCAATCGAGCGATCAACATGGCTCTCAGCAGCCAGATGCATCACAACATCCGGTTGGTATTCCGCAAATAGTTCTTGCATGGCGGCGGCGTCACAGATGTCCGCCTGAACAAATTTGTAGGTGGGTTGATCAACAACCGCAAGCAACGAATTCGGGTTGGCGGCGTAAGTCAGTTTGTCCACATTCAGGACATTGTCACCCCGCCCGATCAGATGGCGGACAACGGCTGAACCAATGAAGCCCGACCCACCAGTGACCAGATATTTTTTTGCCATGCTTGTACTCATCTTCGTTCTGGCCGATTTATAACCCACAATAACTGTAAAGTGGTGGCTTTGATCGCGCTTTCCGGCCCGATTACTCACCGCTCGTCAGGCTATCGCAGGTCAGTCAGACAGTGTCAATCGCCGAGATATGCTCTATGTTGCCGTAACTCCTGACCTATGACCAGAACCAGATGCCTGATCCCGACTTATTATCCGTAACACGCCTGATTGTCAGCTATAACAGTGGCCAGGTTATTGCCGATTGCCTGGATGCAATTCCGGGTCAGCCAACCGTTGTTGTCGACAATGACAGCAAGGACAATACTGTCGAAATCTGTCGGCAGCGCGACAATATCAAACTGATTGAAACAGGCGAAAATCCGGGGTTTGGTGCGGGCGTAAATCGCGGCTTTGAAAATATTGATACGGAATGGTCGCTTGTCATTAATCCTGACGCTGTCCTGGACAGCCAAAATCTCGAACGGTTGCTGGATTGCGCCCGACGGTTCCCGGACGCAGGTATGATCGCGCCGGCTATTGTCGACCCTGACGGCGTGCTGGACTACAGCCATGACAAGGCCCTTCATCGCCGCAAAGGCATGAGCCGTAAACGCCTGGACCCCCTGCCTGAAGGGCCTGTATGTGCCGAGTTTCTCAGCGGTGCGGCTTTTATGGTTCGAACTGACGTCGCGAAACAAATCGGAGGATTTGACGAAACCTTTTTTCTTTTTTATGAGGATGATGATTTTTGCTGGCGGGTCGCCAAAGCCGGTTATTCCCTGATTCTGGAGCCAGGGGCACAGGCAATACATCTCGGTGGTACCTCAACCATTCCCAGCGCCCGCATTGCTTATCGACGCGACTATCATATGGGACGGTCCCTGACGTTATACCGCCAGAAACATCTGGGGCCCACGGCAGCATTCCTGATGACGTTTTCCGATGCACCCCGACTTTTGTCCAAAGCCCTGCTACGCAGCCTGACCGGAAGCTGGCCCAAGGCGGCGAGGGATTGGGGGCGTTTAAACGGAACCATCAGCAGGTTATTTTCTTAAATAGGTGCCTCAACAAAAAAGGGATTGGCCACATATTGTGAACCAATCCCCTGTTTTTATTTTTCGGATCCCGATTACATAGCTGCGACGTCCAGCGCTACGCAACCTTGATCTGTGACAGGAACTCCTCAACATCAGATTGCAATGAAGCAAATCGCTGATTGAGTTCAACCGAAGCATTCAGAACCTCGCTAGATGCAGCACCCGTTTCTTCCGATCCATTTTTCACATCGATAATACTGGCGGAAACTTCCTGGGTTCCACTGGCAGCTTCCTGAACATTGCGACTGATCTCATTTGTCGCCGCTCCTTGCTCTTCAACAGCAGAGGCAATTGCCGTGGCAATTTCGTTCATTTCACCAATCGTCTTGGTGATATCGCTAATCGCGTCGACGGCTTCTTCCGTTGCATTCTGGATAGAAGAAACCTGAGAGGCGATTTCGTCCGTAGCCTTGGCTGTCTGGCTCGCCAGATCCTTGACTTCGGACGCAACGACAGCAAATCCTTTGCCTGCCTCACCGGCACGCGCCGCTTCGATAGTAGCGTTCAGTGCCAGCAAACCCGTTTGACTGGCGATGTCATTGATCAGATTAACGACATCACCAACTTTCTGGGCATTGTCAGCAAGTTTGCGAATGGTGATATTTGTGCTGTCGGCTGCAGCAACTGCGGTCTGAGCCACCGAAGTAGACTGGTGGACTTGCCGGCTGATTTCACCAATTGACGCTGTCAGTTCCTCGGCAGCTGCGGCAACAGTTTGAACACTGTTTGTCGCTTGCTCAGCTGCCGACGCGACCATGACGCTATGGTCCATTGTCTGACGGGCAATATCACTCATGCTGCGGGCTGATGATTCAACCTGCGTCGTCGAAGATGATACAATCGTTAGAACTTCGTCAACGGACATTTCGAACCCGGACGTCAAATCCTCGACACGTGAGATATGAGCTTGCTCCTCGTTTCTCGCTTTTTCTTCGCGCTCACGATCGGACTTCTCTTTTGCATTGCGTTCAAGTCGCGCCTGGGCTTCTTCTTCTTCTAACCGGATCTTGGCTATGCCCTGCTCCTTGAAGACTTCTACTGCTCTGGCCATGCCACCAATTTCGTCGACACGGTCTATGAAGCGGATTTCAGTATCCAGCTTGCCGCCGGCCAAAACTTCCATGGTCTCCGTAAGTTCATTGATCGGACGTGAAATTCCGAAAGCAATAACTGTCGCGAAACCGCCTACGACCAGGACAAGGGCAATAACACTTCCCAGCATCAAATAGAGTTCTGTTCGTGCTTGCTGCAAGATCGAACCCGTCAGGTTGGTAAGATATTCAGCAATGCCATCTTCAACCTTTTTCAGCAGATCAATTTTCTTTGTGATGGTGCCAAACCAATGTGTCGCGGTAACGCCGCCGGTAGAGCCCAAACGGGGGCTCTCAATTGCAATTGTCCGTAGCCGGTTAACTTCTTCGACTGCAGGTCCGACAACAGTTTCCTTGTGCAAAGCAACAATTTCCGGCTCTGCTTGCAGGTAGAAACGGCTGAGGTAGGTATCCTGCATGGCAATCAATTGCAGGAATTTCCGATAGACGATTGGATTAAACGCTTTCGCGCCAAAACCACCGGCACCCATGGCACGTTCAATACCGGCACGTTCCTTGCCTTGAAGGTAAGCCGTGTAGGCCGCAATGGCTTGTGAAACTTCGCCGTCTTCACTGTAGTGGGTCATGCCTTCGACAACATTCAGCAGTTTAGCGATCGTACCCGTGTAATATTTCGCCATCTGCGGAACACTTAGCTTGAGGCCGGAGACTGATGCCCGGGTCGCATCCAGTTATGTCAGTGCTTCCGTTGCGATCCCCATCTTGTTCGCAATGTCTTCGCCATAAAGTTCAAAGGGGAATTTTTCCATGGCCTGTAAATAGGCTGTCCGGCGTTTGTTACTGTCGTCGCGCTGTCCAGGCAAAG
>Ga0233443_1001370_pt1 | contig 21661 bp, 28 predicted proteins | sample SI_123_September_2_FD_182784 | JGI IMG/M metagenome (GOLD analysis project Ga0233443, IMG submission 182784) | Seawater microbial communities from Saanich Inlet, British Columbia, Canada - SI_123_September2016_200_MG | ecosystem: Environmental > Aquatic > Marine > Inlet | place: Canada: British... | reverse complement strand
TACTGCACCATGATTCTCATGTACAGGATGCTGCTCAATTATCTTACTGGTCATTTCAGGATCGCTTCCCAGATCATATTCCAGTATGGCAAGTTCGAAGAGGCCTTCGTTACCACCATAACTACCGCTATGGCATACGACACTAGCACCAAGTCCATTGCTAAAATAGTATCGTTTAACATATCTGCCCTTCTCTAAAGAGAGTGACAAAAATTTCGTCTCATTAACTTTCAGCGGATTTTTCTTGCACTGTGGCATCGTCTTACTCCTCTATGTGTGACAGTCTAAAAGGAACCTTAACATGATCGTGAACTATTGCTCTGGCCTCATCTTCGGTCATGGCGGCAACTTCACCGATCTTTTCATCTGTATCACAATCAATTACAACCCAAACATTTTTTCGAATTTTTGGTACAACACAGTTGTTAGAACTCATCATATCACCTCTTTCCTTATATCGTCATTGTAGCAGGTAAAACTTTAATGTCAAGCGGAATTTTGCTGACTGTCTTCATTACTCGTTATCCTGCTGGTTGGGCTGGGACAAACCGCATGTTTGGCACAATTTTCGCCCGGAAATTACATCCCATTATCTATATAGTCTTGGAGTTCTTCCATGATCTGTGCGTGAGCACGTTCCTCGGTCATCATGCGACCACAATCAGGGCAGTCTTCACCCACAGGAACGATGCAGAGACAAGGGACGATGCGAAGGTCGGTGGTATTCATAATGAAAATCTCCAAAGGGTAACTGAACTAATGAAGTATATACCACAGGACAATAGTTGTCAAGAATAATATCAGATTTTTTCGGGCGGTTTTTTTGTGATTTATACACCCAGCATTCCTAAAGAACTTAACACCCATGCAATACCAAAAACAAGCCAGAACACACCTTTACAAGTCTGCCCAAAGTCATCGCACTCATTTTTTCTGTCAATGGCTTCAGGGCATCCGGTAGCCGCGTCTTGTTTCATAGCGTTGCTACCCATTGCACAAAATATCAAAGTAATAATAATTATTGCCGCCATCATTCACCATCCGTTTCCGTATCGTAAAGAGTATCTACAATGCTCCACATAAGAAACACGCCTATCATATAACCCAGAACAATACTTTGCAAGTCCATTTGAATAAGTCCCATATAAAACTCCTTTTTTATAAATCCCAAATCATTTCGTTAAGTTCATGCACATTCACCGTTGGATCATTATAATCTACTCCATCCAACGTCTTTTGTTCAGCACCATAAATAGCCTGCACAAACTCAGCATAATTTTCTACAGCCGTTGTTAGTCTGTACAATCTTTCATCATTCATAAGCCAAAGGGCTATATTCCAAGTCGCATGATTTGTATAGCCGTTATATTCCGTATTTTCAGTCATCATTTTAACTCCAAAGGAAAGGGGATTACTAGTATTTTAGCACGTTTTTTCAGGATGTCAAGAGGATTTTGGTGTAATAAAGTAGTAGCATTACGGAGCACCATAATGAAAGGATTTGAAAAATGAGAACTGCAAACCTTATTGAATTTAATGGTAAAAAACAAGGAGTAGCCCAATGGGCCGAGGAACTAGGGATTACACCTAATGCACTGTACCTAAGACTTAAAAAAATGCCTCCTGAAGTAGCATTAACATGGAAAAAGCCCCTCCCTGCCATTTTGTTAGGTGAGAAGTATTGTCCTAAATGTGATCGTATGCTACCCATTTCGGAATACGGTAAAAATCGTGCAACTACAACATCTCTGCCAGCATACTGTAAAAAATGTAGTGCTAAACACCAGAGAGATTATAGAACAAAACTTAAAATGGAATGTTTAACTAAATACTCTAATAGTACAGTCAAGTGTGCTCATTGTGGCTATGATGACCCCAGAGCGTTAGTTATAGACCATATTAATAATGATGGTTATAAAGAACGTGAAACTATAAAAACCAACTGGGGAACCCGTACATACCTAGCCTATTTGAGTGAAGATCGAGATGATTTACAAGTGCTGTGCTGTAATTGCAACTGGATAAAACATATCGAAAACACAGAACGGTTAAAATAACCGTTATTTTCCTCTCAATTAAACAAAGCAACAAAATAACTGTAAAGCAATATTAACATAACACTCAGGCCAATGCAAGTGCAAAGTGCATCATAATTATTTTCAGCCTGATATGAGGCAAAATACATTCCTGCAACTATTGCAAAGGCTAAAAGCACCATAGTTAAACTTCGTCTAAAGAAAAAGTCTCAACTTCGCATCCGATCTGGAATTCAACAATCCCTGTGACTGCTGCCAGATTTTCTATTCTACCCTCTGCTGTGGAAATGTCAATACGTGGCACGGCAATAAATACTTCCGGCCTTGGCTCGCCTTCCCAATCTACTACATCCCAAGCGTGGTAGTAGCGTGATTCTGGATTGCGGTTTTCATCTTTAGGTGTCCAACTATGCTGTTTCATAATAATTCCTAGCGTATAAAATGTTTCCTGATACTCTCACTCCATCCTGATCATCCAACTCCCAACTGTTCACATAATATAATTGTACCAATCTAGTAGGCAACTTGTCAAGCACATCATACAAACTTTTTTCTACATATTCATTCATCTTAGAAATCTCCTTCAAAATCGTACTGTCCATGATCCCAATCGTCTCCACCATACAAGTCTTGATATTCGTCATAGATCGTTGGCTGTCCATCATCTTCCGACACATCATCGCAATCTAATTCCATAACGCCATCCACTTCATCATAATCGCTACGGTAAACATTTTCAGCAGGTGTCATAATTTCTCCAATTACTGTGAAGGTTAATCCTAAGATAAACGCCGTTGATAGAATTATAGCACAGCGTCTATTCGGTGTCAAGTCTTTTTTCGTAAACAGTATCCAAATAAATTTCATTCTCCGTAATAACATACCCGTACTCCTTTTTGGGGGTGTAAATTCCAACGTAAACTTTACCGTTAATAAATCCCTCAAATCCAATCACAAGACTCATCAACTGTAGTAACTGTAACATATTTTCCCTCGATTGCAAGTAAAATCCCGGCCTATATCATATATCGGCATTTATACCCTGCTGCATTAGGTAAAACATATTTATTTAATGGCACGATTTTCGCCCGAAAATTCTGTGCCGTTTCTGTCCCCTCTTACATTACCTTTGTTTGAGGCTTTGATTTAATAGGTGTCGGTTTACGATAGGGTTGTTATACTTCTCAACCCTTGCTCTTTCCGCTGCTTTCTCACGATGGCCGGGATGGGCCTTATCATATGCGGCCTGTTCTGCTGCACACATCCAGATAGTACCACCTACCACACATACTACTACGAATCCGATAAATGTTGCTACTGCTTCGTTCATCTTATCAATCCTCTGGGGTTAATGTCTTACATCCCATTATACGCATGTGATACTATACTAGTCAAGTGAAAAGTAGAAAATTTTTCGCCCGAAAATTCTGTGCCGTTTATTTCCTACCTTCTTCCCTATATCGTTCGAGTAGTATAGCAGCGGCTACACGTACCCTATCGTATTTTTTATTCTCTTGATTCTCCACAAGATAACATTGTATTAGAGTAGTAGGAAGGCTGTTGAGAAGGACCGTAACTGTTTTCAGGGAGGTCAAGTAGTTTGCCATCCTGTACAAGCGAAATTTACGTTTAATGTCGGTCATGATAACGTCCTTAGCAAATAGGGGTATAGTTCCAGAAAACACTTACAACAATCACACAGCAAACAATAACAATCAGCAGCAATTCTTGATCAGACTCTCTCATGATGATTTCTCCGGTGTCGTTTCCAATATGTATATTCTATACTGTCCAACTTAGGAAGCAACTATTTAACCCAATATTTTTCGGTAACTACTTCACAATGTTCACCACATCGTGGGCAGCAATCCATATCTTGTGAACCGTATTCACCACAGCAATCACTGAGGTAGTACATAGCGTACATAGGTTCTTTTTTTTCATCACACTGAACATTTACATCAAATTTATTTAACATCTTAATACCTTAACTTTCTATATATATTATAGTGCAAGTACTGTGCCAAAACTTAATTATTTTGAGCCTATAAAACAAGGGGTTTTTTAACGTGTATCAGAATAAGACTATGCATAACGCTACATAATGTGCATAATGCAATGCATAATGCTACAGTGCTTGTCTCAATATGAGAAAATTTTGGGCGAAATTTATGCCAAAAAAAAACACGCCGTTGTGTCAGCGTGTCTCTTCCCTATAGCCCTATAGGTTGGGTGTGTCAGTCTCCGAATGGTGACTGCTCACTGTCTGTCATCTTAGCATACTGCTCAATAAGTGCAGCCTTACGCTCATCACTTCCCGGCAGCCCTACCTTATTAATCATCTTATCACATGTGTGCTGTGGCTGTGTTGATACACTAGCCGACTCATACAATGCTTTACGATTAAACTTATTTACTCTTTCACACTTAACAGTACTACCATCAGCAGTACTCTTATCTGTCATGTATGCCATGCCCGACCATATGGTATGTACCTGTCGCAGTGCATCGCGTGTGATGTCGTGTTGGTTCATCATGTTCTCACACTTAGCAATAATCATATCTGCATTAATCATTCGTTCACCTTGCTTTCTTCCCAAGTATTACCATTCGCTATTGATGGCTTATCGTTACCACCTATCAATACATATACGCTACCTTCTTGTGGCTTATCCTTATTCATCGTGCATCCTCCTCAAATATTGCATCACCGCATCGATCAACTGCGATACCCTCATCATTAATAAAGATATCACCATTACGCACACCTTCGATTATAATCTCATTTTTTTCTACATCATCAAACATATCAACTCCCAACATCTAAAGTAAACCAAAATTAATTACTACATTCATTGTATCATCCAACTCCGTGCTGGTCAAGCGATGAATCAAACGCTACTACGTTACCGTCAGTATCAAAATCAATTCGATCTTCGATAACCTCACAATGTTCGTAGCAAGTAGGGCAAAGATCAGCGTCAGAATGAACTGAAGTTCCGCAACAATCTGAAGAATAAACGATTTCGAAGTTGTTATTTGACATTTTAATTTTCTTTCTAAGTTTTTTACTTGTTATACTACCATTGTATACTTAATATCGTCAAAAGTCAAGCCTTATCTTTAGAAAATAATTATTTCCCTATAAAAATAGATCCATTTTAGAAATATTCCATGTTGGACAGTTAGAAAGATGAGATTTACACTTCTTTTAAAGTCATTTTGGACTTTTGGCACAATTTTCGCACGTAAGTAGGCGGGTATTCTTTAATCTCAGACGGAAGTACCTGAATGTGACGAAAACCCATGGGTGGTGCATACACAACTCAACCAGCCAGATAGAATTGGCCGGTTTCTTTTGGTTCTAGAAGCGTGATGCTTTTTATAAACGGCCCGCACCCTCTATGAAGTTGGCCGGTTTCTTTTCCTTCACGGGTCTACCCCGTTCTTTTTTCAGACTCAGATGCCGCCTTTGTCGCCGTACCATACTAGTAGTAATATCCTCGCCCGTCATGCTCTTTAAAACCTTGGCTAGTTCCTCATCGCACATTGTTTTGTGGTTCGCCCGGATGTATTCCCGTTCAGCGTCAGTCCATCTTTTGTAGTTAGCCATTTTATTTTCCTGTAAAAGTTGACAAATCGTGTAACAACAGTATTATAGTAATGATTGATCACTTTAATGCAAGGAGAAAACCGTGAAAAGCACGAAAAATGTTGCAAGCACCTTAAATGTGGTAGCTAGTGGACAAGTTGATGTGACTCTAGACCTAGAAAAACCCGAAGGAAAGTGCATAGCGAAACTAATAGATGAGCAAGAAGAAACGCAAAAAGAAGACAACGCTACCGAATAATGTCGATGAGACAGAATTTCTACAAGTAGTAGATAATATCAGTAGACGTTTGGGACATAAATTTAAATTCGGATATCATAGCTTCGAGGATATGAAACAACAGTGTGCCATATTCGCCTTGGAAGGACTAAACAAATATGATAATAAACGTCCCCTAGAAAACTTCCTCTGGATTCATGTAAGAAACAGACTCTTTAATTTCAAGAGAGATAACTACCAGCGTCCTGATAAACCCTGTTTTGTTTGCAAATTTTACGATGCCCATTGCAGTAAATCGGTCAATCAGTGTTTAGAATTTAGCGACAAGAACAACTGTGAAGAGTTTACCGCTTGGAATAATAGAAACACTAATAAAAAGAACATAATGAAACCTGTTGGAATAGAGGACTTAAAAGAGACACAAAAAAGTTTCCAAAAGAATTACGACATAGCGGAACTAGTTACAAGAAAGCAAATAATTCGCATCTTAGACGAACATGTTCCAGCCCCGTATAGAGAAACCTACTTACGTTTGAAGTTTGGAGAACGTATTTACAAAAGCGACTTAAATAAACTACTTGAAATAACCACTAAGATATTAGAAGAACACAATTATGACATCGAAAAAGATTCCTAAAAAACGCGGAAAGCTAAGTATCGACGACGAACGCTATATACGTGAAAACGTAAGCGAACTGAGTATCGAACAAATAGCTGATGCCATTAATAGAACTGCCAAACCCGTAGAACGCTTTATCATTGAAAACAATCTTGGGGTTAGCACCTTTACTGAACAACAAAATAATAAAACCCTGATCACTAAACTTCATAGTAAAACCTTTTGGAACGAGATCGTAAGACAATTTGATGAGACCACAGGAGAACTAGAGTACTTTGAGAATACATGGATTGGACTAATTAAGCAATTCCGTGAAGATGTGCTGCCTGCTGAAGAAATGCAGATTAAACAATTTATAACTATTGACATATTGATCAATCGTAGCATGAAAGAGCGTAAGAGACACATACAGGAGACTGAGAGACTACAACGTGAGGTAGAACAAGAATATAAACTGCCAGAAGATGTTAGAGACATCCCTAAACTGGCTAATCTGGAAACCCAACTCAGTTTCGCTCGCAATAGCATCGCTAATTACACAAACGAATATACCAAGTTGCTTAATGAGCAACAGAAGATAAGTAAGGATTTGAAAGCAACCCGTGAGCAGCGTATCAAACGTATAGAAGATGGCAAGAGTAGTTGGATCGGACTTATCAGAATGCTAGAAGACGAAGACATTCGTGAGAAGGCAGGTCGTGAAATGGAAATCATGGCTATGGCTGTAGACAAGAGCAAAACACAACTTCGTGAACTATATCAGTATGCAGATGAAAATGTAGACAATCCACTTTTAAATTGTGACACTATGGAAGAAGAAGAGGTAAAGGATGAATAAAACAGCAATCGTAACAGGCGTAACAGGACAAGACGGCAGCTACCTAAGCGAGCTACTCTTATCAAAAGGATATCTTGTATATGGATGTCATCGCCGCACAAGCACACCCAGCACACACAGAATTTCTCGTATCCTGAACAATCCTGACTTTCAACTTATAGAGTTTGATCTTACAGACCCTAGTGGAATACATGAAGTTATTAGTGGTATCAAACCACATGAATTTTATAACCTAGCCGCACAGAGTCATGTAGGAACCAGTTTTAAACAACCCAACACAACCTTTGATATTGATTGTAATGGAGTGATCCACATACTAGAAGCCATTAAACAGCACAGTCCCGGTACTCGCTTTTATCAGGCCAGCACCAGCGAAATGTTTGGTCGTAATTACTCTCAGATCACAGAAGACGGTAAAAAGTACCAAGACGAAAATACCAGCATGTTGCCTCAGAGTCCTTATGGTGTTGCTAAACTTGCCTCTCATCATATGGTCACTATCTACCGTGATGCCTACAACCTGTTCGCCACCAGTGGTATCCTATTTAACCATGAAAGCCCACGCCGTGGTGAGAACTTCGTAACTCGTAAAATTACTAAATACCTCGGAGAATATATAAAAAATCCCCATATACCAACCCTTAAACTTGGCAACCTAGCCGCATACAGAGATTGGGGACATGCTAAGGACTACGTAAGGGCAATGCACTTGATGCTACAAGCCCCAGAACCTTCCGACTACGTAATAAGCAGTGGTGACACTTATTCTGTACAACACTTTCTAGACCTTGCATGTGAGATGGCAGGATTGGATGAAGATCAAACAGATGAGTTGTATGAAATTGATCCAGAGTTCTTTCGTCCCTGTGAAGTAGATTATCTTTGCGGCGATTCGAGCAAGGCTCGTAATGATTTGGGTTGGACTCAAGAGTACACATTTGAGAAACTCGTAGAGGACATGCTACGCCATGATTGTGGAGGTCGTGCCGACCTCGTGAAGTCTGCTAAGGCTTGTTGTGGTACAGGCAAGAAGTCCTGTCGTTCTACGAACAATACTAGAGAAAAATTTGACCAACAGTCAAAAGACGGCTTTGGTTTTTATACCGGCAATTAATAAAAGGAACTTTTATGAAGCGATGGTATCAAGACCCAGTATATAAAGAATGGCGAAAAAAAGTTTATGCTAGAGACAAACATTGTTGTCGCTGGCCGGGATGCAATAAAAGAAGAGGGCTGCAAGCCCACCACATAATGAGATGGGCAGATCATCCTGCACTTCGATATGAAATTGGCAACGGTATTACCTTGTGTAAGGACCACCACAAAATGATCACAGGCAACGAAGATGGCTATGCAGCCGCATTTTTAAGGATACTTGCAAATGATAGATTACAGTAATTTTCACATTATAGTAGACACAAGAGAACAACAACCGTGGAACTTTGGCACACTTAGCCAGAGCGTAGGAAAGCTAGACACAGGAGACTATAGTCTACGTGGTTTAGAGGAGTTGTTTTGCATAGAAAGAAAGATGAGCGTTAGTGAAGTAGCAAACAATATCGTGGAGAAACGATGGAAGGATGTTATAAAGAGGCTGGAAAGCTATCAGTATCCCTTTCTGCTTTGCGAATTTAGCCTCTCAGACGTTTATAGCTATCCAGAGGGTAGTGACGTACCCAGAAAGCTATGGGGCAAACTGAGGGTCAAGAGCGGCTTTATAATGAAGCACATCTTAGAAATGCAGATGAAGTATGGAATACACGTATTATTCTGTGGAGATGCAGAGAACGCAAATAAACTAGCACTAGGCCTTATGAGGAAAATATATGAACTCCACGGACAGCCTTGATATTAGTCAGTACGATGACGCTTGGCTTGGACTAGGCGATCTAAGCAAAATAAAGACACCTGATAACCAGATGGTTAATCGGAGCGAATATGACATCGAACATCCTGATTTGCATTTGCTTCGTATGATACGAAACCCAAGAAATCTGGGGATGACCGTTAAACTGTTGTTTGGAATCGAACTTCATCCGATCCAGATCGCAATCTTACAAGAGTTTTGGAGCAGGCCGTTTCCTATGTTTATAGCGAGTCGTGGTTTCGGTAAAAGTTTTTTGATGAGTCTTTACTGTATTCTTAAATGTACCTTTGTACCGGGAACCAAGATTGTGGTCGTTGGTGCTGGTTTTCGTCAGAGTAAGATTCTGTTTGAGTATATGGAAGGAATATGGAGAACAAGTCCCATCTTAAGAAACATCTTCAGTGGAAATAATGATGGCCCGCGTCGAGATGTTGACAGATGCACGATTCGATTGGGCGAATCATGGACTATTGCGATTCCTATGGGTGATGGAAGTAAGATTCGAGGTTTGAGAGCCCACATTATCATCGCAGACGAGTTCGCATCAATGAGCCCCGATGTATATGAAACAGTTGTCGCCGGTTTTGCTGCGGTAAGTGCTTCTCCAATTCAGAATGTCAAAGACGAAGCTAAGAAAGAAGCAATGAAAGAAGCAGGCATTTGGACACCTGAAATGGACGAGATGAATGTCAAGATGGGTAATCAAGCTATTATTAGTGGAACAGCAGATTACGGCTTCAAGCACTTTGCCTCGTACTGGAAACGATATAAAGCTATTGTACAGAGCCAAGGAAGCAAGTTTAAACTAGAGGAAATCTTCAAAGGCGAGGTTCCAGACAACTTTAATTGGAAGGATTATAGTGTCATTAGAATCCCGTATGACCTCATCCCGAAGGGTTTTATGGATGACAAACAGATCGCCAGAGCCAGAGCAACGATTCATACTGGAATCTATAATATGGAATATGCGGCGTGTTTTACCGATGACAGTGATGGGTTTTTTAAGCGTAGTCTTATTGAAAGCTGTGTGTCAAACCCGGACAAGCCAGTAGTTGTCAATGAAAAGCCGATTGTATTTGAAGCAGCAACACAAGGCAATCCTGACTTGCAATACATTTATGGTATTGACCCCGCTTCAGAAAAAGATAATTTCTGTATAGTCGTACTGGAACTACACCCAGATCACACAAGGATTGTTCATGTATGGACTACTAACCGAACTAATTTTAAAGACCGACAAAAGAGTGGTCTTGTAGACGAACATGATTTTTATGGCTTTTGTGCTCGAAAGATACGAAATCTTATGAAGGTCTTCCCATGTTATAGAATAGGATTAGATGCACAAGGAGGTGGAGTAGCTATTGAGGAAGCATTGCACGATCCCGCAAAATTAGAAGAGGGAGAACAATTAATTTGGCCTATTGTAGATTATGATAACCGTAAAGGCAAAGATACAGATAGTCAGGCAGGTCTACATATTCTGGAATTGTGTCAGTTCGCTAGAGCAGATTGGACAGCACAAGCGAATCATGGCCTAAGAAAGGATTTCGAAGATAAGCTACTACTGCTACCAGCTTTTGATCAACTAACTTTAGGGCTAACTATGGATGCAGAAGGCAAAGATATTTTGAACACAGACCTGTCCAAGAATCTATATGACAATCAAACAGAGTGCATACTAGAGATAGAAGAACTAAAAAATGAGTTAACAACTATAGTTATGTCGCAGACAAGCACCAGTTCAGGAGCTAGAGACAGATGGGACACTCCAGAAGTGAAACTAAACAATGGTAAAAAAGGACGTTTAAGGAAAGATAGATATAGTTCACTGGTTATGGCAAATATGCTAGCTAGGCAGATTAATCGACAGTTAGCACCTGTTAGTTACGACGTTATTGGGGGAAATGCTAGTGATATTCATAAAAAGAGAGATGGTAATATGTATGTAGGTCCAGAGTGGTTTACAAAGGGTGGAGGAAATGAAGATTTTTATGGAGGGATTTACCGATAGTTGTGTATTTAGACAATAGGATTACATTACCATTACAATAGAAATGAAATATGAGTAAAAAGAAATCACCAAATCAAGCTATTCAAGACGCTAATATAGTTCCAGAAGACGCCTACGTAACTTGGGGAGATGACCTAGGAAGTAAAAATGATGCACTTAAGGAATCGTCCAAGGCATTGGATGAATATGGCATTATCGAACATGCATATGGTCATTATGGTGCTCCTATAGGAAATCGAAGTAATGATTTTCGTGATCTTACTCCAAATGGCACAGACGGTCGTCCGGGCTTAACCAAGTCTGCATATGATTGGTTTCGTCCAAATGAAGCAATACCAGTACAGATCAAACCTATTATTAAAAGAGCAGAGCAAGTTTATCAAAAAGTTGGTTTAGTAAAAAACGTAATTGATTTGATGGGAGACTTTGCTAGTCAAGGCATTAGAATTGTACACAAAGACCCGAAGACACAAATGTTTTATAGGAACTGGTTTAAAAAAGTAAAAGGCAAAGATAGAAGTGAAAGATTTTTAAACAATCTTTACAAAACCGGCAATGTTGTCATAACTAGACAAACAGCTAAACTGACTCCCGGTGGTGCTAAAAAAATGTATAAAGCTGTATCTGATGCTAACTACAAAGTAAGCGATCCTATTGATTTAAAAATTAATAAAAGAGAAGTGCCTTGGGTTTACACTTTTATTGATCCTTTCTATGTAGACATAGCTGGTGGGGCTTTAGCTGCTTTCACTCAGAAAAAAGTATTTGAAATTAATCTACCTTCTTATTTACGTAAAGTGATTCTTGCCCCAAAGACAGATGCAGAAAAAGCAATCGTAGAAGGTTTACCTCCAGATATTCTAGAAGCAGCAAAGACTAGAAAGAAGTATCCTCTCGACCCAGCAAAGACTATTGTACACTATTATAAAAAAGATGATTGGCAGGCATGGGCTTACCCTATGGTCTATGCCGTGATGGATGATATTATGGTAATGGAAAAGTTAAAGTTGGCAGATATGGCGGCTCTTGACGGGGCTATTAGTAATATTCGTATATTTAAAATTGGTAATTTAGAACACAAAATTGCTCCAACGAAAGCCGCCGCATCTAAGTTGGCTTCTATCCTCGGCAATAATGTCGGTGGTGGTACAATGGATTTGGTATGGGGACCAGACATTGAACTTATTGAAAGTAAAACTAATGTACATCAGTTTTTAGGTGAAGGTAAATATACTCCTCATCTTAATGCTATCTATGCTGGTCTTGGTATTCCTCCAACTCTTACTGGAACTTATGGTGCAGCAGGAACGACTAATAACTTTATTAGTTTAAAAACTTTAACACAGCGTTTAGAGTACGGTCGTGATGTACTCACTGAGTTCTGGAATAAAGAAATGACAATCGTTCAACAAGCGATGGGTTTTAAAGAACCTGCACACTTAGAATACGACAGAATGGATTTGTCAAACGAAGAAAGTGAAAAGGCTCTATTGGTGCAACTTGCTGATAGAAACTTGATATCCGAAGAACTATTGCAAACTCGATTCGATATGGACCCAGACATGGAGAAGTTTAGAATAGATAAAGAAACTCAAGCTAGAGAGAAAGGTAAGATGGCAGATAAAGCAGGTCCATTTTATAACCCTCAAAGCGAGGAGGCCTTAAAGAAAATTGCATTACAGCAGGGTCTTGTTACTCCTAGTGAAGTAGGTTTGGAATTGAAGCCAAAGAAAGAAGGAGAAAAGACAGTCACTGAAATGAAGGAAAGCCCATCTTCGAAGAAGGCAGAAGATGTTCCTACATCTTTGCCAGACAGCGAACCCGGAAGACCAAAGAACTCTCCCGATACTGTTCCTGTAAGGAAACAAAAAACATTTAAACCGAGACAAGGAGCGAGTTTATCTTTATGGGCCTCAGAAGCACAAGATAAAATCAGCAAGATAGTAAACCCAATTATGTTGGAGTATTATTCCAAGAACACACTACGTTCGCTATCAAGCGAACAAACTCGTGAAGTAGAAGACGTAAAAACCCGGATACTTTTCAACTTGCAACCATTCTGTACAATAGACCACGACTGTGTGGTCGCCAAAGTGGGCCAATCAATAAATAATGAGATTATGACCAATTATAGTGTATGGTTAAGACAGATGGCTTTAGACCTTGGTAAAGAGTTAAATGTAGACGAACAAAAACAAGCGAAGGCTTCTTACTACGCAGTACTAAAAGGTGAATAAATGGAAATATACAAAAATGAAGTAAATGACGGTTTAGCAGAAAAGATTTTGGCAAGCCAATTTATAACTATCGCTTCCGCAGCAGAACCCTGTCAGAAAACGCTTGCACAGGAATTAAAGAGCCAAAAGGCTGCTGCTTCCTATGATGATGCAGATTTGTACTATGTGCAGTCTATTATGGTTACATCAAACTGGAATCGAAATGATGATATTTTTGATGCGGTAGAAGTCTGGAAAGCACGTAAAAGCCCAGAAGACAAACCAACAAATTTAGAACACGACGAAAGCATTATAATCGGCCATATCACATCAAACTGGCCTATTGATGACAACGGCAAGACTTTACCAGATACTCTATCTGATGATGAAGTGCCTCAAAAATTCCACATACTTACTGGATCGGTTATTTATCGTGCATTTACTGACCCAGATTTAATGGAGCGTTCACAGAAACTAATTGCAGAAATTGAAGATGGTACAAAATATGTGAGTATGGAGTGCTACTTTAAAGCCTTTGATTACGGACTAATTGATAAAAGTACCGGGGATTATAAGGTATTGGCCCGTGGTGAAGACACCGCGTATTTGACTAGACATCTTCGTGCTTATGGCGGTACAGGAGAACATGAGAACTATAAAATTGGCCGAGTTTTGAGAAATATTACTTTTAGTGGAAAAGGCTTTGTTGACAAACCAGCGAATCCTGAGAGTATAATTTTCACAAAAGAAAATATTGACAAAATTTTTGATCAAAAAAATGACGATTTATCAGAATCAGGTGTAATACCAAGTACGTTAACTTCTACGGAGAAACTAACCATGAGCACAGATAATTTACAACAAGATGTTGCAGAGATCAAAGATAGTCTTTCAACTGTTGCTTCAACAGTAGAGGACGCTAAGGCTTCCGCAGCGGAACTAAAAACACTTAACCTAGAATTAGAGGGTAAAATGAGCGAATTACAAGCAGAGGCCGAAATGGTCAAAGATGAAAATCTTAAGATGAAGAAAGAAAAGGAAGAAGCCAAGAAAGAGTATGTAAAATCTTCCGAGGAACTTGAGGCTCTCAAGGCTGCTTTCGCAGAACTTGAAGAAACCCTTGCAGGAGTACAAAAGAATTTAGCTGAAAAAGAAAAGATGGAAGCCGAGAAAAAGGCCAAATCTGATGAACTTGAAGCTGAACTTGTTTCTGCACATGAAAAAATTGCTGCTTTTGAAGCAGAGAAGGCTGAAGCTGCCCGTCTTGTACTTGTAGCTGCCCGTGTTTCTGCTCTCGTAGAAGCAGGCGTTGATGAAGAACAAGCATCAGCGACAGTTGAAAAATTTGCTGATCTTGATGACGAATCCTTTGAGGCTATTGTTAGTCTAGCCGCACTCACCAAGAAGCCTCATACTGGCAAGGCTCCTGTTGAGAACGACAAAGATAACACTCCGGTAAAAACGGTAAAGGCTGAAGAAGAAGTCCAAGAGACGGAAGGGGCTGAAGAAGCACAAGCAACTGAAGCCGATATTGATTCTTTAGAAGAGGCAGTAGCAGAAGAGACACCTGATCTCACAGTCGGCTCTACTTCCGAAGAAGATGAACAGTCCAGCGTTCGTGCTGAATTAGTAGAGTTCGTAAGTGCAAGGCTTAACAAATAACTTTTTTACCAATAGGGAGAATTAAAATGGCTTTAAAACCAGATCGTATCGAGATTTACACAGATATCTCATTTTTCATGAACACCGTTGCCGAGCGTGGTGGCGTTGTTTCAGTTGTAACAAGCGGTTCAGGCGTATCAATGGATGACGCTAACGCCGTAGTTGAATATGCTGACGCTGCAAGCGGTAGTGCTGCACTTGGCGTACTTCTTTGTGATGTTGTTAACAAAGACCTCACCAAATGTCATATTAACTGGCATAAGGATGAGATGCAGGTAGGTGGCAAAGTCACTCTCCTTCGTCGCGGTCAATGTACCACTAATATGGTTGATGGAACTCCATCAGCAGGTGACAAGGCTTATGTCGGAGTTTCCGGCCTAGTCTCAACCACCGAAGGTGGTCAACACATCGGTCAATGGCTCAGTGCTGTTGATGAAGATGGTTTTGCTAAATTATCCGTTACCGTTCACTAAACTAATTTCAATAGGGAGAAAATAATTATGTCAGATGTTCAAACTAAAATTTTCGAGCCGACTCCAGAATTGACTGATCTTTTGATCCGTTCTGGTTCAGCTAAGAAAGAGGTTTCAGTAGCTGCAAGTGCAGAATTTGCAAAGGCTCTTGAGCAACCTCTCCGTCAGGGTGTCCTTAGTGGCAATATTCTTAATGGTATTTTTGAGCCAATTCGTTTGGCCCAGAGTGCTACTCCAGAATTTCCACTTGATTTTCTTGCACCGGGAACTGAAAAAGATTTCGTTGCTTATACCATTCCTAATCATGGATATATTCCAGAACGTCACGTAGAAGGCGATTATGTCATGGTTCCGACCTTTGACATCGGTGCTTCTATTGATTGGCTTCTGAAGTATGCTCGTGATGCACGTTGGGATGTCGTCGGTCGTGCTATGGAAGTACTTGAGGCTTCTTTCACTAAGAAGATGAATGATGATGGTTGGCACACCATTCTTGCTGCTGGCGTTGATCGTAACATCGTTGTTTATGACAGTGATGCTGCTCAAGGTCAATTTACTAAGCGTCTTGTCAGTCTCATGAAGACCGTCATGCGTCGAAATGGTGGCGGGAATAGTGCTAGTAACAATCGTGGTCAGTTGACTGACCTTTATGTTTCACCAGAAGCTATGGAAGACATTCGCAACTGGGGAGTTGATCAGGTTGATGAACTCACTCGTCGTGAAATCTATGTTGCTTCTGATTCCGCTGCTGTTATCAATCGTGTCTTTGGAGTTAACCTCCATGATCTCGACGAACTCGGTGTCGGTCAGGAATATCAGTTGTTCTATGAGAACGTCCTTAATGGCACAATGCCAGCAGGTGACGTAGAAATTTGCGTAGGTCTTGATCTTCGCAAGCGTGATTCCTTCATTATGCCAATTCGTCAAGAAGTTCAAATCTTCGAAGATGATGTTCTTCATCGTCAGAAGAGAGCAGGCTTCTACGGATGGGCAGAGCAAGGCTTTGCTGTTCTTGATAATCGTAGGGTCTTACTTGGCTCTATGTAAGGTTTCTCTAATGTTGTAAATTTAATAAAGGGGCCGTCCTAAAAGCATTTGGGGCGGCTTTTTTTATTGTCTTTACTGGTGTATATACAATTATCCTAACATTCAGAGGTAATACCTATGTCAGCAAGCGAATATAACTTTAAAATAGAGCAAGGGTCCACATTTAAGATCAGGTTTTATTACAAAGATGAGAATGGCGATCCTATAGATTTAACTGGATACTGTGCTAGATTAACATGGAAGACTAATTTCGGTATCAAACAATCTTTTTTTACTCAAAACACAGATTATAGTGTATATAAATTTGAATTGGATGAAGCAAACGGAGGTATGATTTTGACGCTTCCTGCGTCAACAACTAACAGTTTTGAATTTTCTTATGCTAAATATGACTTAGAACTGCAATCTCCTGATGCTATTTATTCTTCAGATAACTTTTACACATATAGGCTTTTATATGGTAAAGCGACTATTGTGAAACGATATAGTACAACTTTAGAAAATTTGGAGTGCCAGAATGAGTAATAAAAATTATATGACAGTTGAAAGTTGCAATATTGACAATCTGCCATATGTACAAGTTCAGGTAGTTGAGCCCTGTTTGAATATACCTATTACTATTGGAGATTTACCAGATAATATTCCTATGTCTAAGATATCTGGTAATTTAGATGTCTCTAGAATAGACAACTTAGATGATTATTTATTAAACTTTAACTATGAATTAGACGGCGGTACGCCTTAATATTTTTTTACAAGGAGACAATCAAAATGCCAGTAGATACAAAAATTCAAATTCGTCGAGGTTATTCAGATAGCTTTGCCGGATCAATACCCGCAGGTCAGAGCAAGTGGTCAGGTGTTAATCCTGTTTTAGCACAGGGTGAACTTGGCTACGAAATCGACACTAATCGTGTTAAGATTGGTGACGGACTAACAGCATGGACTAGTCTTGAATATGCCAGCAACTCACCTAATGAAGAATTTCACTATGGAGTAAGCGGTATTGGAATTGACTTTCCAAATGATGAGATTCGTATAGCAGTCACGGGAATCGAACATTCACAAGTAAATGATTGGGACGATGCCGTTAGTGGTCTTCTTCCAAGTTTTACTGGTGTAGATGGAGTCGAAGTCGTTTGGAGTGGAGAAGAGAACAGATGGTATGTTGCTCTTGAAGACCCAGTAATTGACACTGGTAACATTATCGGTTTTGAGGAAGCTGTTCGTGACGTTATCGGTGAAGAGGCTGGAGGAAGCGGTTTCCTTCGCAATGGTTATGGCATAGACATGACCTACAACGACCTGCAAAACAGTGTTGTTGTTTCTTTCACAGGGACTCAGCTTACAGGTGTTCTTGATGTTAATGCCACAGCAACAGAAGTAAACTACCTTGCTGGTTCAATTCCGGGTAGAGTACTTGCTAATAAAGCAGTTGTTGCTGATGCAAGTCGCAATATCGGTAATGTTAATGATTTGTCAGTAGGCAATGACCTTCGCGTCACCGGAGTTACTACTCTGATCGGTGGAGTTAATGTCACAGGCGTTGTTTCTACAACAACTATTGAGGCTCCTGTTATCACTGCCACAGACAGATTTGTTGGCAATCTTAGTGGAACAGCTAATGTTGCAACTAACGTAACAGTAGATCACGACGGTAGTACTTCTACCTTGTATCTTGCTGGTGTCGAAGGTACTAGTGATGGCAACAAGCCAGTATACTCTGACAATCAACTAAACTTTGTTACGAGCACTAACACTCTTAACTCAACCAATGTTACTGCTTCTAGTACTGCTACAGCAAGTGATGTTCAGACTACTACATTGACAGCAGCCGGTACAGCAACCTTTAATGGTGATGTTGACCTCGGTGACAATGCTAGTGATACTGTAACATTCACAAGTAGAGTAGACAGCAGTATTGTTCCTAGTGTGACTCAATCTAATGACTTGGGTACATCAGCACTAGAATGGCAAACAGTCTATGCTAAGACTCTTGAAGTCAGCGAGCATCTTAATGTTGATGGTAATATTGATGTTGGTGGTTTTGTTGTCACAACTGGCAGCGTAACAATCAACGGAGACCTTACGGTTAACGGTGACACCACAACTATTAACTCTGAAGTTAAGGTTCTGGAAGACCCAATTATCCTTTTGGGTGGAACTGGTGAAATTACAAGCAATGACGGTAAAGACCGTGGTGTTGCTGGTCGATATTATCAGGCTTCCAGTTCACCAACTGGTAGTTTCGTTTTCTTCGGATGGGATAATAGTACTAACAAGTTTACTTATATCCCAGAAGCTACTTTCACCAATGAAGTCGCTGCTGGTGCGATTGGCGAATTGGACGCGAACATTGATTTCGATAAGATTCTCAATGCTCCAAGTCCAAATGTTAGCGTAACACTTGATGGAGATATTACTGGTACTGCTAACGCAGACCTGACATCGCTTACTGGAAATGTTGCTCTTACAATCACAACAACTATTGAAAACGATAGTATTGTTCTTGGAGACGACACTGAAGGTCAGTATGCTCAGACTCTAGCGGTTGCAGGAAACGGCTTGAGTTGCACAACTCCTGCTGCTGATGATGGCACGGATTATACGGTTACTTCAAATGCTACAGCAGCTAATACTGCTGAAACGATTGTCTACAGAGACGCTAATCGTGCATTTAGTGCTCAGACCATCACAGTTAATGGTCTTGTTAATGTAGCTACAATTAGCGGTGTAAGTGCTGCTGCTCCTGTAGTAATAACTTACGCTGTTATCGACGGTGGCTCACCATAAGCAGTTAAAGTTTTTGAATATATCCTAGACCTTTTTCTAAATAATTAAGGTCTAGGACTTTTTTTAGATTGACAACTTTATTGGACTTCTTATAATAACATATGGGCCACACCCCTTTTATCAGCGATAGGATAATTATGCCAGCAAACAACCTAATACAATTCCGAAAGGGAAGTTCTACAGAATGGTCTACAGAAAATCCAGTACTTAAAAGTGGTGAACCGGGTTTTTCCATAGACGACAATATTTTTAAAATAGGAGATGGAGTTACTGTATGGGAAGACCTACTTTCTATAGGCTCTGCTACATATAGTAATTATGTAGTAAGCACCGGACAAACTTCTTTTACAACTGCCACAGGATATACAGTAGGGACTCTGGAACTATACCAAAATGGTGTCAAACTTGTTAATAGTTTAGACTTTTCTGCTACAGACGGTGACACAGTTACCCTTAGTGGTGTTGCTCCTTCTGGAAGTATCTTAGACTATCGTATAGCCACAGTAAATATCTGTGCAGGTAGTCAAGGAGGTGGAACCACATATACTGCTGGAACAGGTTTAGTTTTAGTAGGTACAGAATTTAATATTGACAGTTCTGTTATGCAGACAGGAGACATTAGTACTTCTCTTGCTGCTGGAACTGGTATTGGTCTAGCTTATGATAGTGGTACTGATGTACTTACTATTAATTATACTGGAGGCGGCGGGAGTTATACTGCTGGTACAGGCATCTACGTAGATGGTAGCAATGTCATAAATGTAGCTGACCCTGTATTAACAACTGGCAATTTAGTTGCTGGTTCGGGTTTGTCAAAAAGTGGATATACTTTGAATGTTGACAATACAGTATTGAGAACAGGTGATCTAGGAACAAATCTTACTGCTGGCACAGGGGTTGTTCTTGAAGAAAATGGTTCTGATCTTAGTATTAATGTCATGTACACTGGACATCCCGTTATTCCCGCTGCTTCTTCTTCTAACAATAGTGGAAGTGTAGTTATCCAAGATGTGATTGTTGACAGCAACGGTCATGTAACAGGATTGGGAACTACTGATATCAGCGAACTGTTCACACAGGGCGATGGAATGAGCCTGACGACAGGTACTATTGGAGACATAACATTTGCTGTTAATCCAACAGTTGTGCGTTCAGGAGACAATATCAGCGACCTAAACAATGATCTGGGTCTTATCAGCGGTTTTGATCTTAGCGGTTCAGGTTTTCTGACAGGTGTTCCAGACAACATCGACATTGATTCAGTCACAGCCGCCACTGGGTCATTTGTGTCTCTGCGGTTTGGGAATGACAATATTACTTTCCCGACTAGTGATGGTACAGCGAATCAATATTTAGAAACAGATGGCAACGGAGTTCTGTCCTTTGTATCTGCTAGTGCTGACAGCAATACGTTTGTTACTGGTGTAACCTACAGTGATACTACTAGAGTAGTAACCTTGCTTAGAAATGATGGCACAAATCTGACTGCCCATCTTGATGGACTAGCAACAAGTGGCGATCTTTCTAGTTATGTAGAGATTAGCAATCTGAGTGGAAGTATTAGTGGTTTTGCTAGTAGTGGAGACCCACTCAGTATTTTTGTTAATGACTCTGGTTATATCAATGCTCATCCTGCTGTAGACGCAGCAAGTAGTTCAGACAACACTGGACAAACATTTGTACAAGACTTGCTCTTTGATGAGTTTGGTCATGTAACAGGAGTAGGCGTTGCTAATGCTTCTGATAACAACACAACATATACTGCGGGTTCCGGTTTAGAACTTGATGGTACAGAATTTGACGTTCGTGCTGGTGACGGCATACAAATTTCAAGCGACAATGTAGCAGTAGATGATACTGTAGTAAGAACAACTAATACCTATGAGAATCCAAGTTGGCTTACTAGTATAAATGCTAATATTTTAAGTGGTGAAGTTCCTGCTGCTAATCTTCCTTCTTATGTAGATGATATACTAGAATATAATGGCACGGGTAATTTCCCTGCTGCTGGAGAAACAGGCAAGATTTATCTTGACACTAGTACAAACTTTTCTTATCGCTGGGGTGGAAGTTCTTATGTACAGATTGTAGACGGTAAGGCTACATGGGGTGGTATCGACGGTACTCTGAGCAGTCAGACAGACCTTAGTATGGCTCTACAAGCCAAGGCTGATGCAACTTACGCGAACCAAAATAGATCATGGATTAGTGCTAATACTACTAGTGGTGTTGCTTTAGATGTTCGCGTCACAGCCAACGACACTGATAT
>Ga0233443_1001363_pt1 | contig 21724 bp, 14 predicted proteins | sample SI_123_September_2_FD_182784 | JGI IMG/M metagenome (GOLD analysis project Ga0233443, IMG submission 182784) | Seawater microbial communities from Saanich Inlet, British Columbia, Canada - SI_123_September2016_200_MG | ecosystem: Environmental > Aquatic > Marine > Inlet | place: Canada: British... | reverse complement strand
TTAAGAATTTCAGGTAAGATTGAGACAAATTTATCAACCAATCGCCCTTCAAAATGCTGATCTTTTTCATCCTCTAATAATTGAATGGCTCTTTCAACTGACCAAGCTTCTTTGTATGGTCGTTCAGTTGTTAGTGCATCAAAAACATCGGCAATGGCAACAATGCGTCCCTCAAGAGGTATTTCTTCTTGTTTTAATCCGTTAGGATAGCCTTTTCCATTCCATTTTTCATGGTGTGTTAATGCCACGGTATAAGCATATTTAAGTACACCTTGCTGATCGGGTTCAATGATATCAGCGCCTATTTGGGCATGAGTTTTCATGATATCAAATTCTTCTTTGGTTAAGCGTCCAGGTTTCAGCAAAATATGGTCAGGAATGCCTATTTTTCCAACATCATGCATTGGGGCTGCTTGAAATAATAATTCAGTAAATTTCTCACTTTGATTGAGTTCCATGGTGAGTAGGCGAGTATAATGACTCATTCTGATGGTGTGCATACCTGTTTCATTGTCTTTGAATTCGGCAGCATGTCCTAAACGTTGTATGATTTCATTGCGGGAGTTTTCAATGACCGCTCTTGCAACTTTTAGTTTTTGATTGGTTTTTTCAAGTGCTTCAGTACGTTTTTTTACCAACTCTTCGAGATGAATTTCCTGATTTTTTAACGCAAGATGAGTGTTGATTCTGGCTTTAAGAATGGATGCATTAATAGGTTTGTGGATGTAATCTACCGCACCTAACGATAACCCATAGCTTTCGTCATCAGTCTGACCTTTTGCGGTTACAAATATAATGGGAATACCTTTGGTTTCTGGATTTTCTTTGAGCGTTTTACAGACTTGATAGCCATCCATTTCTGGCATCATAATATCCAGTAGGATAAGTGATGGTTTTTCCATTTCAATGATCTTTAAAGCAACACGTCCGCTCTTAGCTGCTTTTACTTTATAGATAGGTTCTAATATTCCATTAAGCAATAACAAATTTTCTGATGTGTCATCAACAATGACAATGGTTTCGTTGCTCTGATTCATACAGTAAAAACTTTTGAAGTTAGAATTAATTGCCCAATACTTGATCTATACTAATTTAGAATAGTATAACTTAAATACGCTTTAATAATAAAAAAATAAAATCACAATAACGAGAAACAATTATGGATATAACAGAATTATTGGCATTCAGTGTAAAAAATAATGCATCAGATTTGCATTTGTCGGCAGGGCTCCCTCCCATTATTAGGGTCGATGGCGATATTCGGCGAATCAACGTGCCACCATTGGATCATAAAACCGTCCATGGGCTCATTTACGATATTATGAACGATAGACAACGAAAGGATTATGAAGAATTTTTTGAGACAGATTTCTCTTTTCCCATTCCTGGTCTGGCTCGTTTTCGTGTCAATGCTTTTAATCAGAATCGTGGGGCTGCGGCCGTTTTTAGAACCATTCCTTCAGAAATAAAATCACTGGATGAGTTGGGGTGTATTGAAGTATTTAAAGAAATAACTGAACACCCTAGAGGCTTAATTCTGATTACTGGACCAACGGGATCTGGTAAATCAACCACGATGGCGGCAATGATTAATCATAAAAATGAAAATGATTATGCACATATTCTGACCATTGAAGATCCGATAGAATTTGTTCATCAAAGTAAAAAATGTTTGGTCAATCAACGTGAAGTGCATCGAGATACTCAAAGTTTTGACCAAGCTTTACGTTCTGCCTTACGTGAAGATCCCGATGTTATTTTGGTGGGTGAGTTGCGTGATTTAGAAACCATCAGACTGGCCTTGACTGCAGCTGAAACAGGGCACTTGGTATTTGGTACATTACATACCAGTTCTGCGGCCAAAACCATTGACCGTATCATTGATGTATTTCCTGCAGCAGAAAAACAAATGGTTCGCTCCATGCTTTCTGAATCTTTAAGAGCGGTTATTTCACAAACTTTATTGAAAAAAATAGGTGGTGGACGAGTTGCAGCCTGGGAAATTATGTTGGGTACACCAGCCATCAGAAACTTGATTCGTGAGGCAAAAGTGGCGCAGATGTATTCCGCCATCCAAACAGGGCAGGGGATCGGTATGCAAACTCTGGATCAACATCTTGATGATTTGTTAAGGCGAGGACAAATAACTCGGGATGATGCCAGAAGTAAAGCCATTGCTAAAGAGAATTTTTAACCATTGAGTACAATTGTCGATGAAATTGTCCGTCAGATTGTCAGTCGTCAAGCCATTGATTGGAATACGCATCGTTTAAAATCGTTGGCATCAAAGGCTGTGCCTATTTTACTGGAATACTTGGATCACCCCGTTGAGCGCTATCGAAAAGTGGCTTTTTATGGGCTACAATATTGCTGGAATGATGAAGCTGATCAGCAATTAACCACTAATTTACAGTCATTGGACACTGAAATACGCCAAAATAGTGCCATTGTATTGGCAAAATGGCATGGTCAGGATGGTTTGGCTGATCTCTGTATACCATTATTAACTCATGAAAACCCAGAAATCGCTCGTTTTGCTATTGTTTATGTTGAAGCAGAACAGCCCGATTACACACGTATTCTGGATTTAATTCAGAAAAAACAAGTTCGTTTTGTCCTGACCCGATATTTAAATCGTTATTACTCCCCAGCATTGATTCCCTTTGAATTAGAAATGATTGATCAAGCACTGGAAGAACATCAGTATTTGATGGTTTTTCAATTGGTTATTGCATTGATTTTTCAATATCAAAACCAGCCAGAAATCTGGCAAAAAATCGAAAGTTTGTGTTGTCATCAAAATTTACAGGTCAAAGAAGCTGTTTGTGAATTTTTATTGTGGTATGGCAATGTAAAGCAACTTGGTTGGTTAGACAAAGTTGATCATCATGTTATCGATCCTTATGTAAAATCCATGGTGAGTGCTTGTCGAGTGATGTTGAAAAAACGAGGTGATTTTCAACAAGGCAAACAATCTAATGGTCTACTTTTCAAGAAAATTAATCATTGTGAGACAGATGCCGATCTGATGGAACCACATCTATTATATCAAGGCAAACCTATTGAAGATGATTGGATTAAAAATAGAGAAGAAATGCTTCGGCAGCAAAATGAACAATTTAATACCGACATTTTAAGCAAACAATCTGACGTTACTTTGTTGACTCCTGCTCATGAATTTATTCCTCCCGTTCGTGAATATTTTGATGATGAAAGAATTAACTACGGTAAAAATACGGAAGCCAACGCCAAAGGTTTTGATGGCTTGGTTCATGTTGGAGATGATTGTGGTTGGTTTTTAGTTCATCAGCCTGTGGTGGCCATTGCAGCGGGGCGAGTGGTTAAAGTTGACTGTATTAAATCATGGGGACATTTGATCATTGTTGAACATGAAATGTCTCGACAAAATACCATTGTATTGCCATCAATCCAATGGGGAAAGACAATAAATAGTCAGCAAAATTCAATGTTTGGAACATCGGGAGGAATTATGTTTTGTTCTGTTTATGCCCATTTAAGCCCTTTAATGACCGTCAAAGAAGGTGATTTGGTTGAGGTTGGGCAAAGGTTGGGAGCGATAGGTCGAGGACATTGTTGGGAAAATGGCGGTTACGATCCTCACTTACATTTTGCCATTCATCTGGGTCCTTTTTATCAATTCTATCGAATTAATTCTTTAATTGATATACAATATAAACAACAGAGGTTTAATGGGAAAGTGGTTAAGTCAAATAAACATGAAACAATTGCAGAAATTTACAATAATAATAAAATTGAAAAAGTCCATCTGAGTTCTCAATGGTTGTGTGGCTATTTGTCAAAGTCTTTATATAAACAATATGCTCATGGCTGGCTTAATCCGCAGAAGTTTTTGAAAACTCAATTGTTTCGTACTCATGCCTTAGGTAACGCGCAATAAATAAACTACCCATATTGCGCAGAAATTTTGTTTGTCTTTTTTGTTATAAAAATAGGTGTGTAGTCGTTCTACATAACTATTTTTGTGGCAAAGAAGACAAACAAAAGAGTTTTATGCCCTTTGGGTGCAAGTAAGATGGGTAGTTTATTTGTTGCGAGTTGCCTTAGGTGATTATTGATGAAATATTGCAGTGAATGTGGCGCTAACGTCACCCAGAAAAAACCTGAAAATGATGAACACTTACGTTTTGTTTGTGATGACTGTGAAATAATTCATTATCACAATCCTAAAGTAATAGCGGGTGCATTGCCTATTTGGCAAGACAAAGTATTGTTGTGCCGTCGAGCAATCAATCCTCGGCATGGTCTTTGGACATTGCCCGCAGGTTTCATGGAAAATGGTGAAACCCTGGCTCAAGCGGCTGCCAGAGAGACTTATGAGGAAGCCACTGCGGTGATGGAAAATATCAAATTATACACTGTGATTAGCTTACCTCAAGTCAACCAGGTTTATATGATTTACAGAGGGAATTTGGCAAATTTAGATTTTTCTCCTGGTATTGAAAGCCTCGAAACTGAATTGTTTGATGAAAAAGATATTCCATGGGATGAACTGGCGTTTAAAACAGTCACCGAAACCTTGAGGCATTATTTTCACGACAGAAAAAATAACCAATTTCCAATTCATGATTTTTGTATTTTAAAAAAGTAAGAAAGCAGGAGAGACATGGCTGAGCATAAGCAAATAACCAACCCACATGGCATCGGTTTTCAAGTAAGAATTAAACGTATGGGAGTTGAGCATCAACGTTATTTTACTTATAAGGACTGGGGAAGTAAAAAAAGAGCATTAAATGCTGCCATTAGCTGGCGAGATCAAAAGCTGGTCGTATTAGAAAAGTCTCAAAGAGAGGTGGGGTATACTCAAGCACCAGCTCGACATAATAAGTCAACGGGTATTAGAGGTGTCTCACGTTCACTGGCATACTGTAAGAGAAGTGATCAAACCAGTCTGGTGTATCAAGTACATTGGAGTAAAGACAAAAAAGCAAAAAATAAAAAATTCTATGTCGGAGAAATAAATACCGTGACCGCAGACGATGAATTTCATGCCTTCAGAACCGCAACAACCTTTCGACGAGAGTATGAAGCATGTGCCATGGCTAAAAAGCCATTTAATCCAGAAAAATTTAAAGACTGGAAAACTGTTTGTGTTTATGGCGAGTAAGGAATGAGCACGAAATAACTTCCCGTTCTTAATTCCATCTTCACTTCACTTTTCCTACGCTTTTATTCAATCAGATCATTTGAATTTAAAATAAATATGAAACCAAGAACGGGAAGTTATTTCGTGCCCATTCCTTGGGATAATTTTATTTTTGCCATGAAGGGCATTGACGTTTCTCTCTGCGCTTCATGGTTAAAATAATGATGATGTGGGAAACCATGGTTAATATTTATTAAGATGTTGATTTTTCCAAATTAAAAAACTTAGTAACATTGACCAGTCCAGAAACCTGACTGACAATAACTTGAGTAACAGACATTGCATCACGAGTTGTGTTAAGCGCTACAGACATGATGGTTTTGATGCTTTCAAATGCTTGGTTAGCTGTGTCTGCCATTTTCTTTTCTTCATCAATTGATTCCGAAACGGCATGAATTGAGTCGTTAACATCATGTACCGCAGATTTGAGCAATGCCATGTAACTGTCATCTTGTTCATTTGTGCCACCAATCAAGTTCATTTGGCTTTCAACCTGATGCATACTTTCTTCAATCTTGCCAAAATGTCCGTTAACCTGTTCTATCTGACTAATACCTTGGGTGGCGGTTTGAACGCCAGACTCAACACTTTGAACGGCATTGGACATTAGCTCACCCATGTTGCCCATTTGTTCTGAAATCATGTTGACGGCTTCAGAACTTTTGGTGGCTAATTTTTGAACTTCTTCGGCAACGACCGCAAAGCTTTGGCCATGTTCACCTGCTCTTGCTGCTTCAATGGCGGCATTGAGTGCCAGCATTTTGGTTTTTCCTGATATTTCATTGATGATATCGACAAATGAATGAATGCTACTGGTTTGTGTGTTTATTTTTTCAATATGATGAGCAATATCGGTCATACCGTCCATCACTGAATGCATATTATTCACCGACTCTTTGACAACCGTTGATCCCTGGTTGGTTTCTAAACTCATTTCTTTGATACTTTGTTGAGTCTCTACGGTTGCTTCTACCACGCTGTGACTGGTTTGTTCAAGACTGGTGAGTCGTTCTATCATGGTTAAAGTACAATCTGTTACCACTTCGATTTGTTGGTTCATTGATTCAATGGCATATTCACCATCGTTTACTGTTCGTTGTAAGGTATTGGTTTGCTCTTCTATAAATTGGTGGGATTCATCCAATTTTCCCGTGGTTTCATAAATGGTGCTGGAAGCATCAATGAATTTTTTTGCAATATTTTGCAGACTTTTTGTCATTTGTAACATGGCATTGCCCAGTCGGTCATCATCGCCTTTTGGGGTGATGTTGATTGCCAGTTCTCCTCCAGATATTTTTTCTGCATTGGATATGTAATTTTCCATTTCATCCAGTAAATTATTGAATGACTGAGCAACCTGACCTGCTTCAGTACCTTGTTCAGCTGGAACTCGGCGAGATAAATTACCGTCTTCAACAATTTCATACATGGTTTTCATGGTGTCCATCCAAACAGTTTTTGCACCATGCTCTGAGATATTCAGACCTATTTCCTCATCTTCTGGCGATACTCTAAGGTTGCCTGATTTATTCAATAGCCAGAATAATAAATAACCCGTGGCAAATGCCCAGATAAAGACGCTAATAACACCTTCACACTGAATCCATATTTGCGTCATACGATCAGGACTGGAGAGGTTTTCAAGTGGCGCAAAAATTGCCAATGCAATGGTGCCCCAAGCACCACAACTGCCATGAACAGAAACCACATTGATTGGGTCATCCACTTTCATTTTGAGAATTAGTTTTTCACTGATCATAAAAACAATGCCTGATGTAATGCCGATAAGAATTGCACCTGTCGGTGTTACAAAAGCACAGCCTGCGGTAATTCCAACCAGACCTGCCAGTAGGCCGTTGATGACATGTTCGACTTCAATGACGGCTGAGTCAGATTGCATCATAGAATACAAGAAACAGGTTGCTCCACCAGCCGCAGGGGCTAATAAGGTATTTAAAATAACCAGTGTCACACTACCATCACCCACCAATGTGCTACCACCATTAAAACCAAACCAGCCAAACCAAAGAATAAATGCACCAATGGCGCTGATTGAAATATTGTGCCCTTGAATATCTTGAGGATTGCCGTCTTTATCAAATCGACCAATTCTTGGTCCAAGTACCATGGCTGCCGCTAAGCCAACCCACGCTCCAACAGAGTGTACAACGGTTGATCCTGCAAAATCCATAAAACCAAGTTCAGCCAGCCAGCCACTTTGACTACTGACTAAACCACCGCCCCATATCCAGTGTCCAGAGATGGGGTAAATGATACCCGCAATAACAATGGCACCGATCAAGTATGACTTAAACTGCATTCGCTCAGCCACGGCACCCGAAACAATGGTTGCCGCCGTTCCTGCAAAAACAGCTTGAAAAATAAAGAAAGCATAATCAAAAGGTTTGTCGTAACCTTCAAGAAAAAAACCGTCAGTACCAACCCAGCCACTTTGGGTTGCACCAAACATTAAAGCAAAGCCAAATAGCCAGAAACCAAGGATCGAGGCAATCATGTCGCCAATGTTTTTGATGGCAACATTGATTGAGTTTTTGGCTCGTATGAAACCTGTTTCCAATGCAGTAAAACCCGCTTGCATAAAAAATACCAGTCCCGCAGCGATCATAATCCAGATGATGTTGAGATTATCTTGTGTGCTAGCTTCAGCGGCGAGTGCCGATGAAGAAAAACAAATTAAAAGTGCTGTAAATAAAAGTTGTTGCATTGAAAACTCCAGTGACAGAACGAAGAAATGAATTTTATTATTGACTATTTTAGTGGGACTATAGCTTTTAGTAGGATTATAGCTGATAAAAAAATACTATGGTAAAAATGACATGTTTTAAATTGAGTCGCATATCATGCCAATTTAATATATTGCTCAATCATAAATTCAAGCTGTGATTCGGCAATGGTTTTATTCATAAAATCACTGAATCCAGCATCAGCTATTTCTTCGTATGCTTTACCTGTAATTGCAATAACGGGTAAATTAGAAAAATCAGGAGATGATTTAATTGATCTAACCAGTTCAATGCCGTTCATTATTGGCATTTCAATATCGGTAAAGACAAGGTGATAGGTCTTATTTTTTAATGCTTCTAATGCTTCTAATGCTTCTTGACCATTGCTGACATTGTCGCAATTGTAGCCTAAGTTTTTGATGATGGAATCAATGAGTACCCGATTAATCATTTCATCATCGACAATCAATATATTGACTAATAATTTGTGATTGACTGGCGGTAAATTGTTGGTTATTGCATGATTGGTTGTTGCAGCGGTTACAGTAAAGCCAAAAGCGCTACCTTGATCTGGTGCACTGTTAATTTTTAATTGACTGTCATGTAATTTGAGTAAATCAAGACAAATGGATAAACCGAGTCCTGTGCCTGTTTCATTCTTGGTGCCATCAGTTGACTGTGTTTGGTTGTTGATAATAGCCTCTATTTGATGTTGAGTCATACCAACACCATTATCATTAACAGAAATTAGCCAATTACTGGTTTGTTGTTTTGCAGTTATTTTTATTTCACCATTTTCATGGCTAAATTTAATGGCATTGTTAATCAAGTTTCTTAAAACAGTATTGATAACGGATGTATCAGCCTCAATTTCAAGTGATGCATCAATGCCATTATTTAAGGTGATATTTTTTGCCTTGGCAACATTTTGTAATAGGGCAATATTTTGGTTAACCAAATTGTTTAAGCAAAAACTTGTTTTATGAATGGTGACTTTTTCCATTTGCAAACGAGACCAGTTTAATAATGTTTCTAATAATTCATGGACTTGTTGGGCTGAAATATTAATGGACTTAATTTTATGCAAAAGGTTTTCTGTTGAGTGACTGTTAAAGTCATCCAGGATGTTTTTTGAATAACTGATGATGGGTAAAAAAGGATTTCTTAAGTCATGCGCAATGATGGAAAAAAGTTTATTCTTTTGTTGATTTGAAATGCTCAGCTGTTGAGACTTATGATTGATGACATCAATGCAGTGTAACAGCTCTTTGGTTGCCACTTTCAAGGCAAAAAATAACATGATTAAACTCAAAACCAGAAAACAAGCAAAAATCAATGACATTTGTTTAATAATGTTATATTTATAGTCCTTAAATAAGCGGGGTTTAACGCTATCAGTTAAAAGCCATAGTGTATTTTTAATGGGAGTTTTAGATAAAATATTATTTTGTTCTTGCCGAGTTAATAAGTAAGAGTCTCTGTTGGTTATCACATTTCTTGAACCTTCACTGGTCACTTCTATCAAATTTTTAGTTTGATGTACTAGCATCAAATCATGGCCTTTAGGTTGTGTGTTTTTTAAGATATTGGCTAATAGTTCAGCATTAAAACTGACAAAGAAAATACCAAAAGACATTTTTGTCATGATATCAAAATGATAAGTATGCTGATTGGGATGAATGCTTGGTCGTTGACTATGGTTTTTGGAAAAAATAGAAATATCTTGCTGGCAAACCTCTCCAACTAAACCATCAAAATCATCAATGATTGTATTGCCCGATTGATCAGCTAAGGTAATGCTGAAATAATGCGGGAAATAATCAGCCACAAGCTTCTTTAATTGCTTTAATAATGCCTCATTTGTTGGGTCATCGAATAACTGTTTAATTGAGGCTTGATGATCTCGTGCGAATAGTTGGACATAATGCTGTCTTGTTTGAATGAATTTTTCCAAATGTAAAGCAATGTTTTGAGTTGTGTTTTGGGCAAATTTAATCTGAAATTCACGATGATCATTGATTCTGTATTGAGCAATGAGCGTTAGAACAATAGCGGTCATTAATAATGTCATGATGATAATGACAGTAATAACATTTTTTTTAGGTATTTGTTGGCTTTTTTTATTCATTAATTTTTTAAATTATCGGAAAAACAAAGTTTTTTATTAACAAAATAGATATTAGGGGATTCGCAATAAATAAACATCCAACTTGTTTGCCCTCAAAGGGCATAGCCATTTTTTTGTCCACCTTTTTTGCGCCTCAAAGGCGAACAAAAAATCCTGCATAATTTGGATATTTACTTATTTCGTTTCCCCTTATTCATTTATTTATTTAAACCATGGTGGGCATAGATAGATGCGGATGATGTTCAATGAGTATCCGTGTTCAGCCGTGGTTATAAAAAAATATTACATGCTTTATTAAGGATATCATATCCTTTTTGCTGGAAAGCTGTGTTGATGTTGGTGATTAACCTGTGTTTCTTAGGATTATAGAGTAGTTTTATAGAATAACCTTGATTTTTTGACATTAATAATGTTTGTAACATTTTTGTAACAATTGCACGGTAATCTATGAATTATGAATAACTCATTACCTACAAAACACTATGATACGCGCTCTATTAAAGAACAGGCTGCAAAATATTTTGTGACTTTGGGCGGGGTGAGTGTCATTGCCGCAATCTTGTTGATATTTTTCTATTTATTACAAGTTGTGATCCCTATGTTTTCTGCGTCACATATCAAAGAGTTGACCTCATATCATTCTCCAGTTGTTGATAACGCTGAGTTGAGCAGTTCGTCTGCTCAAAAGAAAATTATCCCTTTGCGGGATAAAACACTGGTCATAGGTTTGGAAGAACAAGGCATGATTGGTGCCAGAGTAACCGCTTCAGGTAAAGTCATATTTTTTAATACGACGACGGGTCAGGTTACTTCCACACAGTCTCTTGATATTGAATCAGCAATTACCAGTTACTCATCTCATTTGGACTTGGTGGTCTTGGGTTTAGCCAATGGTCATGCACGGGTTTTAAAAATTATTTATGAGGTGAGTTATCAAAATAATGTCAGAACATTAACGCCAAAATTAAAATTTCCGTTGGGTGAAGAAAGCATTGAGCTGGATCCCTCTGGTCAAGCTTTAACGCAAGTTGTTTTACAACTGAATGATGACAGTGCAGGTTTGGCTGCGGTCACCAATGACCAACGATTGGTTGTCAGTCATTATATCAGAGAAGAGTCATTCATTGATGAGTCATTTACGACAGAACTGGAATCAAGATCTGAAAAAACAATTAAAAGTGAGGTGGTCAAATTAGCATTGGCTCCTGCATTGGATCATCTGTACGTCGCCACTCAAGGTGATATTTTGTATGATTATTCGTTAAATGACGAAGGCTTTGTTAATGTTCCTGCCAAATATACTTTCAAACACCCCATTACCAGTATCAAATTACTGTTGGGTGGCAATTCTTTGTTGGTTGGTTTACATAACGGAGAGGTTCAGCAATGGATGCAGGTTCGGACAAAAAATGGATCGTTTCTAACATTTATTCGTAATTTTCAGGAAAATAATCAAGCCGTTTCTGTCATCGCCACAGAACATGGTCGCAAGGGTTTTGCTGTCAGTGATAACCACGGCCACCTCACACTATTCTATTCGACATCACAACGTACTGTCGCCAGTATTGAAAAACTTGATTCGGCTATTACCCATATGGCGTGGTCATCACGTGCTCAACATTTGCTGGTGGTTGATGATCAGCAAATAATGCACCTTTATCATGTTGACAATGAATACCCTGAAGTATCATGGGACGTGTTGTTCGGTAAGATTTGGTATGAAGGTTATGATGAGCCAGATTATATTTGGCAATCATCAGCATCTACTAATGACTTTGAACCCAAGTTCAGCTTAGTACCCTTAACTTTTGGTACCATAAAAGCTGCATTTTATGCCATGTTATTCGCCATTCCCATTGCCTTACTGGGAGCCATGTTTACCGCACAATTTATGGCACCCAGAATGCGTCAAACTGTCAAGCCAACCATTGAAATTATGGAAGCATTACCAACCGTTATTTTAGGTTTCCTGGCAGGGCTTTGGTTAGCTCCTTATGTTGAAACTCATTTGGCGGGTGTATTCACCTTATTTATAATTTTACCTTTTGGTTTTATTTTAAGTGCTTTCGTTTGGGAAAAACTACCCAATAAAGCCATTTTTGAAGGTTGGGAAGCCGCTATCCTGATACCTGTTATATTATTGATGGTCTGGTTGTCGATGACACTCAGTTCACCACTCGAAAACTTATTGTTCAACGGTAGTTTGAGAGATTACATGAGCCAGCAATGGGGCTGGGGCTATGATCAACGAAACTCATTGGTGGTTGGTTTGATTATGGGGTTTGCAGTGATTCCAACCATCTTTTCCATTGCGGAAGATGCCTTATTCAGTGTTCCTCAACATTTAATTCGTGGTTCCCTTGCATTGGGGGCATCACGTTGGCAAACCATGATGTATGTGGTGTTGCCTGCCGCCAGTCCTGCCATATTTTCTGCAGTAATGATGGGTTTTGGTCGAGCTGTTGGTGAAACCATGATTGTCTTGATGGCAACGGGCAATACGCCATTAATGGACATGAGTATTTTCCAAGGGATGAGGACTTTGGCGGCCAATATTGCGGTTGAAGTGCCAGAAGCAGAAGTTGCCAGTACACATTATCGAATTCTATTTTTGGCGGCATTTATTCTATTTAGTTTTACGTTTATTTTTAATACAATCGCCGAATTGATTCGTCATCGATTACGTCAAAGGTATAGCGAATTATGAATCGACAATGGTTTAAAAGTGGGGTTCCCTGGATTTGGATTAATGCAGGTGCCATTGCAATTGCAATAGTCGCTGTTGTTGGTTTGCTGGGATTAATCATGATTCGTGGTATGAGTCATTTCTGGCCTGCTGAGGTGAGTGAGTTTAAGTTCCAAAATAAAACACAATCGACTACCATTATTGCAGAAATTATCGAGACTGAATCGATTCCTGCTCAAACAGTTCCAGGTTTTGATCATCTAACGGGTAATATCACCCGACATCTTGTGAAAACAGGTAATCGTGATATTTTAGGCGGTGATTTTAAATGGATATATGATCAAGGTATGAAGAGCCATGAGTTTCCAGCAGAAATTATGGTGTTGGAACGGGTTGAATGGGGAAATTTTTATGGTTACCTCAAGGCTGTTTATGAAAAAGATAAGCTCATTGCTTCCAATGAAAAAGCCTGGCCAGAATTTAAGCAAAGATTAAACCGAGCCGTTCATTTACGAGAAAAAATATTGGATCTTGAACAAGGTGACATTGGTGCGATTAATTATCAACTGGAACGCTTAAGACTGAAACAAAAACGTTTACAGTTGGATAATAAATTAGATGAAGCACGTCAAACAGAAATTTCTCAACAACGTGAAGTTTTAAAGCGACAATATCAAGTTTTGGTTCAACAAACAAAAACACTCTATCAAGATATTAATCGAGATTCCATTCGTGCCATCGTGATGGATGGTCGTGAAATCACTGTGCCATTGGAAAAAATCATCAAGGCATGGCAACCCAATAAAATGAATGTCATTGATAAATTTGGTTTTTATTTTACGTCACTGCTTAGTTTTATTCTGGAAGACCCAAGAGAAGCCAACACGGAAGGCGGTATTTTTCCCGCCATTTTCGGTACGGTTATGATGGTGCTATTGATGTCAATTGTGGTGACACCTTTTGGGGTGATTGCTGCTGTCTATATTCGAGAATATGCCAAACAAGGCATTGTTATCCGAATTATTAGGATTGCAGTAAATAATCTAGCAGGGGTTCCATCTATCGTTTATGGGGTGTTTGGATTGGGGTTTTTCGTTTATTTTATGGGGGCAGGGATTGATCAGCTATTTTACCCTGAAGCTTTACCTGCTCCAACTTTTGGCACACCAGGGTTGCTCTGGTCATCATTGACTTTGGCATTGTTGACATTGCCTGTTGTTATTGTGGCGACAGAAGAAGGTTTGTCACGTATTCCCAGGAGCCTGCGTGAAGGTAGTCTGGCATTGGGTGCCACTAAAATAGAGACTTTGTGGCGAGTGGTGTTGCCGATGGCAAGTCCTGCCATTATGACAGGATTAATTTTAGCTGTTGCCAGAGCTGCTGGTGAAGTGGCTCCACTGATGTTGGTTGGTGTGGTTAAATTAGCCCCCAGTTTGCCATTAGATGGTAATCTGCCATTTTTGCATCTGGACCGAAAATTCATGCATTTGGGATTTCATATTTATGATGTGGGTTTTCAGAGTCCCAATGTAGAAGCCGCCAGACCTTTAGTGTATGCCACTGCATTTTTACTGGTCATCGTCATTGTGACATTGAATTTAAGTGCCATTAATTTGAGAAATAAATTGCGCGAAAAGTATCGTGCATTGGATAACTGATGAAACAAACTCAAACAGTCAAAACAATTGATCCTTCACTGTTTAAATCTTCAAATAATAATCAGCCGAATGAATCTATCATGGATGTCAATCATCTTAATTTATATTATGGTGATGCTCAGGCGTTAAAAGATGTGAGTTTTAGCGTCAAAAAAAACCAGGTTACCGCATTTATTGGTCCCAGTGGTTGTGGCAAATCAACACTTTTACGGTGTTTTAACCGAATGAATGATTTAATCGAATCGGTTAAAATTGAAGGCGAAATTGTTCTGGATAAAAAAAATATATTTGATAATGAAATTGATGTCACTTCATTGCGTCGTCGTATCGGTATGGTGTTTCAAAAACCCAATCCATTCCCCATGAGTATTTTTGAAAATGTTGCCTATGGTTTGCGTTTACAAGGCATTAATAAACGACGTGTGCTGGAAGAAAAAATAGAATGGGCATTAAAGGGAGCAGGGCTTTGGAAAGAAGTTAAAGACCGTTTGGACGGCAGTGCGCTAGGTCTATCAGGTGGTCAACAACAACGTCTGGTCATTGCCAGAGCCATTGCCATAGAGCCTGAAATATTATTATTGGATGAACCTGCATCCGCATTAGACCCCATTTCAACGTTGAAAGTCGAAGAATTAATTTATGAATTAAAATCACGATATACCATTTTAATCGTCACTCATAACATGCAGCAGGCAGCTCGTGTGTCAGATGAAACCGCCTTTATGTATATGGGAGAATTGATTGAATTTGGGCGCACTGATTTGATTTTTACTAATCCCGAGAAGAAGCAGACGGAAGACTATATCACAGGGCGATATGGCTAAAAAGTAGGCCGTCACCGAGTATTTAAAAATTAGCCCGCTAGGAGGCTGTCCGAAAACGCATCTTTCCGCCAGAACTACGTTAAAATTCGGCTCAAAATGCTCATTTTGAGACTATTTTTCCTCGGTACCCCCTTGAGGGGTGAACGCAGAGTTGGCGGAAAGATGAGTTTTCGGACAGCCTTCTAGGAGGTTGTCCGAGAACTCAGGTTTTCGTCAAATCAAGGCATAAAATTGTCGAAAAAGCGCAGTTTACGTATGTAAATGAGCATTTTGAGACCTTTTTTAACGCAGAGTTGGCGGAAAGATGAGTTTTCGGACAGCCTCCTAGGGCAATCATGTTCAGGAAATATAATGAATACAACAAAACAACATATTTCACATCAATTTGATGAAGAAATGGAGCATTTACGCCATCAGGTGTTAAAAATGGGAGGAATGGTTGAACAGCAAATTAAAGGTTCACTCGATGCATTACAGGACATGAATGCTGAAGGTGCTGATCAGATTGTTTTGCGAGATCACCAAGTCAATGCGCTTGAAGTGGCGATTGATGAAGAATGCATGAGAATTCTGGCCAAACGACAACCTACTGCCTCTGATTTGAGAATGGTGGTGGCGGTTATTAAAACCATTACAGACCTTGAACGTATCGGTGATGAGGCTGAAAAAATTGCAAAAATGGCATTACATCTCACTGATATGGACAATATTTTCCACAAACGCTACAACGGCATACGCCACTTGGGAGACTATGTTACCCAAATGGTTCACGATGCACTGGATGCCTATGCCAGACAGGATGTTAATGCCGCATTAAAAGTGGTGCGTGATGATGAAGAAGCGGACAGTCAATATCAAGATTTGGTGCGAATGTTCATGACTTATATGATGGAAGACTCTCGTAAAATCACCGAAGTTCTTGATGTTATTTGGACCGCCAGATCATTAGAAAGAATTGGGGATCACGCCAAAAACATTGGTGAATATGTCATTTATTTAGTAAAGGGTAAAGATATTCGGCATTTAGACTTACAATCAATTGAGGAAAAGATTTTAACATGAAACAAGCCACGATTTTAATTGTTGAAGATGATGTTGATATTCACGAATTGCTTGAATTTTCTTTGAGCTCTGAAGGTTATCAGTTGTTGTCAGCATTCAGTGTTAAAGAAGCGTGGCAAAAAATTGAAAATAATGAAATTAGTTTGGTATTGCTCGATTGGATGTTGCCCGATAATAGTGGCATTGATTTGTTACGTCGTATCAGAAAATATCATACTTTGTTACCTGTGATTATGATCACTGCAAAAACTGAGGAAGAAAATAAAATACTGGGCTTGGATGTGGGGGCGGATGACTACATCACCAAACCCTTTTCAATACGCGAACTCAAATCAAGAATTCAGGCAGTTTTAAGGCGGACTTTGCCCGAGGAACAAAGCATTCAAATTGGTCGTTTATTGCTTGACCCTATCAGCCAGCGAGTGATGGTTGGTGAAAGTGAGTTGGATATTTCAGCCACAGAATTTCGTTTATTGCATTATTTTATGGGGCATACCGATCGAGTTTTTTCTCGCAGCCAGTTATTGGATCAGGTTTGGGGGATGAATTCTTATGTGGAAGAACGAACAGTGGATGTCCATATCAGACGTGTTAGAAAGAAACTTGAAACCCACGGTTTGTCCTCTTTACTACAAACCGTTCATGGCAGTGGCTATCGTTTCTCGAGGCAATTGTGACAGCCTGTGTTTGGCGTGAAATACGTTTTTTAAGCATTTTGCTAATGGTGTTACTCATCATCAGTAGTATAACGGGTTATACATTAGCCATCTTATTCACAGGGTTAGTGGGATATACTCTGTGGAATTTGTATCACATCAATCGTTTGTCCCGTTGGTTAAATAATCCTTCAAAAAAAGCACCTGAAAGCAAAGGTGTATGGGATGATGTTTATTACCAACTTTATCAACTTTACAAGCGTCAGCGCAAAGCTCGTCGCCGCCTGAAAAATATACTTCAACGTTTTCAGGAATCTACTCATGTCTTACCCTATGCCGTTATTGTACTTGATAGCCGTTATAACATTGAATGGTTTAATCCAGCCGCTAAAACAATGTTTAAGCTCAATGTTAAATCAGATATTGGTCATCGCATTGATAACTTAATTCGTTTGCCTGAGTTTTCTGGTTATTTGTTGAATAAAAAATTTGATCATCAATTTGAGTTTAAACTGGCGAAAAAAGCCATTGCACTCTCGGTAACTCCTTATGGGCAGGGGCAGTTATTAATCAGTGCCAGAGACATTACTCAGCAGTTTCTACTCGACAATATGAGACGAGATTTTGTGTCTAATGCCTCTCATGAGTTACGTACACCTGTAACGGTTATTATGGGGTATATCGAACTGTTATTAGACAAAGAAAATGTCAAAAAAAATCATCCACTTGAAAAAATTCAACAACAAAGTAAACGCTTAGAAAATATTATTTCAGAGTTGTTGGTTTTGGCAAAACTGGAAGCCGCTCAAGTCATTGACAGTCCTGCTCAATTAAATACCAAAAAATTACTGACTGAAGTGTTTGATGATGCGATAGCGCTTGATAATGGCCGACATAAGCTATCCACCGACATTGATTCCGTCAAACTTAATGGACGTTATGCTGAAATACGCATGGCTATTTCTAACCTGTTAACCAATGCGATTCGTTATACCGATGATGGCGGTCATATTAAACTATTCGCTAAAACAGACCCGTGGGGTGTTACTATTGGTGTTAAAGATGATGGAATAGGCATTGATTACACACACGTGAGTCGCCTCACAGAAAGGTTTTATCGTGTCGATGAGGGGCGCTCCAAGGAACAAGGAGGAACAGGTTTGGGTTTGGCCATTGTGAAACAAATACTGGATCGTCACGGAGCTCAACTTCGCATTCAAAGCACACCAGGTCATGGCAGTGTATTTAGTTGTTATTTTGCATTGGGTAAATAATCTGTAGACAAGATATAGTAAGGTTTGGTGGGAACTTTACAAATAATTTATCAATGTATAATATTGTTATATATTCATGTGTTTTTTTGGTCTATATTTAATAATAAATGCGTAGGACAGCCTCCTAGAAACCCAGAAATCCAGCATATAAAAATACAACCAGGAAAAGTATAAATGACAGACACCAGTAAACCAATGATTCTTGTTGTTGATGATCAGCCAGATAACATCATTTTAGTCACACATGCCATCAGAGATTTGTACAGTATTAAAGCCGCAACCAGTGGTGAAAAAGCCTTAAAAATAGCGACAACCATCCCAGAGATAACACTGATTTTATTAGATGTCATCATGCCAGAAATGGATGGTTATGAAACCTGTAGACGGTTAAAAGAAAACCCTTTAACAAGTCATATTCCTGTTATTTTTGTCTCAGCAATGGATACCCTTGAGCATGTTGTTTCAGGTTATGAATCGGGCGGTAATGATTATACCTTTAAACCCATACAGCCGTTGGTGTTGCGTCAGAAAATCAAACTTGCCATTGAAAGCACTCAGCAATTAAGTAGTGTTAAGAATGAAAAAGAAATGGCAGTCAGCACAGCAATGACTGCGATGACCAGCAGTGGTGAGCAAGGGGTTGTTATCGGTTTTATGAGAAAAAGTCTTAGCATCAATACCGTTAAAAATTTGGGGAAGCACGTCATTGATAGTGTGAGCCAATACAATTTGAATTCCAGTGTTCAACTTAGAACTTCAGAAGGCATCTGCAATGTCAGTAAAGATTCAGCAATGTCACCGCTTGAAGAAGAATTTCTAACACGACTTAAAAGCGCTGGTCGTTTGGGAGAAAAAGGTAAGAATTTTATTGTTAATTATAGCAATATCACGCTATTGATTAAAAATATGCCTGTCGAAGATGATGATAAACGAGGTCGTTTACGAGATCACCTTGCATTGTTGCTTGAGGCCGCATCAGCCAGATTGGAATCGTTAGTAATGCAAGAGCATCTGATTAACGTTGTTGATGTTGCCAAGCAATCCCTGAAACAAATAGAAGAATTGCAAATGAACCATAAACAAAATGCCGTAGGTATGATGGATAATGTTTTGCGTGACCTAGAAGCCTCCTTCATGAGCTATGGTTTAACGGAAGACCAGGAAGATAAATTAACGGATATTGTCTCAACGGCAGTTGACGATGCCATTGTTAATTTTGAAGAAGGACTTAAAATTGATGAAAAACTGAGAGATATTGTCGCCAGTCTTGAACGCTTTACCGATTCTTGAGATGAATTGACTGGAGCGGTAGGGTTTTAAGAAGCTAATTTTAATGTTTTGGAAAAATAAAAGCTTTAAGGTAACACGCAATAAATAAACTACCCATATTGCGCAGAAATTTTGTTTGTTTTTTTTGTTACAAAAATAGGCGTGTAGTCGCTCTACATAACTATTTTTGTAACAAAAAAGACGAACAAAAGAGCCAGTAAGATGGGTAGTTTATTTATTGCGAGTTGCCTAAAACCATGAATGGACACAAAAAACACTAATTTGTATTGGAATTATAAATTATATTAGTAAAAATTAGTGCTTCAAAAAAATTTATTACTTTGCTCAAAGAGTCTCATGTTTCCTCATGCGTTATTCCTAATAACATTGTGACATGCAATACTCAATTCAGTAATGCTTTCAGCCGATTTAAGATAATCATTCTGTTTTAAAAAGTGTTCAGCTTTTTTGGCCAATTCAGTCAGGTCATGAAAACCAAAATTTCCAGCAGTACCTTTCAGCGTATGTAATTCTTCAGCCAACTGATTCCAATTTTTGTTTTTAATTAAGATATTGATTGTATCCATGATCTGGGGTAATCGGGCAACAAATTCTCTGTTCAAGACTTTGATGGTTTCATCCAGGTCAATATCTGAGTTATCTGAGTTAATTTCATTGTTAGGTTGTAGCTGTTGCTTCACCAATTTGATAATGTCGTCATGACTGTTTGAAATGATCAATAAATCATTGAAGCCTTGAGTGATAAACTCCTGTCTTCTCGCCTCACCAGATTCATCAGCAATGATTAGAATGGGATTTTCAAAGCCCAATAATCTTAACATTGAAACGGCTTTATCTGTTCCACTTTGTTGGTGATTAATCATGACAAAATCACATTCTGTAGATAAAACAATGTTCACCAGTTCTTCACTATTATCACAGTATTCAAGCGTTAATTTTGTTGCTTTAAATACGTCAGTCAGTTTTTGAAAAACGTCACCCTGTTCATCACAAATCAGTATGTTGGCGGATAATTCTTTCTCTACAATGGGTTCGGACGTTGTGTTTTGGAGGAAGTCATTGATGATTTTGATAAAAAATTGACGATCAAATGGTTTTGATATTAATGCATCACAACCTATTTCTTTGTATTTGATGACTTCATCTTTACTGACATTGGCAGTACAGGCAATGATGGGTTTTTTATAACCTGACTCGCGTAATATATTGGTTGCTTTGACACCGCCCATGATCGGCATTTGCATGTCCATTAGTATTAAATCAAAATTATCAGTCAAGGCTTTTTCAACACCCAATTCACCGTTGACTGCGATTTCATAAGTTAAATTCTGCTTCGTCAGGAACATTGCCATCAATTTTTGATTCTGAACATTATCTTCAACAATTAATATATGACCTGATAATGATTTGGCTGTTCTTTTGGAGTTTTGGCTTGAATTATTTTGTTCACTATTAATATGCTTCTTCAGCATTTCATAAAATTTGGCTTTTTCAATGGGTTTTTCGACAATATCGCAGCAGCCAATTTTTTTTATTTTGGTTAAGCTGGTTGCAAGAATACTACCCGTGAGTGCGATAATGGGTTTTTTGTATCCGCCATCAATTAAAAGTTTGGTTGCTTCAAGACCATCCATAATAGGCATGTGCATATCCATCAAAATAACATCATAAGTTTTCAATGATGCTTTTTCCAGAGCTATTTGACCATTGTCTGCAACCTCTACGGTAAGTCCTGTTTTTTCAAGTAATAATTTAATTAATTTTTGATTGTCAATGCCATCTTCTACCAGTAAAGCACAGCCATTAAGCTGAGGGATAACCACTCGACCTAAATTAACCAATAACACCTCATCAAGATCATTGGAGCTATTAATTAACTGGAGATGAGCCTCTTTGCCAACGTCAACTTGCAGATCAAAAGAAGTGCCTTGACCAAAAACACTACTAAATTCAATATTACCGCCTAACATCTCAGCCAGTTTTTGTGAAATATATAACCCTAAACCTGTACCGCCATATTTTCGAGTGGTGCTACTGTCTGCTTGTTCAAAGGCTGTAAATATTCGTTCTTTTTGATCATCAGTTAAACCAATGCCTGTGTCTGTTACACGACAACACAATAGCCTTTGTTCTGCTTTATACGACATGGTGAGATGAACATGGCCTTTATGAGTAAACTTAATGGCGTTGTTACACAAATTGATAATGATTTGTTTC
>Ga0233443_1001358_pt1 | contig 21787 bp, 23 predicted proteins | sample SI_123_September_2_FD_182784 | JGI IMG/M metagenome (GOLD analysis project Ga0233443, IMG submission 182784) | Seawater microbial communities from Saanich Inlet, British Columbia, Canada - SI_123_September2016_200_MG | ecosystem: Environmental > Aquatic > Marine > Inlet | place: Canada: British... | reverse complement strand
GATTATGTTAAGGTTAATAAATTGGTAAATAATTAAGGATAAATCATGACAACCAGTAAAAATGTTGTTTGGCATAACGCAGTTATTACTCGACAGTTACGTCAACAACAAAATAAACACAAATCATTGGTGCTTTGGTTCACAGGACTATCTGGGTCAGGAAAATCAACATTGGCTCATGCTGTCGAAGAAAAACTTTATGAAAAAAATTATCGAACCATGGTATTAGACGGTGATAATGTACGCCATGGTTTGTGTGGTGATTTAGGCTTTTCCAATGAAGATCGTATAGAAAATATTAGGCGCATTGGTGAATTGTCCAAATTATTTGTTGAGGCAGGCATGATTGTACTCAATGCATTTATTTCTCCCTTTAAAATGGATCGCCAACAAGTTCGTCGTATACTGCCTCATGGGGATTTTATCGAAATATTCTGTGATTGCTCAATTGATGTCTGTGAAAGTCGTGATGTTAAAGGTTTATACAAAAAAGCCCGAAATGGCGAAATTTCTCATTTTACAGGAATTAGCTCACCTTACGAGCCACCTGATAAACCAGAGTTATGTGTCAACACGGCTAAATTAAGTATTGAAGAATCCGTTGATGTGGTTTTACAAATGTTAGAGTCACGGTGCTAAAATAAATTTTGTAGGGATCATGTCTATCATGTCTCTACATTACTATGGGTTTTTAACTCTCAATTCATTCGTCAAAGCTTCAATGCCACCAGCCTTAATCTTTTTGGTATACATAGCACGATAAGTTTTTACCATACTCAAACCATTCGCTGTGACGTTATAAACTTTCCAATGATCACTCAAATACATGTTATAACTAATGGGAATTGAAGTTGTGACTCCTGGATTAAATAATTCAGATTTCACGGTCACACGTTTTATATTTTTTTTACTCTTCACCGTTGGTTTAAGTCTTATTTGCCAGCCCTCGCTTTTGAAAACCAATTTTGCATAAGTTTTGATACTTTCTTTTTTAAACTCTTTTATAAATGCTTTTTTTTGATTTTTTGAGGATCTTGCCCACACTTTACATGCTGGGTTTCTGATTCTTTTTCTCTTTATTTTATCTCCCACTTTGACCTTAACAATTTTTACGGTATAGCAAAAAATATTATTGGAAAAACGTTTCCAGTCTATGGTGGGTTCAAAAACATTGTAAACAAATTCAGTATTTTTAGCAGGATTGGCAACCAACTCTGCTTTTCTCATCATCAGCTCACTTTGCATTCGATTAAAAGTGTCCAAAATAATAACTTCTGGTGGCTTTGTTGCGTTTGCATTGGTTTGAAAAGATAAACAGCACAATACCGTGAGGCCAAGGAATAAAATATGTTTTATTGTCAATTTGTTTTTGTGAATCAATTGATACATTCTATTTTCTCATTTAATTTTTTGATAACAATCATCTATAAATTTTCTTATTTTTATTTTTGGTATTGCACCACTAAATCTCGATACTTCCTGTCCGTGATAAAAAAACAAAATAGACGGAAAACCTCTTATTTTATATTTTCCTGCCAATCTCATATTATCGTCAACTTCCACTTTGGCTAATAACACTTTGCCTTGATATTCAGTGACAACTTCCATCAGCCTAGGGGCAATAACCAAGCAAGGTGAACACCATTCAGCCCAAAAATCAACCAGTATGGGCTGCTTGAATGAGCTTTCGACGACTGATACTTTGAAGTTTTTTTCATCAGCTTCAATTGGTTTTTCCGAGTATTGCTTTAAATCATCCATGCTTTAAAAATTAAAATCTATTATTTTTTTTATCGTCCTTTAATTATAGATGATATTTTCTACTTAGTTCATGAACCGCATCAACTAATGCTGCGATATGTTCAGGATTCATATCGGGATGAACACCATGACCCAAATTAAAGACATGACCACTACCATGCCCAAACTGCTCAAGTATTTCTCCTGCTTTTTGTTGAATGACTTCGGGTGATGCATATAAAACACAAGGGTCTAAATTGCCTTGCAAAGCAACTTTATCTCCCACTTGCTTTTTAATGTCACTCAAATTAACAGTCCAATCCACACCAATGGCATCACAACCACTACCCACAATGTCTTTAACCCAATGCCCCCCGCCTTTGGTAAATAAAATAATGGGTACTTGTTTGCAAGTAGCTGTTTTTTTAATTTTATCTACAATCAAAGACATATATTTTAAAGAGAATTCACGATAATCCTGCGGATTTAAAATGCCTCCCCAAGTATCAAAAATCATCACTGCTTCAACGCCTGCCTCAATTTGAGCGATTAAATATTGAACAACTGATTGACTTAGTTTTTCTAATAATAAATGAAGCACATCAGGTTCATTAAACATCATTGATTTGGTCTGCTGGAAAGTTTTAGTGGCTCCACCTTCAATCATGTAAGTGGACAATGTCCAGGGACTGCCTGCAAAACCAATCAGTGGTACCTTATTATCTAGCTCATGATGAATCAGGCGCACCGCATCCATGACGTATTTTAATTCTGATTCTGGATCGGGTGATAATAACTGATCAACATCTTTTTTTGATCGAATGACTTTGTTAAATCCTGGGCCTTCACCTTCTTTAAAATACAAATCTTGCCCCATGGCATCTGGGATGGTTAAAATATCAGAAAATAAGATAGCTGCATCCAGATCAAACCGCTGTAGAGGTTGTAACGTTACCTCACAAGCAAGTTCTGGTGTTTTGCAAAGTGTTAAAAAATTGCCAGCTTTTTGCCGACTGGCTCGATATTCTGGTAAATATCGACCAGCTTGACGCATAATCCATATTGGGGTTGCATCGACAGGTTTCTTTAACAATGAGTTGATAAAACGAGGGTTTTTATTGGTCACGAGAATACTTCTGTAATTTGTTGTTGGATAAATTCTGCTTTTTGTCTGGGGTTTTCTGCATTTCTAATGGGACGTCCAATGACAATGTAATCCGTCCCATATTCAAAAGCTTGCTGTACACTGACAACCCGTTTTTGGTCATCTTCTGGTCTATTTTCAACGGGTCGTATTCCAGGGGTTACAACGATTAGTTTTTCATCCACTGATGCACGTAGTTTCGTCACCTCTAAACCCGATGAAATCACACCATCACAGCCATTTTGTAAGGCTCTTTTAGCACGAGATAAAACCAGTTCTTCGACATTACAATCAAAGCCTAAGTCATCCATGTCTCCTCTGTCCAGACTGGTTAACACAGTGACCGCTAATATTTTAACATCATCTTTAGCCTCTGCGGCAGCTTTCAGAATACTGTCATTACCATGAACAGTGGCAAATTCAATGCCTTTATGATTAAGTTGCTTGACTGATGAAGCGACCGTTGCAGGAACATCAAAAAACTTTAAATCAGCAAAAATTTTTTTATTTTGTTGTTTGAGCCAGTCTAATAATTCAAAATATCTACCTGTCATGAATAATTCAAGCCCAATTTTATAAAACTGGACACTGTCACCTAAAGTAGTGACCAATGCTTTGGCTTGTTCAATATCAGGAACATCTAAAGCTAAAATAAGTCGTTCATTCGTTTTAATTTGCTTAGTTGAGAGCGTCATTAATTGTCAACCTTCTATAATTTTTCTAAGTTTCATGGTTTCTTTCACATCATTATCTACGAAATTTAAGCCAATGCCATGCTCGCCTATGTGCTGAACAATGCATTTAAATTCCAAAAAATTGTCTTCACTGAGTTGTATCCATATTTTACCTTGTTGATTGACCTTGGTAGCAAAAATAGACGTATTATCAGGCTTTATCAATGCACCATATAAACTGATATTGACGGTTGATCCTATCATGTGATCCTGTCCAACCAATAACTCACAAGGAAGTTGCATTGAAACTCTTAAATTTTTTCTATTATCATTATCCATACTATTTTCACCAGACATAATACTATTTGAGTCAATAAAAATGTTGTTTTTCCGAGTCTTTAAAGATATTCAGAAACCCAACGCATTTTATTTTTGGTTAATCTATAGACTTGTAGTTTAACCTAAATTACAGTTCTAAGTCGATTAACATAACTTAATAAACTCTATTTTAAGGAATTATTTATGGGTCATCATGGTTCAGAAAAACGAAATTTTATCCCTCTATGTATTGCAATACTGACCGTATCTGACAGCAGAACTGCTGCAACGGATAAATCAGGAGATACTCTGGTTGAACGATTACAAACAGCTGGACACCAATTACACGAAAAAACCATCGTGCCTGATGATATGTATATGATTAGATCCGTTGTTTCACAGTGGATTGCAAATAAAACCGTGGACATTATTATTAGCACTGGAGGTACTGGACTCACGGGCAGAGATGGAACGCCAGAGGCTATTTCTATATTATTTGATAAAACCATCGAAGGTTTTGGTGAATTATTCAGGACCGTGTCTTTTGAAGAAATTGGAACATCCACCATTCAGTCTCGAGCCATTGCAGGTGTTGCTAATGCGACTTATGTTTTTTGCTTACCTGGATCATCGGGTGCCTGTAAAACGGGTTGGGATAAAATTTTAGGGGCTCAACTGGATAATACCACCCGACCTTGTAATTTTGTCGAGCTCATTCCACGACTGAATGAAATATAATAAATAATAATTCTATAAATGGTTATTTCATAAATATCCTTAATTTTATTTATACATAATACTTGACTAAATTACTCAGATAATTATTATTAGTAGCATAACCATAAAATTTGTTTAAGGAGTACAGTTATGAAATTATCAACCAGAGGTCATTACGCCGTCACTTCCATGATGGAATTAGCCATCAATCAATCAGAAAAACTAATTACATTGGCCGATATTTCAGAAATTCAACACATTTCAGTATCCTATTTAGAACAAATTTTTGCCAGTTTAAGAAAAAATAATCTGGTTGTAGGTACAAGAGGTCCTGGTGGCGGGTATACACTGGCAAAACCAGCCAATGAAATCAGCATTGCAGATATTATCACGGGTGTTGAAGAAGATGTTGATACTACTCTCTATGCGGGCAGGTCACATCGTGTTAATATCAAACGAAGTAACACAGAACCTCTGTGGGAAAATTTGAATCAAAAAATTTATGATTTTCTAAAAGAAATTAGTTTGGATGAATTTGTTATCCAACACCAGTTTTCTAATAACAGTGAAACCAGCAATTTTTCAGTTTCTATCGCGGCCTAAGGAATATTATGACTCCAGACGAAGTAAAATTATATCTAGAACAAGGTCTACCTGAATGCTCTGTTGAAGTCACGGGTGATGGCAGTCATTTTGATGCCAAAGTCATTGGTGATATTTTTGCGGGTAAAAACACATTGAAACGACACAAACTTGTCTATGCCGTGGTTAATGAGAAAATTACCAGCGGAGAAATTCATGCACTGAATCTTAAAACCTTGACGCCTGACGAGAATCAATAAAATGGCAAAAACGCCATCAGTCATGGTTGAATTAGGCAGTGATGCGGCTGATTTTAACTTATTAGACACGGCAGGAAATAAAGTTTGCTTGTCAGACTTTAAAGAAACTCAAGGCTTGCTTGTTATTTTTATGTGCAACCATTGTCCTTACGTTAAACATTTGAGTAAAGCACTGTCTGAATTTGCCAAAGAATTGATGCCGAAAGGTTTATCTATTGTCGCTATCAATTCTAATGATGCGGATAACTACCCTGATGACAGTCCTGAAAAAATGGCGATTGAAGTTCAACAGGAAGATTACATTTTCCCTTATTGCTTTGATCAAACTCAAGCAGTTGCCAAAGCTTATCAGGCAGCCTGTACGCCTGATTTTTTTCTGTACGATAAACAGTTAAAATTGGCTTATCGTGGTCAATTTGATAACAGCAGGCCAGCCAATAATGAACCTGTCACGGGAAAAGACCTTAAAATGGCTGCTGAAGCCGTACTTACTGGATTAAAACCAGATACCAATCAAATAGCCAGTATTGGTTGCAATATTAAGTGGAAACAATAAGGCTCTTTTCTTCATTATTTCTAAATTTTTATTTCATGTAACACACATTTCCCTTGAAATAATTTCCTTTAAGCTATAGCTTGTCTTGCATATTTTATAGACTGTAAGACAAGTTAATTTTTATGCCATTATTAAAAACAGCTAAATACCCAATTTGTATCGTTTTCTCCCTTCTTTACTGCCAACTGAGTTTTGCTGACCCATATCGTAAAACCAACAGTGACTTTGGTGGTGTCGGGTTATTACAAATGCCCAATGCTCGCATGATGAAAGATGGTAATTTATCCATTGGTTGTTCAAGTATCCAACCCTACAACCGCTGTTATTTTAATACACAAGTTTTTCCCTGGATGGAGGCTCTATTCAGATACACCTCCATTACCAATCGTTTTTTTGGAAAAAACATTGCAGGCGACCAATCGTTTAAAGACAAAGGTTTTGACGTCAAATTCAAGTTACTTGATGAAGACTATTATTTTCCATCTGTGGCTGTTGGTTTTCGTGATATTGGTGGCACCTCATTATTTGCCAGTGAGTACGTGGTGGCATCAAAAAGAGTTTATAATGTAGACTTAACTTTTGGCTTTGGTTGGGGGAATATGGGGACAAGAGGTCATATGACCAACCCCTTCACCAAATTATCAGATCGATTTAAAAGTCGTAGCAATGATGGCGGCACGACAGGCGGAGAACTCACTGGCAATTATTTTTCAGGTGAAACAATGTCTATTTTTGCTGGTCTGCAATATCAATTCAAATCCTTTCCTAACTTAATTTTTTCAGCTGAATTTGATGGAAACAGCTATCAAAATGAACCTCTAAGTAATAATCAACCTATCAACACTCCCATCAATGTCGGGTTTAATTATAAGCTCTGGGATTTATTCGAATTCTCACTTGGCTGGGAACGTGGCAATAAAATACAAGCAGGTTTATCCATTAATTTAGACTTAACCAATGAAAAAATATTGCCTAAATTTGATCAATCACCTCAAAAAATTCAGCCAAGATCAATCAATAAAAATCTCACTCATATCACCTTACTCAATCAATCCAAACGAGTGATTAAAAGTCTGGAAAAAGAAAAATTTACCGTTGAATCGGTCTCGATTAATAAATCATCAAAAATATCTGTTAACGCCCATGGCGGTCAATTCAGAAAATTGCCTCAAGAAACAGGTCGTATTGCACGTATTGTGGCTAATAATATCAGCCCAGAAATAGAGCTGATTGAAATAACAGAAGCAAAAAAAGGTCTTAATTTGGCTTCAATGAGTTTTTTAAGAAAGGATTTAGAAAAAGCAGAGAAATATTTGACATCAACTGATGAAATTTGGATGAATTCTGAAATAAAAAATTACGCACCTCAACAAAATGCTGTTTTTTTTGAAAATAAAGACTATTTCCCTCGATTTAACTGGAGTGTTTCACCTGGCTGGAGACAACATGTCGGTGGCCCTGATGGGTTTTATTTATATCAATTATTTGCTTCAATTAAATCATCTTATGCCATCAAACCTGGACTCCTATTATCAAGCCAATTAGGGTTAGATATATTCAATAACTTCGATAAATTAAAATTTGTTGCTGAATCACAGTTACCTCGGGTCAGAAGTAATATCAAAGAATATCTACAAGAAGGGGAAAATGGACTATATCGACTACAATTGGATTATATGACCAATTTATCCGAAAATTTTTATGCTCGGTTATCCGCAGGTTTATTTGAAATTATGTATGGTGGACTCAGTGCTGAAATCTTATATCGACAACTTGATTCTCGCTGGACATTTGGTATTGATGTTAACCAGTTAAAACAACGAGCTTTTGATGTACGCTTTGATTTTCTTGATTATGAAGTCACCACAGGGCATTTTACCACTTATTATGACATCCCTAAATATGATATTTTGGCACAAGTCAGTGTCGGTCGTTATTTAGCCAATGACAGTGGCGTTTCTTTTGATATTTCTCGATATTTTGACAATGGCGTTAGCATCGGTATTTTTGCAACCAAAACCAAAGTTTCATCCACTGAATTTGGTGAAGGTGGTTTCGACAAAGGTTTTTATATTCAGTTTCCATTAGACATGCTGTTGATAAAGTCCAGCAAAGAGACCATTAAAGTTGGGTTTACTCCTTTAACCAGAGATGGAGGCCAAAAAGTGGTGGTGGGAAACAGGTTGTATGAAGTCACTAAAAATAAGTCATTGGGGCATATTTCAAAAAACTGGGGGGCTTTACTTCAATAATCAACAACCTTTTGGAAACAAGCTGTCCGTTTTACCTGTCATGTAATAAGCCAATAAACCAATCCATTCCTTGATAGCGATATTAAACTCCTTTAGATTTCCAATAAGATTATACTTCAAATTAAACCGAAGAGAGGGAGATGTTGCATAATCCACGGGATAAGGGATCACTTGCCACCCTAATTGACAAAATATACCGACAGATCGTGGCATATGCCAGGCAGTTGTGATTAAAATCCATTTTTCATTAGGTTTAGGATGAATTAATTTTTGACTGAAAACGGCATTCTCATACGTGTTTCTCGAGCGTCGTTCAAATACAATTTTTGCCATATCCAAGCCTTGCTCTTTATACAATTGTTCAGCAACATCGGCTCCTGTATATTTCCGTCCCACCAAAGCTCCTGATCCACCCGTGAAAACCAGTTTTGCATTTTTATAATGTCTAGCCAGTTTCATAAATTCTATATGTCTATCGGCAGCTCCAGTCAAGTTGACTTGACCCCATCGCGCGGTTTTCATGTTATTTTCGCCACCACTTAACACAATAATGCCATCAACTTTATCAACCAAAGTATCCATGATGGGAAATCTTGTTTCTAATGGATGAAGTAACCACTTTCCCAATGGGAAAAATGCAATAAAGATTAAAAATAAGGTAACACTGGTTAAAAAAAATCGTGCTTTTTTTACTGAGCCATACCAAAGTAAAAGAGTAGAAATAACCAATAAAACAAACACCAGATTACTGGGAATGATTAACAGCCAAATTATTTTGGAGCAATAAAAAAAGAAAGTATCCATATAAGGCAACTCACAACAAATAAACTACCCACCTTACTGGCTCTTTTGTTCGTCTTCTTTGCTACAAAAATAGTTATGTAGAGCGACTACACGCCTATTTTTGTAATAAAAAAGACAAACAAAATTTTTGCGCAATATGGGTAGTTTATTTATTGCGTGTTACAAAGGAACGGGCACGAAACAACTTCCCGTTCTTAATTTCATCTTCACTTCACCTTCAAACGATCTTCAATCACAAAAGCTCAGAATAGAGTGACTATTCCTACGCTTTTATTCAATCAGATCATTTGAATTTAAAATAAATATGAAACCAAGAACGGGAAGTTATTTCGTGCCCGTTCCTTAAAAGTTAGAAACCACTTTGAATGCCAAAAGAAAACATATTAATTTTTTGATTAAAATCATTGGCAGTATGAATATTGTACATGGCAGGTGCTTTTTCCAATAGTAAGTGATCATTTTTTTGCAATCGAATGAATAAGCCAACATTGCTGAATAATTTATAACCTATTTCAACAGCTATCAACTTATTTTCTTTGATTGGTAGACGACTTAAGGTTGTTAATTGTGCATCCAATGAATTATCAAAATCCTTTTTTCTAAAGCTAAAGCGAAATCGCCATTTGTTATTAAACCACTGATAATTAAGTCCTAACTGCTTAACAGTGGAAGTATAACCAACGCCATTATCTGAGGAATTATTGGTAATTTCTTCATTAAAAGCTGATATTGAAAGCAAACCAAACCGAGAAACATTCCAACTACCAATTAAACCGATTTGATTTAATTGACTATTAATACTGTTGATTTGGATTAATGTAGAATTGCCATCAGCTAATCTAATCTGACTCGATTGATCACGTTCAACATTAACTCTTAAAGCAACCGCAGGTAACCATTTATAAGGAACAGTAATTTGAAACTGGCTTGCTACATAAGCTTTTAAGTTATCATTTGAATTCAACTGATTACTGAAAAATTGTTTCCATCCTCCAACTTCTAATCTAACTCGTTCAAAAATAGCACCATAAACTTTAATATGAGCATCTTGGTATTTTTGAATAAACTGATTTGAAACTTGATTGGATATTGACCCCCCTCCATCGATTTCACCATGAAGAGCTTTATAACTGGTGAATGCAGTTAAAAAATCATCATTATTGGCGGCCAATGAGTGTGCTGAAAAAAAAGTTAGGTAGCAGAAAAATAAAATTGAAAAAGTTTTCATGGTTATTAGAATTTTTATTAAATTGACTTTCATTTGTAACTGTTCAGGTTGCCTCTATTTTAGATAGAAATTACAGGGTATCAACTTAAAACCAATGATTAAATGAAAAATATTACAATTTCATCACTATTCCTTATAATCTATTTTCAGACCAAGGAATAAAATGATGCAAAAAATTAAAAATACCAAAAAAATTAAAAATACCAAAAAAATTAAAAATATATTAATAACGGGTGCTGCAAGACGAATTGGAGCCTGTACTGCAAGATTATTACACGCTGATGGTGCCAATATCATGATTCATTATCGTTCATCTGACAATGAAGCCAATAAGCTCTGTGATGAATTAAATCAGATAAGAAATCATTCAGCCAAATGTTTTCAGGCAGATTTACTGATATTCGAACAAATAAAAAAATTAGCCGATGATGTCATGGAATATGCTGGAAATATTGATGTTTTAATCAATAATGCATCGAGTTATTTTTCCACTGATTTTAATACAGCAACGATTGAACAGTGGGAAACGCTCATGGGTAGTAATTTAATAGCACCTTTTTTTCTAACGCAATATCTATCATCTGGTTTAAAAAGCAATCATGGTTGTGTGGTCAATATTGTTGACATACACGCAGACCGTCCCGTTAAAAATTACTCCGTTTATTGTATGGCAAAAGCTGGATTAGTCATGATGACCAAAGCACTGGCCATTGAATTAAATCCCGAGGTTAGAGTCAATGCTGTTGCCCCAGGAGCCATTTTATGGCCAGAGAATAATATCAATACCGAAGAAAAAAATAAAATTTTGAGTAAAATTCCACTGCAACGAGTCGGTGGAGAAGAGGCAATCGCTAAAACCATACAATTTTTAATTGATGATGATAGTTATATACATGGGGAAATTGTTAAAGTCGATGGCGGTCGGTCGGTTGTCAGTTAATAAATTATGTTAGCCTATTTAGAATAATGCTAAGGATAGACACAGATAATGCGCAATGATTATCTGTGTTAATCCGTGATTTTTAAAAGATCAGGAAAAATAACAAAAACTATTTTTTCTTCTCTGATTTATTTGACAATTCACTGATCGCTTTTTGCATTTGATTCAATTGCATTTGTAACGGCATCAACTGATTTTGTACTGACTGATTAACCATATTTGGGATATTCATTCTTGGTTGTTGATACCCAGGGTTTCTATATTGTGGAAAGTTAGGCGTTCTATTCCAATTTGGGTTCTGTGACATCATATAATTGTCGGTATAATTTGATGATTGGGGAGGCATCGGAGGCATCATTGATTCCATCATTTCATTGTTTGAAATATTGTATTTTTTCATTTTCTTCATTTGTTCTTGACGTCTCAACTGCATTTTTTTGTGATGTTTTTTCATTCTTGCAAAGTGTGCGTCCATTCTTACTTTTCTGAGTTGTCGCATATGATTTCTTAACATTAAAAAACGTTTTTCGGGTGCAGCTGTTTTCATTTTATTAATCAATTCCTGCATTTCCATCATTTGTTTATCTGACATCGAATGGATGTGTTGACCTGTTTTATCATGCAATTTACAAAAATGCTTAGTTTTACCCTGATGTTTACAAACATGTTTATTAACTTCAGGCTGTTGTTTTTCAGTTTGTCTAACTTTCACTTCCGCCAATACATTAATACTCATTGCAGAAATCATTATTAATAAAGCAATTCTATTCATTTATTTTTTCCTCATTTGTTTGATTTACCAACATTTCAATTTGAAACAATGTATTTTTTCCAACAATACCATCAGGTTTTAGATGATGTTGTTTTTGAAAAATCATCACAATCTGTTTAAGTTTATCATCAAATATTTGTGAATAATCTTTATTCTTCACATCTTTTTTATCAATGAGATCAAATTGTTTTCTTAACCAAATGACTGATTCACTGTTCAAGCCAAGTTTTAATGGAATGCTTTGAATAACAGGAGCTTTCCACAAGACCAAAAATTCACCTAACCAATAGGGTTCAATTTCATATTTTGGAAATGAAAAAGGATGATTATTCATGATAATTTCAACCATTTTTTCGCCAACTGATTTTACATAAAGATAACTTTCATTGCCATTTTGATGTATTAACTTAATTAAAACTGGCCGATTAATTTGTTTAATTTTATTCCAATTTCCCTCATTAAAAATACAACTTAGATTTTGTTCTAATGCCTGCACACAAGGTGTTTTTAAATTATTGATTTTATAAATTGCCTGCCAATTTAAAAATAATTGGTTAAATGCCAATTGAGTCGAATTGTTAGGCAATGATTTTAACCAATCTTTAAATATAAATTTGTGTTGTTTTACATCATTGATTTCTTTGTTATTTTGAGAAGAAATGATGACAGCCACTGGTTTTTTATGCTGCAAGGGCATAAGTTTCGTTTGAGTAGACGAGCTACTCAACTCAGCTTTATACCGCAAGGGCATAAGTTTCGTTTGAGTAGACGAGCTACTCAACTCAGCTTTAACAACTTTATTAATATTGACGGGCTTAATTTTTTTCACCGATTCGACAATCTCTTCAGCTTGTTTCTCGATCACCACTTTGTCATTTATTTCTACCGTAACAGGTGAATCAAATACAAATGGTATGCCTGATAATTTGTTAAAAATCAGCAAAAATACAATAACCAATATAACGCTTAATGAAGCATACAAAAAAGTGGATACTTTAACAGTTTTATTGGTTCCCAAAACTTCATTGGCTGCTTTTTTAACAATGGATTGATCAACCATTGCTTTTTCTTCAACATATGCGCCCATTAAGGCTCTATCACAAATAATATTGATAATTCTTGGTGTACCAGCAGATAACTTAAAAATTTGTTTAATGGATTGACGATTAAACAAAGGACGATCAACCCCTGAAACATGAATTCGATGATGGATATAATGAATGGTTTCCTCAAGAGACAATTTTTCAAGATGATAACGTGCCGTAATACGTTGAGACAGTTGACGTAAGTCATTTCTCTGTAATAAGTCTTGTAGCTCAGGTTGACCCACCAAAAAAATCAATAACAATTTTGCTTGATTTGTTTCCAAATTACTCAATAAACGAATTTGTTCTAATACTTCAACTGACAAACTCTGTGCTTCATCAATCAGTAATATGGTTCTTTTTCCCTCAGCATAATTTTTTAGCAATTGTTGATTGAGTGCATCGGTTAGAACCTTAATACTGAGGTTGTCTGCATCAGAAATGATATCGAGTTCATCACAAATACTGGCGAGTAATTCAATGGCTGATAAACGTGGGTTAAAAATCAACGCAATATTGATATTATCGGGCAATTGATTCAAGACATAACGACACAATGTTGTCTTGCCTGTCCCCACTTCACCCGTAATCGCAACAAAACCATTGCCTTGTTGAATGCCGTAATTTAAATGGGCATAGGCCTCCTGATGCTTTTCACTTAAATATAAAAAGTCGGGATTGGGTGTAATGTTGAAAGGTTGTTGATTCAAACCAAAATATTGAAGATACACAGTGTTCCAATTTTATTTTTTTGCTCTAGGATGCGCTTTATCATAAACATCGGCAAGATGTTGAAAATCTAAATGGGTATAAATTTGAGTGGTACTGATGTCTGCGTGACCTAATAATTCTTGTACGGCTCTTAAATCACCACTGGATTCTAATAAATGAGTGGCAAAAGAATGCCTCAAAATATGGGGATTAATTTTTTTACTTATGCCCTGTTTAATTGACCATTGATCCAGTCTTTTTTGTATATTTCTGGACGATAAACGATTACCGTATCGATTCACAAATAACGCTGATTCATCTAATGTTGCCAATTGAGGTCGTTGTTTCAGCCATTGATTGATCTTATCAATTGCCATTTGTCCCACGGGAATAATTCTGGTTTTATTGCCTTTGCCATTAATCCTGACAATGCCCTCATCAAGATTGATATCAACCAAATCAATATTAACGGATTCCGAAACACGTAACCCCGATGAATAAATCAACTCAAATATTGCCAGATCTCTTAATTCGTAAATATCATGTTGATGAGTATCTAACAAACCATTCATTTCATCAACATTCATTGTTTTTGGTAATTTTTTGGGTGTTTTTGGGGTCGCAATATCTTGAGCAGGGTTAAACTCTAGTTCATTTTCCTGAATCAAATAATTAAAAAAACTACGGATAGCAGATAATTCTCGCTGAATACTTCGCCCTGAAATTTCTTGTCGATGTCGATGGCTGACATATTGCCTCATCTGACTGGCATTGACATCAGACCACGATTCTATCATTTGTTTCTTGCAGAATTGAGTGAATATTTGTAAATCTCTCTGATAGGCACAAAGCGAATTTTTGGCTAACTGCCTTTCATTTTTTAAATACAAATAATAACAACTGAGTAAATTGTCTGCTTTATTTTCCATTATATTTTTCAACATTTTATTTAGGCAACTCGCAACAAATAAACTACCCATCTTACTTGCACCCAAAGGGCATAAAACTCTTTTGTCCGTCTTATTTGCCACAAACATAGTTATATAGAGCGACTACACGCCTATTTTTGTAACAAAAAAGACAAACAAAATTTCTGCGCAATATGGGTAGTTTATTTATAGCGTGTTACCTTACCATTATAGTATGGAATAAATTATTGATACTCACTTTAGTCTCTGTATTTTTATGTAAAAATACAGAGAATTAGGAATTTTTAGGCTAAATAAGGTTATTTATAATGATATTTTTCAACATAATAAGACGTTTTACATTTCTTTTACTACTAACCTTTGCTTCCATTCAATATAGCCTGGCAGCAGATAAGGTCAAAATAACCTCTGAAATTAATTTTCCTCGGGCAACATTCACCATACAGTTCCCATTTGCCGTCAAGATAAAATCAGAATTAAAACAATCTGATTTTCTCTTACGTTTCAGTCGTTCTTGGGAACCACCCAATTTAGAACCTTATATCATCAAATACAAAGACTGGGTAGATACTTTTTGGCCAGGATATGACTCTCTACTCATCAGAGTGGGTCAACATGTCAAAGTCACGGTCAGAAAAGAAGGCACAAAAATCATTGTTGATTTTATAAAAAAACCACCGCCTGCTGCAAAAACAGTGGTGAATGATTTTCATGCGGTCAGACTTGCCAGATTACATGCCTTGTATTTGGCTGATAACCGACGATTTTTTGAAGGACTGTCGCAATTACGCCAACTTAATAAACAATACCCTAAAAACGTCCAAGTCTACCTTGATTTAGCCATTCGAGAAGAAAAAATTGGTCGTTGGCAACAAGCCGTTGTACTGTATCAACAAGCATCAAAGCTATCTCCCAATTCCCACGATATCATTGCAGGACACAATCGACTCTTAAAAATTTTTGGAGATCAAATCAAAGTTCAGACAGACTCAGAAAATTTTACAGGTGGAGAACATCAAGACCGAATCACCTTATCAGGCCAACATAATATTTTTTCTCATTTGCAATTTGCCTGGCAATTGCAAAACTATGACATAGCAAGAGAAAATACCCGAGTTAAAAATGGCGACATCATTAATTTTGATCAATCCATTCAACGGGGTAAATTTCATTTTGAATTTGATTTTGAACATGCAACCCATGGTACTTTAGCCTTTCCATTCAGTGAAAATAGAATGGGTTTAGAATTTCGCCATTTATTTTTCCGAGAAAAACATCGGACTGAATTAACACTGACCTGGCAAGAACCCTATTGGGATCTTGCAGAAGGTTATGCCAATGATGCTTATAGGAGTAAAATAAAACTTCAACACATTCATAACTTACCACTCGAAACCATAGCAACATTGTCATTATCGTTGGATCAAATTGGAATGTCTGGTTTATCAAAAGCCGCTGAATCCATTGGTTTTATATTTTCATTACAACACAATGTCCCCATCATTTTACCCAACCTAACTTTTGGTTATACGTTTGATGGCTTATATGTACAAGACAAAGCCAATCGGGTTGACAGTGATGGCATTACATTTTCCCCCATTCCATTGTTAAAACATGAAATACACACTTTAGCCATTCAATGGGGTGACAGAATTGTTGATTATTTAAGGGCTGTTTCCAGAATAGGTTACAGTGTTGATGAAGAATCAGGCCCCAATGAAGCCAATGGAAAAGGCCCATTTTTATTTTTCAGTTTAATTTATGAGCCTGTTTCCCGACTGGAAACGGGCATTAGCTATCAAAAAAGTCGTTCAACTAATAGAGGTGGCAATGTTGAATCTAATTTATTTAACGCCTATATTTTATATAGATATCACTGAAAGACTACTATACTATAATGTCTAATAATAATATTTTATCTGAATATCGGATTATTTTATGAGCAGCGACTGGAAAGACCGTGAATTACAAAGTAACTCTACCCTACAGGAAATAGGTTACGCCCAAGGCACCAAATGGTATAAAGGCGTACAATACAGTTATCATTTATAAAGATAAAGTTTGGTTGAGTGAAGGCTCAAGCTTTTTTGCGGCCCACAAAAGTTTAAGCCGTCAGGAACTGTTAACTGAATTAGTCACCCACTGGAATAAAAAAGAAAGTGATAAATTATTACTTACTTTTCACCCAAAAACAGGTCATGGCATTGTTTATATTAACAGTAAATATGATAAACATGCTCCTGTCACTGGTGAGTATATCAATGCCAGCCGTGCAGGGTTTATTCAGTTTTCCTATGACAGTGCATACATTATGAATGTAATGACTTCTCGTGAGAAAGAAATGAAGCAACTCATTGAAATACTCGTTAAATTTAGAAAAATGCATCGAAAATTGTACATTGAATCAGAGCTAGATGGCAGTAACCTCAGTTTTTGGGAAAAAACAAAACGATATTTTCAATGATTTCTTTTTGTCCCATTTTAAGTTGAAACCTATATTACTGAAAGGATATTAAACTCATGAATGATGAAAATAACGTAGAAAACCTAATATTTGAACACCTAAAAAAAATTCAGGCAGAGCAAAGTGCTTCTCGTCAACGTGACTCTGAAATAATGACAAGACTATCCCATATTGAGGTTGGTATTGCCCGAATTTCCAGAGATGAATCCAACAATTATATGGAAATAATTCAAGACCGTCATTCTGTTGACAAGACTCAATGATCGCATTGATAGAATAGAAAAACGCTTAGAATTGATTTAGTGGACTACCTGAACCCCGAATAAAATGGATTAGACTGATTACGGTGACAAGTAATCGTCATCATCACGGGTTTAATCGCATCCATTTTTAAGTTTAATTCCAATTGATTAAACTCAATCGGATGATTTTTTTGATAAAGTAACCTATTTTTTTGATAAATCGTCACATCACAATTTAAGTTTGAATCAGGCATATAAAATTTCATATGACCGTCGCCATATCCCGAGGTTTTTATTTTTAAACCTTTGTGTTGTGTTTCATATTTTTCAATCAACCATTTACTTTCAATCAAATAAGGTTGTTTAGCCATACTGGCTTGATGACTTTGTGAAATAGTTTTGATTTTCAGTACAGGCTGTTCAATGGCTGGATCTAAATAAACATAAAGACTGCCTTGAAAGTGTTTTTGTCCTACCACACCTTTGGATTGACTGAAATCAACCGCTTTAAACGTCGCATGATCAAAACGAATGGTTTGTAAATGATCACGATTGAGAAATTGCCACTGATTATCTGTCAGTTGCTTGATTTTAATGCTGTTAAAACCGTCCACTATGGCTGCAAAATGACTGGTTGTAATGGGAATTAAAGGCTGTTCTCTCACGTAGTCCAAATTACGTTTAAGGGCATTTAAACTTGCCAGTTTGTCCCCAGAATACATATGATAATAGACATTTAAAGGCTTTATTCGTCTTGGTGTTTCAGTATTTCTAAAGGTACGAACCAATAATTGAAAACCAAAAAAACGATCTGTCCATAATTTGGTATAGGTATTTTCATTGCTATTCGATGCATAAACTTGCCAATAATCTCCCACTGGTCGCCCCAATGAAGACACTGAACTGTACGATGGAAATTCTCGATCAAAGCGTGCATCTCCACCATTGATATTTCTCACATTGATTTCATCACAAACTTTCATTGCATCGACATAAGGCAAAGTATTGCCTGACCACTGGACAATCTCCGTTCTTTTTCCTTTGGGTAATAAGCGATTGATGAAATCTACCCCTCCTTTGATTTCCAATGTATTATCATAAGGTTTGGTTGCATAAGCTCGGGGTCGATCATAATGATTGGATAATTTTTTTTTGGAATTTGATACTGATAGTTGTTTTGTGTATTGATAAGTATTGGGGCTATATTCACTGAGTTTCAACATCCCAGCCAAACCTTCCGTTAATTTAACTTTTTTATAGGGATAATTTTTTAAAAACGGTGCTTCTTTTTCCATCAAATTGATGTCATCAAAAAACTGCCATTGCAAAGGATGGCTATAAGTATGAGATCCTGCTTCAACATTGGCTTCTTTAAATGTTTCCCGAGCAATTTTTAAAGCTGTTTTTGAACCATACCATTCAGGGTCAATATCCGCCACAATCGGAGCAACGGTTACTGGCAAGTCAGGGTATTTTCTGATGATTTCTTTTAAAATAACATCGGCAGACATTAACTGCTGAGGTTTTTGGTATTTTTTTAATTCTGTTAAATTACGCCAACCATCACCGTCAATATGGCTGTAATAAATTCGACGGCCATTGATCGTTGTGGTATCAGGTTTGGGTAATTCGGTTGTTTGAAAGGCCCGTTGAAAAAATTTGAAGGGATTAATATACCAAAGTTTTTTGAAATTTCCTTCCTTAGATTCCTGAGTAAAATGACTAAAACCACTGACAATATAAGCACCATTCTTATTACTGGTAATGACATGACTGGTTGAATCTTGAAAATCTGGTTTGGTCAAAGATAAATAACTTTTGGTATTGTCATTGATTTTTTTAATTTGTTTATAATTAGGTAATGGGCTACTTAAACGATGTTCGTAGTTCATCAGTGATTCATCAATATGGCTCACTTTTGTATCATAAGTAATCTTATAATATTGTCGGGTATCTGAAATACCCAAATATTTCCAAAACTGATTACTGATTGCAACAGGTGTGGCTTTATCTTTTAAATCATTTTCAAAACCAGGATTGCCAATGACCACAAATTTTTTTTTATGTTTACTGATCGCATTAATTGCCCATTTGATATAAACCTCTGGGTTTTTCATTTGGTTTGCTAAAAACCAGGTTAAAATGCCGTGAACGTGTGGCATTTGACTTAAATCAGGTAAACCATCTTGTAAACGATGATATTTAATTTTATAGCCCAAATGATTTAATGGCATTTGCGCCATACTGTGAGCATCGGTGTAAATCAGTTCGATATCTGACTGACTTTGGTGAATGACCAAAATGGTTCTTTTTAAATATTGAGAGACCTGCTTTTTATTGGATGCTTTCTCAGTTGACAAAACCTGAGATGAAAATAACAGTAGGCAAACTAAAGCAACGGCAAAATGATTGATTTTGGGAAAATTCAATATCGACAAGCCTTTCAACAGCTGATTCTAAAACGGTTATCCAACGCACGGGGTAAAATCAACGTTTTAAATTGCCGTTTGTTGGCATCCTGACACAATACTTTACGTTGCTGCTTATTTTTAATGTATTTTTTATTGTATTCTGCATTAAATACTGGTTTTCCCTGATCGATAAAAGGCTGTAATAAATGACATTCATCAAACTGATGGCATTGTTCATTGATGGCAAAGTCAAACACATCAACCAATTCAATAATCTGATTCAGGTCATTTTTAAGGGCGACTGCCAACTGTCGTTGATGAGACTCCTGAGCAATAAATCGGTTAAAATTTAATTGATCTTCAGCAGTTAATGGGAATCCTGTTTTGTTGGTATAACCATCAATATTGTCTGGTTCAATGCCGTCACAACCTTTTTTATGTGCCAAATCCAAACGTTTTTTAATCACTTTTCTGACACTGGCATGACGGATATCGGTCCAGCGTTCACCTGCCCAACCATCCATCTCTTTACCAATGGCTATTTTATCGAATTGATATTTGTCCCGACGCCAGTTTTCATAACTGCCTGCTGAAAAATAGCAAATGACATGAATGTTTTTCTTTTTTAATTGCCTAATTAAACGAAAAGATGAATCAAATAAATCGATAATATAAACATCTGTTTTAATATTTGTATTGATTTTACCTTGTAATTGCCAATGCCAGGAAGTGTTAACAGTAGGCTGATAATAAGACTGTTTTTTGATGATAGGTACAGGTGTTGTTATGGAATCTGCCAATACAGCGTATTCAATTGACATAAAAAGAGTCAATAAAACCATTATTTGAGTCATTAATTTTAAAATCATAACGTTATTATAATTATTTAATGTGAATTAGAGTTATATATAAAATATTACACTATTATGCTAAACTACGAACAAAATGTTTTAAAAAATTTATAAAAGATACTAAGATATTATGATTTCACTTTTTAAATTCAAACAAATTATCACTGCTTTTTCACTCATACTATTGCTTTCCAGTTGTGCATTTTACGATCCTGAAGGGCGTCATTTTGTCAGTAACAACTTAATACAATTATACACCCATTCTTGCGATGAAGAATGTAATGATGCCAACAAACTCAAAGTAGCCATTATCCCTTTTGAAAATTGGACCAATCACCCCAATGCGGGACAAATTGCGGCTCAAATGATTGCCACCGAACTTTATACACAAGATATCTTTAAATTACAGGAAGAAACTCAGGTTAAACGCTTGTTAGACATCAAAAAAGTCAACATGGCACGTTTGAGTAAAACCAGTTATGCCCGGAAAATTGCCTCCATGTTACATGTTGATGCGGTCATCATGGGCAGTGTTTCAGAATACGATTATCAACATGGCTTACATGAAGAACCCACCGTTGGTCTGAATGCCCGTTTAATATCAAGAGCAGGCATTGTCATGTGGGCATCCAGTCATTCTGAAATTGGACGTGGTTATTTACGCAGAGACAGTTTGAATGATGCCGCTCAACGAGCCATTATTGATATGGTTGCTGAACTGGTTAAAAAATATAAAAAACAAGACGATAAAAAAAATAGTAAATAAATCAGCCTACTGGTCGATAACAACACCTCATTCCTATAATTTTAAAGCATGCCAATGAAAATATTTGGTCTCAGACGATCTGCCCTGATAGAAATGGTGATATTTTTTACTGCACTGTTTCTACTGGATATTTTTATCTTTCAAAATGACCGTTTTTTTACCATTAATCCACATCCTTATTGGGTCATTGTCTTATTAATGAGTATCCAATATGGCACCTCAGAAGGTTTAATGGTTGCCATTGTATCCAGTTTATTTTTATTGGTGGGCAATTTCCCCGAACAAAATATCAACCAAGACATTCATACCTATTATTTCAGCTTAAGCGTGAACTTCCGGTA
>Ga0233443_1001357_pt1 | contig 21789 bp, 22 predicted proteins | sample SI_123_September_2_FD_182784 | JGI IMG/M metagenome (GOLD analysis project Ga0233443, IMG submission 182784) | Seawater microbial communities from Saanich Inlet, British Columbia, Canada - SI_123_September2016_200_MG | ecosystem: Environmental > Aquatic > Marine > Inlet | place: Canada: British... | reverse complement strand
TATAGTGCCCCAACAAATTAAGACAACAATTTAAGATTTCTTATTTCGAACGAGTTAAACTTAACCCAACAATTCGGAGTAAAAAATTATGAGTAAAAAACGAACCAATTACACTTCAGCATTTAAAACAAAACTAGTGCTTGAGTTATTACAAAATGAAAGTACTCTGGCAGAGATTGCCAGCAAGCATAATATCCTTCCACAGAACCTAGTGAACTGGAAAAAGACTTTCCTTGCTAATGCAGAAATTGCTATGGAGCCTTCTAAAGCAGTTAAAGAATACAAGGAAGAGCTTATTAAATCACAAGAGCAGAATGAACGCCTAACAGCACTAGTAGGTAAAGTAACCGTAGAGAAGGAATGGTTAGCAAAAAAGCTAAAAAGCTTGGGCTCATCTAAACTAAAACAATTAGTTGATCTCAAGCCATCACCAGCCTCTATCTCTATTAATCACCAGTGTCAATTACTAGGCATTAACAGAAGTGGCTTGTATTACAAGCCACGAGTTAACCACGCCAAACAAACAATTAAAAATCATATCACCAAAGTATTTGAACAAATACCGATCTACGGCGAGAAGAAAGTTCACAAGCAACTGCTTGAAGACGGCATAAAGGTAAGCTTAAACACGGTAGCTCGCTACCGCCAAGAGCTAGGCTTAAAGGCTGTTCTAGCAGTCAAGCAAGTCAACACTACTATACCAATCAAAGAACACAAGAAGTACACCTATAAGCTCAGAGGGCTTAATATTAGCCATGCTAATCATGTCTGGAGTACCGACATCACCTACATCAAGATTGCCGGTGGTATGGTCTATATGGCGGCCATCATTGATTGGCACAGCAAAGCTGTGCTATCACATAGGATATCCAATACCATAGATACTCAGCTGGTAATGAGCGTACTCAATGATGCTCTAGACAAATACCCTCATCCAGAGATCTTTAATACCGATCAAGGTAGTCAGTACACCAGTGAAGTGCATACTCAGAGACTTAAAAACCTTGGTATTACTATATCAATGGATGGTAAGGGGCGAGCAACAGATAACATCTGCATTGAGCGCTTCTGGCGAAGCGCCAAAGTTGAGAGAATCTATTTAAACGAATACCAAACAATCAACGAGCTAACCACTGATGTAGATGACTATATAGATTTTTATAACCATCGTAGATTCCATGAAACATTAGACTATAAAAAACCAATGGATGTGTATCAAGAGAGTATAAAATTGAACCAGAATAAGAAGAAGGCTTCTTAGGATGTTCTATATAAGAAATTTTAAAAAGTTGTCAGAGGTTTTGGGGTGTTAAATTATAAATAATTATACTTAGTATATAAATTTAAGAGAATGAAATGAAAAAATCTATTTTTATAATTGCTGAAATTGGTATTAACCATAATGGCAATATGTCTACCTGCAAGAAGTTGATTGATATGGCTACCGATGCTGGTTGTGATGCGGTTAAATTCCAAAAACGTGATATTGACCAAGTATATACTCAAGATTTTTTAGACTCTCCAAGAGAAAGTCCATGGGGGATAACGCAGCGCGAACAAAAACAAGGCTTGGAGTTTGATGTTGATGAGTATAAGGATATTGATAAATATTGTAAGAAAAAAGGAATTGAATGGTTTGCGTCTGCCTGGGATTTAAATAGCCAATTTTTTTTACAGAAGTTCAACTGTAAGTATAATAAAATTGCATCAGCAATGATAGTGTATGAAGATTTGCTTAAACTGGTTGCAAAAGAAGGTAAGCATACTTTTATATCAACTGGCATGTCAACTTATGATGATATTCAAAAAGCGGTTAATATTTTTAAAGAAGAAGGCTGCTCATTTGAATTAATGCATACAGTTTCAACTTACCCTATGAAGGATAAAGATGCCAACCTTAAAATGATTGACACACTTAGAGAAAAATATCAGTGCGATATTGGTTACAGTGGCCATGAAGTAGGTTTGGCCATCTCTAATGCGGCTGCCGCACTTGGAATTACCTCATTAGAAAGACATGTCACTATGGATCGATCTATGTATGGCTCTGATCAGTCTGCATCTGTTGAGCCTGCAGGATTTAGGCAGATGACTGGGTCAATTAGAAAAATTGAGCTGGCCATGGGAGATGGGGTGAAAAGGATCCTTAAGGAAGAGTCTAATGTTTCTAAGAATCTTCGACAGCATCTAGGTTGGACTGTATGAATAATATGATTGGCGTAATGCAAGGGAGGTTATTGCCAAAGTTCCAAGGAAGATATCAAGCGCATCCAGTTGGATATTGGAAGGAGGAGTTTTTTATAGCAAGAGAAATGGGACTTAGTTGTATTGAGTTTATTTTAGATTTTAATGACGCTAATGCCAATCCATTATTGAGTAATACAGGAATTGATGAGATTAAAACAGTTATTAGACAGACTGGAGTTGATGTTAAAACAATCTGTGCAGATTATTTTATGGAAGCACCCTTGCATTCATATGATGTTAGAACAGCTGAATCCAGTCAGATTTTAATGATTAATCTATTGAATAATGCAGAAAAACTAGGTGTGACAGATGTTGTGATACCTTGCGTTGATCAATCAACATTAGATGGTAAGGCGGCAGAAGATCGCTTTGTTGAAAGGTTGCTACCTATGGTGGATATTGCCGAAAAGCATGATATTAATCTTTCGCTTGAAACCGATTTAGCCCCCCAGCCATTTGTTAAGATTTTAAATAGATTTGATTCAACTAGAGTGACAGTTAATTATGATATTGGCAATAGTGCTTCACTAGGATATAACCCAATTGAAGAGTTAGAAGCATACGGGGAAAAGATTACAGATATTCATATTAAAGATAGAATTTTAGGGGGTGCTTCAGTAATTCTAGGGCAAGGAGATGCAAAATTTGACTCTTTCTTTGAGAAGTTGTATAAAATTAATTACCAAGGGCCTTTTATTATGCAGGCTTACCGGGATGAAGAAGGGGTTTCCATATTTAAAAATCAGTTAGATTGGATTAAGAAGTATTTTATATAGAGCGGCCTTGCCTTATGATTAAAAATATTAGACATACAGGAATTGTCGTCAATGATCTAGAAAAGTCACTGTGGTTTTATAAGGAAAAGATGGGTTTTAGTGTTTTTAAGCATTCGGAGGAATCCGGGGATTTTATAGAAAATATTTTGGACTTAGAAAACTTGGCAGTTACAACGGTTAAATTAGCATTAAAAAACAACCAAATGATTGAGTTACTAGACTTTAATACACATAAAAGAGATGCTTCGGAAAGTTTTATTAATGATATTGGCCCTACTCATCTCGCCTTTACGGTTAGTAACCTTGATAAGATATACTCTGATTTTTCAAATGATGGGATTTGCTTTCTTTCCAAGCCAGAAATATCCAAAGATGGACATGTAAAAGTGGTATTTTGCAAGGCTCCTGAGGGGACATATATTGAGTTAGTTGAATTAATATGAAAGAAGTTTTTGCATTAATACCTGCAAGAAGCGGATCGAAGGGAGTTCCCAATAAAAATATCAAGCTTTTAGGGGGGGTGCCGCTAATAGCTTATTCAATAGCTGCCGCATTAAAGTCCTCAATTATTGACCGGGTTATTGTCTCAACAGACTCTGAAGAGTATGCTGAAATTGCACGTCATTATGGCGCTGAAGTTCCCTTTATTAGGCCTGCAAATATTTCAGGAGATGGGGCGACAGACGTGCAATTTTTTGAGCATGCCATTAATTGGCTTCAGGTAAATGAGAATTATATACCTGAGTATCTTGTTCATTTGCGTCCAACAACACCTTTTAGGGATCCAAAAATTATTGATAATGCTATAAATGAGTTTATGGGTAGTGACTATAGTGCACTTAGGTCATGTCATAAAATGTCAGAATCAGCATACAAAACTTTTGAAATTGAAGATGGTAAGTTGAAATGCTTATGTGATGGTGGGTTTAATATTGAAAGTAATAATTTAGGAAGACAAGCGTTTCCAACGACCTGTAATGCAAACGGGTATGTTGATGTGATTCGTTCCGAAATGATCAGAGCTTACGGACTGATTCACGGCGATAGAGTGCAAGCATTTACAACTAAAGTCACTTATGAGATTGATGAGATTGATGACATTGAGTTTATGGAATATTTAGTTCAAAAAAACCCTAAATATCAAGAGATTTTGTTTAAAGGGTAAAAAAATGAAAATAGATGCTCAAATTTTAATTGGAAAGTGCGCCTTTGTTTCTGGTGCCACAGGCGGGATTGGAAGGGCTATTTCATTGGCTTTAGCAGAGCAGGGCTGTAATCTTTTTCTTACGTCATCTACTGATTATAGCCTTCAGGATGTTGCAGAATTGTGTAAAAAATACAATATTAAGGTGGAGGTCTGCAGTGGTAATTTATCCCATAAAGATGATATTTATAAAATTATAAGGCATGCAAAAAAGCACTTTAAGAAGGTAGATATTTTAATCAATTCTGCTGGAATTTTCCCCAATACTAGTTTGTCTGAAACAGATGATGATTTATTTTCAGAAGTATTAAATGTAAATTTTAGATCTGCATTCTTATTTACTAGAGAGTTTTCTAGAGATATGGTTGATCAAAAGTGGGGGAGGATTGTTAATATTGGCTCATCATCGGCTTACTCTGGGTTTTCTGGAACTAGTATGTACTGTGCATCCAAGCATGCTTTATTGGGATTCTCCCGAGCAATTCATGATGAATTGAAGCAGTATAATGTTCGAAGTTATTGTATATCACCTTCTTCAACACAAAGTAAGATGGGGGTTGCTACGAAGGGGCAAGATTATACAACTTTTTTAGACCCAGCCGATATTGCTAGATATTTAGTATTTACAATTTCATTTGATAGTAATATTATGAGTGAAGAGATTTTTCTTAAAAGAATGCTGGTGAGGTGAGCGCAATATGAATGATTATTTAAGTGTTGTGTACAATGAAAAAGATCGACCTTATACCGAGTATTCTGAAAAGTTAGTTCATTATTTATTTCATGCTTTTCAAATGAAAAAAGATATGAAACTTTTGGAGCCTGGTTGCGGTCGAGGTGAGCATTTACGTTTGTTTAAGAATTTGGGAATGGATACTTATGGTGTGGATTTATCACACGAGTCCCCTTTATTTGCAAAAGATTTGGATATTAGCGTAAGTGACCTTGAGAAAGAAAGTTTGCCGTATCCAGATAATCATTTTGATATAGTATATAGTAAGTCATTTTTGGAGCATCTCCAAGACCCGAGTAAATTTTTAAAAGAAGCATACCGAGTATTGAAGCCAGGCGGACTCCTGTTGTCAATGGTTCCTGATTGGGAGTCTCAATATAAAAAATTTTATGATGATTATACTCATGTAAGCCCCTTTACCATTGTTTCGCTTAAAAATATTCAATTAGTTACTGGTTATAATAATGTTAATGTCTATAAATTTAGACAACTCCCCATTGTGTGGAGGTATCCCGTATTAAATATTTTTTGTACATTGATCGCCCCTTTTATACCCATAAGAACTAAAAAACCCTTTTTACGCTGGTCTCGTGAATTGATGCTAGTTGGCAGCGCAAGAAAACCAGAGGTGGTGTAGTGGATCTAGGTTTAAAAGATAAACGAGTTTTGGTAACTGGGTCGTCACGTGGTATTGGTTTTGAAATAGCAAAACATTTTTTGCAGGAAGGTGCAAGAGTAATTATATCTTCTCGAGGTCAAGAACAATTAGCACAAGCAGAATCTAAGTTAATTGCAGAATATGGTAAAGAAAATATTTCAGCATCCACATGTGACTTTTCCAATGCAGATGATGTGAACATATTGTTTAAATATATTAAAAAACGATATTGTACCCTTGATATTGTTGTATCGAATATTGGTGATGGATGCAGTACCTTAGACCCAATACCAAACAAGCAGCACTGGAAAAAAGTATGGGATATTAATTTTGAAACAGGTTTAAATACTGCACGAATTTTTCTTCCAATATTGGAAGAGTCATCAGGTTCATTATTGTTTATTTCTTCTATTACAGGCCTGGAAGTCTTTGGGGCGCCAGTTGACTACTCCACAGCAAAGTCAGCCCTTATTGCTTTTTCAAAAAACCTTGCCCGTAAAGTTGCAAAAAAAGTAAGGGTTAACGTAGTAGCACCTGGAAATGTAATTTTTCCCGGTAGTTCATGGGATAAAAAAATTAGCAAAGATGCAAAAAAAGTAGATAAAATAATTAAATCAACAGTGCCTATGCAGCGTTTTGGAACGCCTTGTGAGATTGCTGATGTAGTAATTTTTCTTTGTTCAGAGAGAGCATCATTTGTAACAGGCTCTGTCATAGTTGTGGATGGCGGACAAACTACAGGAATATTTTAATAGAGAGAGCTAATGAAACTAACTAATGACATACTAAGAGATAAATATAATAAAATTTATAAAGATGGTGCGTATGAGAATTATTTTACATTTAATCCATATGATATATTAAAGGCAATCGTGGACTCAGTTGATGATTGGTCAGGAAAAAGTGTGCTTGATATTGGTTGTGGTGAGGGGGATCTTGCGGCTATGGTCTCTTTTGCTGGAGCAGAGAGAGTGCATGCTATTGATTACAGTGATAAAGCAATAGATATCTCTAAGAAAAGGATTAATTTAGACAATGTATTTTTTGAATGCATGGATGGGAATAATGTTATTGATAAGTATGATGTTATAGTCATGGCTGGCGTATTAGAGCATATTGACAGACCTTTTGGTATGCTAAATAGCTTAATGAAGAATAATTTAAAAAAAGGTGGAGTGCTGGTTACCGCTTCTCCATCTTTTGTGAATCCCAGGGGCTATGTTTGGATGACGTTACAAACGCTACTAGGTGTGCCGATGTCATTATCTGATATACATTTCTTTTTACCAGATGATTTTGAAGAATTTAGCAAAGAAAATAATTACAATATAAAAAATTCAACAATCGCACATGATTGGGGGGGTGGACGCAGAACAATTCTTGACTATCGTAAAAGGTTAGTCAATGCATTGTCAGATGCTAAGCTTGACAATTCAAAAGTAGAGGAATTTTTAATTTGGATGGAAAAGGCTATACCATATTTTGAGCATACAGAAGATAGTGGCGCTATTATGGTGACCAGGATAACCAATAGTTAGTTGGAGTTATTAAATTAAAAAATGAAAGAGCACTTGTCAGATATTTTCAATTTAAAAGGAAAGGTAATTGTAGTAACGGGAGCATCTGGACTATTAGGGAAAAAACATATTGAAGTGATAGCAGCATACGGTGGAACGCCTGTATTAATTGATCTATCTCAGAATCTTGTTGACAAATTAGCTGATGAATTAAACAAAAAATATGATGTCAGTGCTATTGGCTTTTCTGTTGATATTACTGATGAGAAGGCGATTAAGAATAATGCTGAATTATTGAGCCGGGATTTCAGAAAGATTGATGGATTAATAAACAATGCTGCAAATAATCCAAAAGTGGAGGATGGCGGCAAGGTTAATTTTTCCCGTTTAGAAAATTTCCCACTCAACATTTGGATTGAGGATATTACTGTTGGATTAACTGGATCGTTCCTGTGCTCTAAACATTATGGGCAAATGATATCGAAAAATTTAAATGGAGGAGTAATAATAAATATATCTTCTGATTTAGGCTTGATCGCACCAGATCAAAGGTTATATAGAAAAGAGGGTATTGCAGATAATTTTCAAAATGTTAAGCCTGTAACTTATTCTGTAGTGAAGACTGGGCTTATTGGGCTAACACGATATTTAGCAACTTACTGGGCCGATAAGAATGTTCGTTGCAATGCAATATGTCCTGGAGGTGTTGAAAATAATCAGCCAGAAGATTTTTTAAGTGAGGTTTCGAGTAGGATACCTATGGGAAGGTTAGCAAAATCTGACGAGTACCAGAGTACCATTATTTGGATGTTAAGTGACGCATCAAGTTATTTAAATGGTTCAATTGTTTCAGTGGATGGTGGTAGGACGGCTTGGTGAATGTAATCATGATCATATAATGTTTTTTAAATTTTTAAAGTCTAAAAGAAAGCTTATCGTTTTTGTGAAAAATAGACTGGTCTCAACAGATGCAATAATGCCCCTTCTTATTGAAATGAAAGAAGTTTATGGAGTGCAATCTGACATTATAGTTTTTGATAAATTAGCTCACGAAGGTATTAATGAAAATGTCGTCATAAGGGACGCATTGAAGTATATTGGAAAAGAAATATATATCACAAAAGGAAAGAGTAGTAGAGTATTAAGGCGTGTTCACTCTATGTTCTCCTTATTTTCAATTACATATGATGCGTTTAGAGGTGCAAAAATACTACATTTTGGTATTTTGGATCAATGGCCACTTAATGTATTGGGGGGTATTTTTAAAGAAAATGTATATCATATACAAAGTAATGCATATAATTTTGATAAATTTAAATTTAAATTTAAAAATAAGTTAATTGATAAATATACATTGACTGGCAATAATTTAGTTTCATTTGGATCGAAATATATTAAGGGAAGGCATATTTACGACTACGAGAGTACAAAAGTTTTCGAATTTGGACCTCCAAAAAAAAGAAATAATTGGCTTCAATATATTTATAATAAGAGTGATTATTATTTTAATTATTACCATAATGATATTGACACTTCCAAAGGTGTTATAGTTCTAATTATGAGTTCATTAGATGGTTGTGCGCCCTTGCTCAGGGAGGGGGTAGAGAATAAGCAGGTTAAATTATTTTTAGAAACTCTTGAAGTTTTGCTAGAGTTTGAAATTCCAATTCTTGTTAAGCCACATGTTTATACCAACATGACATTACTTAATAGTTTAATAGATAATAAGGGTGGTATTTATATTACACAGCTTCACCCATCTATATTGGCCACAAAATCTAGAATGTTTATCGCTAATCAATTTAGTAATACTTTAGCAGATGCACATTCATTAGGGATTACAACTATAGAATATACAGATTATTCAGAAGAGATGCTGAAAGAAACCCGGGGGAAATCTATCAGTAGCATTTTTGTAAATCATTTTATAAATAATGATATAAATCATTTTAAGAAAATTGTCTCTAATATTTTAAAGAAAGATTTCTTTTTTAAAAAAGTTTCCGGAAGATATGAAGATAAGTCTGGATTATTATTACATCTATCAACATTTAAATAAGTGAGAAATTTTGTCTCTATTAGTGGTTATGGATGGACTGGATCCAGTGCGTGTATTGATATATTGCATGAATTTAAAGGGTTTGGAGCGCTAAAAGGGGAATTTAGAATTGCGAAAGATCCATATGGGCTAATAGATCTGGAAAATTCGTTGGTACATAATTGGGATTTTGTGCGACACGATGTAGCTATTAAAGATTTCCTTAATTATTGTAAGGTTTTAAGTAGAGAAGAGGGGTTGTTTAGTCAGGTGGGAAAAAATTTCTCCAGTAAACTGCATGTTGATTTTATGTCAGAATCAGAGGCATATATTGACAGATTGACCGATACAACATATTACGGAGACACTTCAATTCATCGTTATTATATTTCGAGATACAAGAACTTATTTATGAAAATAAGAAGTAAGCTCGGTAAAAATAATGTAAAAAATATGCACCTATCAAGACCAAGTGAGGTTGATTTTATTAGAGAAACTAAAGTATATATTGATAACTTGCTTAGTGGCTATATGAGTTTGAATAAAATAAACACACTTATATTAGATCAAGCTGTCCCACCCACTAATATTGTAAATATAAGCAGGTATTTTGAAAATGTAAAAATGATAGTTGTTGATCGAGATCCTAGAGATATATATTCAAATTTAGTTAAGAACAATGTTCTTATTGGGGCAGACCTAAGTAGGAATGATTCAGCTAATAAGTATATTAAATGGCACAAAACTTTGAGAAATAATTTTCAAGGCGAGACTGCAAATGGAGGCTTATCTAGTACTGTATTGAGAATAAACTTTGAGGATTTGGTTTATAATTATGAGCAGTCAATTAATAAAATATTATTATTTTTGGGCGATGATGTAATCCATGAGAATAAATTTCATTATTTTGACCCGGGTGGCTTAAGAGCAAGGGGTAATGTGGGATTGTGGAAGACGTATAAAAATCAATTTATTATGGACGAGATTTACAATGAGTTGGGAGAATACTGTTATAACCACTGATGTTTTTTTTGAATTTATCCACGGGTTTTGACAGCCTTAATAATATAACTTTACTGACTATTATATTTAGAATGTTGGAATGTCAGTAGTTACCTGGGGTTAGAGTGAGGCCAATGAGTATTGTTTTAGTGCATACATGTCTGTGAAAAAAACCACGCATCGCTAGAGATATGGATATTTTGCAAGCTAGGCTACGCATCCTGATGCGTATGGTGCGGTACAAAGAGTTAGAAGTATTAATACAGGTCATTATTAAAAATAGACTTGTATATCATTTTCTTTTTAACAAAGAGGCTGGGTGCGATGCTGTATAGTAAGTTTTTTATTAATTTATTTTTTAATATATAAATAACAATGACTCTCAAGATAAATGTTGATAAGAGTGGGTCATGGAAAGTTTTCACTTGCACTGAAGGTGTTTTACTAATTAAAGGGGATTTTCATGGTAATGCACATAAATTGTGCCTTAAATTGAGCGTTTCAAGTTCAAAGGGGGTGCGTAATTGTGTTGAAGGAATTTCTAATAATTACGCTTTAATATTCTACAATAATAACAAATGTATAGTGTTAGTTGACAAGATAAGATCATTCCCTGTTTATTATTTGAAGAATAAAGGTATTTGGCATATAAGTGCATCACCCAGTTATTTAATAAAGAAAAAAAACAAAATATTAGCTAATGATATCGCCGCACTTTCCTTGGCAATGTCAGGGTATACAGTGGGAGATTCGACACTATATAAATCAATGTTTTCGTTAATTGCAGGCCAATTTATTATTTTTGATAAGAGTAACAATGTTAAAAAATACCATCATTATAAGTATATTCCAATTGAAACAGATAAAAAAGATATCAAATCATTAATATTAAAACTGAGTCAAGTTACACTGAAAGTTTTGAGTAAGATTGTTAAAGAGGCTGAAGGAAGGCAGTTGGTTGTCCCCTTGTCCGCAGGTAATGATTCAAGGCTAATTGCTTCAGGGTTTAAGCACTTGGGATATAAAAATGTTAAGTGTTATTCTTATGGCTTTAAGGGTGATTATGAATCAGAATATAGTAGAAAAATTTCTGAAAAATTAGGGTATGAATGGAAATTTATAGAATTAAAATACTTTTCTGAGAAAAGTTTTTATCGTTCAAATGAATATAAAGAGTATTTGAATTATTCCGATACTTATTCGTCAGTACAAGTAACAAGATGGCTATCTGGTGTGAAGTATTTAAAGGAGTCGGGGTGGATTGATAATGACGCAATTTTTATTAATGGAAATAGCGGTGATTTCATATCAGGTGGGCACATACCTGTTACCGATATTGACAATATAGCAAATAAAAACTATAGCGATCAGAAAAGGCTGGATGCGGTATTAAATCTTTTTATAAAAAAACATTTTGGCCTTTGGGGTGGAATTGCTAGTAGTTACAATATAGTGGTTATAAAAAAACTTCTACTTGATGAGGCTGTAAAGCTAGACAAGGCGCTGATACTTGCTGGCAATGAGTGCGCCTTGTATGAATCTCTAGAATTTTATCATCGTCAAACAAAGTATGTTGTAACATCACAAAGAATATATGAGTTTTATGGTTTTGAATGGAGGTTGCCATTATGGGATTCGGAATATTTAACTTTTTGGAGCAGGGTTCCTGTAGTATTTAAAAAGAAACAGTTTTTATATAAAAAGATGTTAAATGAGAATAATTGGGGAGATGTATGGAATATAAAGGTCAATAATGAAAACATTAGGCCAATATGGATTTTGCCAATACGATTAGCTGTAAAGTTTGCATTGTCATTATTTCCCAGATCGAAAAATAAATGGCATGAACTAGAGCTGCGGTTTTTTAAATATTGGATGGATAATGGGCGCGTAACTTTGGCGTATAAATATAGTGATTTTTTTCAACAAAGAAGGTTTAGAAGTGTAGCTTCAATTGCGGTTAAAAAATATCTTAATGATAAAAATATAAAACTCTAGTTCTTAGGTTTTAAGAGATAAAATAACCAAATTTTTTTTTATTTTCTAAGAATTTTAGTATAACTCAAAACTTATAATTTAATAAGGCTAGAGTTGTTGTGTTTCCAGGTTTATCTGAACCATTAAATCCGAGTTAATTTTTATTGTGCACTTAGTGGTGTGAATATACTAATTACTACTTTGATTTGATGGTGTTTTATAAAGGCGCCGGGTAAAAAACAAAAAAACAGATGATAAAGCAGTTATAATTCACCTTTTTTTAAATTTATATATTTGTGATTGTTGAAGTATTAGGACTTCCCGGTGTAGGAAAGACCACCTTTGTAGAGGAGTTGTTGTCTAATAGTGACAATATAAACTCGCCAGAGTTATGTAAAAGTAACATTACTAGATTGAGCAGGGCTTGGCACTCATTAGTTTTTCTTGCTAAATTTATATATAGATATCCAAATGCGATTACATCCTTAACTACACAATTTAGATGGTTAGTTTTTAAAATGTCGTATAGATATCAGAATTATGCAAGACAGAGTAAGAGTGGTTTGTGTATCCTTCAAAATAATGGCGTTTTAATGCCAATTGTATCTTTTATTGTGCAACGGAATAATAAAGGTATAAATATAAATTTCAATAAATTAATAAGATTATTGCCAATGCCTGATGTAATTATTTTGGTTACATCGTCTATAGGTGTTAACATTTCAAGATATTCTATCCGCGGCGGAATTTTAAATTCTAGGCATGGTTATCGCAATAAGGTTGTTGTAAATGAAAAATTATTTTGTAAATTTAATGAAGGAAGGTTAGTAATAGAGGAAATTGTCAGTTTTGCTAAATTAAACGGTTCGAAGATTATCAAAATAGACAATGAAGAGGTGATTAACAATAAAGATATAATTAATAGGGTTAAAGGAGTTAGTGAATGCTTAGAAGAATATCGTATAAAGTAGTAAATATAATGTATAAATTAGCGATTAGTGTGATTCACTTTACGCAAAATCTATTAAATGTAACACATAATTATCAGCCAAACCCTTTTAAATCCCTTGACAAGTCTGGAAGAGACACGCTTGATAGGTATGAGTCTTTTATGTCAGTTATTGACTCTCATCCAGATTCATTGATAGATCTAGGCTGTAATCGTGGATTTTTTGTTTTAAAGTCAGCGTCTCAAGGCACATTTTCCATGGGGGTTGATCATGATTGGTATGAAATATTGTATGCAAAATCAGTTGCAGATATAAACAATGTCGCACATGCGGCATTTGTAAATTCAGAAATTAACATTGATTTTATTAGAAAAATACCATCATTTGACGCTGTTATTTGCACATCAATATTTCATCATTGGGTGAGGGTATATGGAAAAGATAAGGCGTTTAAAATGATGGAGCTTGTGGCAAATAAAACAAATAAATATTTATTATTTGAAACTGGGCAATACAATGAAGTTGAAACAAAATGGTTTGAAAATCTTGAATTTATGGGGGATGACAGTGAACAATGGATAGAGGATTTTTTGCTTAATCTGGGCTTCTCTTCAGTTGTTCGTTCGGGAAAGTTTGACTCAAACTTAAGTGATGTTAAGCGAACTCTATATATAGCAATAAAATAAAAAATTAAAAACTTAAGGATATTTTAAGAATTTAGTTCTTAATTAATGATATGAAAGTATTATTTCCATTTGTAGGAGATTCTGTTGGTGGTAGCCATCGATCCGTATTGGAGCTATATTTTTCATTAAAAAAAATAGGGATTACCCCTGTCTTTGTTTTACATCAGGCCGGTCCTTTATCAGTATTACTGGACAAGCTTGATATAAAGTATGATTATTTATTTATTAAGAACTTAGCTGGTGAATCACCAGGGTTGGTAGGAATAGTTTTGAGTATCTTGTTAAATTTCTTTAAATTAAGTAAGTTTATACGTAAAAACAAAATAGATATTGTACATGGCAATGATTTGCGAGTAAACCTCACATGGTCACTGCCTACTAGACTATCAAACTCGGTTTATATATGGCATCAGAGGTCTTTAATGTCACCCTCAGTATTATGGAAGACTTCTGTACTATTAGCCAATCATTTTATAACAATATCTGATTACGTTCATCAATCATTACCCAGCAATATACCAGAATCAAAAAAAACATTAATTTTAAACCCGTTTAATATTAAAAATACTTATGATCGGAGTGTGTCAAGAAAGTGGCTTAATGAACTCTATGATATACCGAAAAACTCTATTTTACTTGGTTATATAGGACGACTTGTATATTGGAAGAATGTGGATTTTCTTATTAACTGCTTTAAAGAATACATTAATAAGAATAATCTTCAGCTTCATTTAGTAATAGTCGGACCGGGTGATAATGAATATATTAATGATTTAAAACAGTTAGTGCATAAATTAGAAATAAATAATATTGTTACTTTTACAGGGTTTAATTCTGAGCCGAATCGAGTAATTTCTGCCTTTGATTTAATGATTGCACCAAGTGATAGAGAGCCATTTGGTAGAACGTTAGTTGAGGCTATGATACAAAAGACCCCTGTATTAGCAGCCAAAGGTGGTGGTCATTCTGAGATTATCAATAATGGAATAACAGGTAGATTGTATGACCACTGTAATATAGATAATTTTGTTAGTCAATGTGATTTATATGTTAATAACGATAAGTCTACACATAAAATAATAAATGAGGCAAATGCCATTGCTAATTTAAAATATTCTTCGCATAGACATGCTGAAAGTATTATTCATATATATCAGCAGTTATTTAATACTTGAAACTATATGCAATCTACACATCATAGGAAAATAATTTCACATTTTGTTGGCTTGAGTGGTATTGGAGGTGTGCAATCTAATTTTATTGAGTACATGAATAATATAGTGTTACATCCTTCTAAATACCATCATAAGATATATACATTTGGAGGTGTTGATTCATACTATCAACTCACTAATGATGTACTTGATATAAGAAAAATATCAAATCTATATAGATTGATATTGGATATTGTATCTAAAGATGTAGTTGTTCATCTTTACAATAATTTATCTAGTTTTAAAGTAGCTCTGCTTTTAGTTTTGTTGCCTATCCATAAACTTATTGTTCATGAACGTGGAACAATTTGGAATCAACAAACTACCAGTTGGTTGATACCGCGTTTTGTTGCATGGAAGGCTTCTATTATTTTATCGAATTCTTTTGCAACAAAAACAATGTTAGTAAAAAAATTCTCCATTCCAAGTAAAAAAATACGAGTATTGCATAATGGCATAAACACATTGATAGATCATAACTGTGGTGGTAATTACAAAAAAAACAAGACTATATTTCATATTGGATTTATCGGACGTTTAGATTCACATAAAGGTGTGCATTTATTAATCGAAGCTATGCATTTTCTCAAAAATGAAAATATTAAATTAATTATTGCCGGTGAAGGTGTGCTTGAAAGTGCACTTAAGAAAAGCGCATCCAAATTGAGCAATGTAGAATTTATTGGGCGTGTTAACAGCCCTTATTTATTTTTAGATAAAATTGATTTACTTGTAGTCCCATCTATCAGAGAACCATTAGGAAATGTATGTCTTGAAGCAGGAATGTGTAGAACTCCTGTATTAGCTGCAAATGTTGACGGGATACCAGAAATTATTGAACATGGAGTAACTGGCGAATTGATAGATGCGACTGATGAGATTTTGGTTAACCTTTCAAAAGGCGCCCTACCACTTCCTGAGTTTGTGGTTAATCCAACTAATCAACAGCTTTGCACTCCAAAGCAGATTAATTCATCTTTATTGGCAAAGAGGATATTAGAGTTAAGTTCGAAACCAGAGCAATTAAGTCAGTATGCTGATAGGTTGTATAAAAAAGTTACAAACCATTTTAATATTCATCGGTATAGGACTGAGTTGCATAATGTTTATCAAGAGTTATTTACTTCCTAATCCATATACCTTTTATAAAATTATGATATTTATTAATTAAAAGATACTAAGAATGAAAAAAATAAAATACATTATATTAGGAGCTGGAGTATCAGGATTGGCATTTGCGGCAACATTAAAGAGAAACAATGAAAATAATTTTATTATAATAGATAAGGAAAGTAGTGTTGGGGGGCTGTGTCGCAGTAAAGAAGTAGAGGGTGCTCCACTTGATGTAGGGGGAGGGCACTTTTTAGATGCAAACAATAAGCAAGCCCTAGATTTTTTATTTAGTTTCTATCCAAAAAGTGAGTGGAATAAGTTCTCTAGAGATTCTAAAATAGAATCAAAATATGGCATTATTGACTATCCATACGAGTCTAACATATGGCAATTTCCAGTTGATATTCAAATAGAATATTTAAAATCAATAACTCGAGCGGGATCGAATAATGGCGTAGATATGCCTGAAATATTCTCTGAATGGATTAAGTGGAAGTTAGGAGATGAGATTGCAGATGATTATATGCTCCCATACAACAAAAAAATATTTTCGATCGACCTTGATCAGCTAGGCACTTATTGGTTATATAAATTACCAAATGTTTCGTTTGAGGATACCTTAAGAGCATGTTTGGAGAAGAAAAATCATGGTTCGATACCAGCACATTCATCCTTTTATTATCCTAAGAATGGTGGCTACGGAGTAGTTTGGGACAAGATTGGGGATTACTTACAGAAACATTTATATCTTAATACTCCACTAAATACACTTGATACCAGTAGTTTAATCGTTAATGGAGATTTTCAAGCAGACTATATCATAAACACTATACCATGGTCCGAAGTTAGTAAAAGCAGTATACTACCTTCTTCTTTAATTAAAGAGATTCAGTCTTTGAAGTATTCTGGAATAGATGTTGACTATTATGCTGAAAATGAGAAGACCGATGCACACTGGATATATGTGCCAGATATTAATACCTCCTATCATAGAAAGCTAATCAGAGGAAATTTTATACACAATGCTAAAGGATATTGGACAGAGACAAATTCTAAGAGAAGGGTTAATGATAGCAAAAGTATTACAAGGTTTAAAAATAAATATGCCTACCCAATAAATACAATTAATAAGCCGAAGTCAATTAAAAACGTACTAGAGTGGTTTAAAGGAAAGAGTATTTATGGTTTGGGAAGGTGGGGTACATGGGAGCATATGAATTCAGATATTGCAACAGTAAAAGCTATTAAAATGGCAGAAATATTTATAAAAAAAGGTGATGAGTGGATAGTGTAGAGAGTAAATCGGTAGCGCTTTGCCTGTTGACATGGAATGAATTGGAAGGTTGTAAATTAGACATTCCAAAAATTGATCTGGAAAAATTTGATCAAGTTTATGCTGTTGATGGCGGTAGTGACGATGGCACAATAGGGTACATGGAAGAGCAAGGTATTGATGTTATGAAACAGCCAGTAAGTGGCTACAATCAAGCCTATTTGCATGCCTTTCAACAATGTAAGTGCGATGCATTGGTTTTATTTCACCCCAAGGGGACAGTTTCTATTGAGGATTTGTATAAATTCAGGAATTATTTTGAGAAGGGGTATAGTCTTGTAATTGCAAGTAGAATGTTAGAAAAGTCGACTAATGAAGAGGATTCCTCCTTATTTCGCCCTAGAAAGTGGTTTGTTAGGGTGATTGCACTTTGTAGTTATATTTTATGGGGTAAGTTGAAGAGTGTAGTTTTATGGGATGTTCTACACGGGTATAGAGGAATGCTTGTGGCAGATTTTAATAAACTATCTATTTTAGATAGTGGTATATCAGTAGACATAGAGATGGTTGCAAGGTCATATAAAGCTGGTTTTAAATATATTGAGTTTCCAACAAAAGAAAAGAGTAGGGGTTATGGCAAAACACACTTCCCAGCACTTTCTTCGGGTTTTAGTATATTAAAATACCTATTTTTTGAAATTAGAAGAAAATTTTAATTATGCGTAGATATATTTATCTTATTGGTGTGCTATATATTGCGCTTAATGTGGTACTACTTTTGGCTGCTCCATATGGTGTTCATTTAGAAAAAGGTGCAGATGCTATTTCTTGGTATACGCCAGCACTGTCTTTGTTGAAACACGGAGCGTTTGTTACACTAGCAGACTCTACGGTTTTGCAAACTTATCGACCGCCTGCTTACCCTGTGTATGAAGCATTTATGCTATATATCGGAAACGGCAATATTATTTCTATTATTGTTGGTCAAATAATACTATTATGGTTGGTGGGTATTATCACCTATAAGATTGTTGAAGATATTTTTCCTGAAAAAGGCATATTAGGATTGGTGTTAGTAATTTTTAACCCAAATGCATTGGGAGTAGCGCATCTTGTGCAAAGTGATATTCTGTATTTATTTATGGTTACTATTACTCTGTATTGTTTATTGCTATATAGCAAAGAAGCAAGCTTTAAACTATCGTTATTGATCGGTTTTCTATTTGGCTTGACCTGTTTGGTGCGCCCATCTGGGCAATATTTGATTTTTTTATTTCCACTAATATATATTGTTATTGGGCTGTTACAAAAGAATGGTCAATTTTTAGTTATTCACTTATCTCATAGCCTGTTATCTGCAATTGTATCGGTAGCTGTAATTTTCCCTTGGGTTCAGCATAATGCAAGTGCAGGTTGGGGTTATAACCTTGCTACTGCTGAGATTGAGGTGGTTTATTTTAGAGATAATGTCATTTATCTGGATAGTATTTTACATAACAGCTCTCTGAATGACTCCACAAAGAGAATTAGTAAAAATGAGGAAGAGTATATATCTTCTTATGCTGAAAAATGGCTACAGAAAAATGAGCAGGATAAGATATCGGCAATAGCTTCTTATTATAAAAAACAACTCTTAAATTACGATTATAAAATAGTTGCCAAGGGGTTTATCGATAGTTGGATTGGATTTTTTGGTGCCGGGGGTGCTGTAAATTTACATAATATATTGGAGTTAGATGGGGGCAGGTCTATTCAGATAATGTCTAGTTCAAAGAGTCATGTAAGTAGAGTAGATGCTGTTATTTCTACACTATCGGGATTAAATTCAACAGCATTATTTATCTCACTATTTTCTTTTTTATATGTGGCTATATTACGCATTTTTGGACTCATTGGTTTAATTGCAATGGTAAAAAATAAAGAGTATAGTTTATTTTTTATTCTTACTGGGGTTGTAACTTATTTTATGCTGATCTCCTTATTTGTTGGAAATTCTAGGTATCGCCTACCTATCGATCCTATTTTAATTATTATGTCAGTATATGGTTTTAGTATTTTTTTTAAGAAAAGAGGTGTATGAGTTTAAATAGAAAACGGTTGATTCAACAGCAAGCTGATAAACTAGCTGAAAGCCGTGACCAATGGATTAAAAAGAATAGTTATTTCTACAATGATGATCGTTCCTATATGAAGTTCCTTGTGGGAGAGAATGCGCGGGTGCTTGAGCTCGGCTGCGGTACAGGTCAACTTTTAAATTTTCTAAACCCATCTTACGGTGTGGGTGTAGATTTAAGTTCCAATATAATTTCAATTGCAAAGAAAAATTATCCAAATCTAGAGTTTGTCCAGGGTGATTTGGAAGATGAAATGTTAATATCTTCTCTCCAAGGACCTTTTGATTTTATCATTCTCTCGGATACAATTGGTTATTTGGATGATTGTGAGAATGCCCTTGCAGGACTCCACTCTCTTTGTACTCCAGATACCCGACTAATCATCTCATACTACTCATGGCGTTGGCAACCTATACTTACTCTAGGAGAGAAGATTGGTCTAAAAATGCCATCGGTTGAGCTGAACTGGCTTTCTACAGAAGATACTATGGGTTTTTTACAGTTAGCTGATTTTGAACCAGTTAAACGAGAGTGGCGTCAGTTAGTGCCACGTAGTCTGTTTGGTTTGGGCTTACTCATTAACCGTTTTATTGGCACCTTACCGCTAATCCGCCGCTTCTCGCTTAGAAATTATCTAGTTGCCCGTCCAGTACGTGATGTAAAGTTAAGACAGGCATCAACTACCGTACTTATCCCGTGCCGTAATGAGAAGGGGAATATTGAAAATGCAGTAAAGAGACTCCCAGATTTCTGTGAAGATCTAGAGATTCTATATGTAGAGGGTAATAGTCAAGATGGTACTCTAGATGAGATTCATCGAGTGATTGAGGCCTACCCAGATAAAGATATCAAGGTTCTGGTGCAAGATGGAAAAGGAAAGGGTGATGCGGTGCGAAAAGGTTTCGACCATGCACGGGGTGATATTTTGATGATTCTGGATGCTGATCTGACTGTTCCACCAGAGGATCTACCAAAGTTTTACAAAGCAATTTCTTCGGGCAAGGGGGAATACATAAATGGTACACGCTTAGTTTATCCTATGGATGATCAGGCAATGCGCTTCTTAAACTTCTGGGCCAACCGCACATTCTCGATACTCTTTACTTGGTTATTGAACCAGAGATTTACCGATACTCTATGTGGCACTAAGGTATTGACTAAGAAAAATTATGAGAAGATAGTAGCTAACCGCTCCTACTTCGGGGATTTTGACCCTTTCGGTGATTTCGATCTTATATTCGGTGCCACAAAGCTAAACTTAAAAGTGGTAGAGGTGCCTATTCGCTATGCAGCAAGAGAATATGGAGAAACGCAAATATCCCGCTTTCGTCATGGTTGGCTTTTGCTTAAGATGGTACTCTTCGCCTACAAGAAGTTAAAGATTATTTAAATATAATAAAATCAAGAGAACATATTGTGACAATAAAAAAAGTTTTATTTGTATTTCTTGTAGCATTGATAGCGCGGATTAGCTATGTATGGTTTTTTGTTGAGGTAGATGACTTGACGTTTGAAGACCAGCTGATGTATATTCAGCTAGGCAAAGATATGATTGAAAAAGGTGATTTTCTGCAGGCTATTAGTGGTAATTACATAGGATTTACGGATCGTCTCCCTGGATATCCAGCATTATTAGCAGCTGTTTATGCACTTTTTGGTGAGAGCAACATGGCTGTAGTAGTAGTTCAAATTTTTATCGATAGCCTCACCTGTGTGATTATTGGTTTGATTGCAGAATCGCTTATAACCCGCGGATTTATAGTTGCGGGAATAGTTTCTGCACTAAATCTTAATATGATTATTTTATCTGGAATGATTTTGACTGATACTTTGTTCTTATTTTTGTTCTCAATTTTTATTTTATTTGCATTTCGTTATTTGAGATACTTAGAAAAAACAAAGTTATTTTTAGCCATATCATTTTTGTCTTTAGCGACATTGGTTAGGCCAGTTTCATACTATCTAATTTTATTGATTTTATTGCTATTGATTGGATTTCTTGTCTGGAAAACAAAATCATTCAAACAAGTAATTTATAGTTTACTACTATATGTACTTCCAGTTGTAGTGGCTTTTGGATCTATTCATTATCGGAATTATAGTGAATATAATTCTTTTTCATTAGTAAGTCAGGGTGGAGGACATGCTATGTATTGGGTTGTACCGGCTACTTACCAGTATTCAGGGCAAGGTTCTTATCAGGAAGGGAAAATATTTGCAAAAAATCATATTATAAATGCAATGAAAAGGGATGGTATTGAAGTCCTTCCAAGTAACTCTTTTAAGG
>Ga0233443_1001351_pt1 | contig 21889 bp, 13 predicted proteins | sample SI_123_September_2_FD_182784 | JGI IMG/M metagenome (GOLD analysis project Ga0233443, IMG submission 182784) | Seawater microbial communities from Saanich Inlet, British Columbia, Canada - SI_123_September2016_200_MG | ecosystem: Environmental > Aquatic > Marine > Inlet | place: Canada: British... | reverse complement strand
ATCAATGGCTATTGCGAACGGACAGGTATGGATGACAACGCAATCGGGGTATCTGGTACATTTCGACGGAACCACATTTATCTCCTATGCCAGTACAATTTTGAGCGGAGCTACAGAGATCGTAATAGATTACAATGATATTGTCTGGATTTCTACTATGGGTGACGGGATCCTGCGTTTTGAAAATGGAGTTTTCGACCAATTTACAATTAGCATAAATCCTATTCTGGATCCATATGATCAGTATAGATCCATTGCTGTTGATTTGCAAAACCAGGTATGGATTGGCTCGCAGTCTGCAGGTTTGATTATGCTTAATCAGGAACCTTTGCCACCAGTTCCTCTGCAGGACACAACGAAAATATTCTTTCTCGGCAACAGCTTCACCGCATCCAATGGATTGCCTTGGATCGTGGAGTCTTTGGCCGATAATGCACAACAAGCGGTTTATGTACTGGAGCATGCACCTGGCGGGCAGTTTTGTACGGATCATTGTGTTAATCCTGCTGTATACGATATGTTGCGATCAACGGATTGGGATTATGTGGTCATTCAGGATAATCAGGGAGCATTTGTAAACATACCACCATATATTGGGACCGATTATTTTGATGCGAATATGCAATTGCTGGATTCAATCAAATCCTATAACAGCTGTTCCCATGTTATTTGGTTTGCCGGTTGGGGGATTGAAGGAGGCTGGCCACAATATTTCCCGAATGACAGTACAGAATATTGTATTGAACGAATTCTTGACAATGTGGTTTATCTCAATTCATTTGCCAATGAAGTTGTTGGGCCGATTGGAGAAGGTTGGCTGAGATCTTTGGCAGAACAGCCAAACATTGATCTCTACAGTGCTGATGGAGCACATCCTTCGGAAGAAGGAAGTTATCTGACTGCGGCTGTTTTATATTCCCTGATTTTTAAGGATGATCCGTCCGGTCTGAGTTATGTTGGTGGACTTTCAGCTACTGATGCACAGTACCTGAGGACAGTAGGGTATGATGTGGTTGAAGAATACAGCCATCAGGTGGAATACGGGATTAACAGTATTACACCGTACATTGAGATGGATACCAGCTGGCTTTTTTCAACACAAAGCTTTCAGGCATATCAATGGTTTTACGATTATGATGTGCTGCCGGGAGCGCAGAATCCTGAACTGGAGCTTGGTAATGATGGAATGTATGCTCTTTGGGTGAATGATTTCAATGGATGTTTGTTGAAATCATTTTATGAACCGTTCGGACAGTTACCGGAAGTACTATTTGCTTATTCACAGTTTGGAGCTAATGTAGCATTTATCAATCTGTCGGGTAATTACGACTCACTGATCTGGGACTTTGGAGATGGAAATTTATCAAGTCTGACAGATCCATCGCACACCTATGCACAATCTGGTGTTTATACTGTTGTGCTGGAAGCTTTCAACCTTTATGGTTCGGAAATCTATGCGGATAGTGTTAGCATAATGTTGAATATTTCAATGGATCAATCGGAGAATTTAGTTGAAGTATTTCCAAATCCTGTTTTGTCAGAGCTCTCTGTTCATAATTATTCTACTGTTCCTATCACAAGAATAGAGCTCTTCGATCTTACAGGTCGACAGGTCAGGAATGAATCGGTGAAAATAAGGCCTGAAGAAAGTTATAGGATGGACGTTCAGATTTTAGTCAAGGGTATGTACCAAATCAGATTGTATTCAGAAGAAGGTTCATCTGAATATAGAATTGTAAAACAGTAGGAGCAGTGATGCAGGTCTTCAATTCCGGATATGAGATTGCCTGTTTTTTCTTTAGTATCCTAACTATTCGAGGAAACTGATTCCTGCGGGATTTAATTATTGAAAACATACCATTAGCATGGTAATCAGATTTATACAGTTTGTTATTGCTGGTATGCTAAACTAAAGTCTGCCATTGGCAAAAATCCTTTCTTCACAAAAGGAAGGAATAAAAACCTTTTTGGTTTCTATGCTGAGCTCAAGATCCTTCATAATTTCCATGAATAATTCAAGAGTAGGTTTATCGTAACACGAACCAACATGAATGGATAACAAACCATCTGATCGTAAGGACTGCTTTACTTTTTGAAACAGACTCATGAGATATGATTTCCTGTTGATGCTGGTGAATTTTTCCGGATACATGGTAAGATCATATATAATTGCATCGTACTGTTTTCCATTTTTGAAAAACTCAAACACATCTTCATGAACCAGTTGAACTTTCTGTGATTTAAAAACGTCACCACAAATGACTGGCAAATGATTCCTGCTTGCTTTGATAACCTCAGGATCAATATCAACAACGGTCACTGTTGTTGGCTTATGCATTAATAAATCTTTCACGACACCACCATCACCTCCTCCAAGAATCAAAACTTCACCCGGATTCTTTCGGTTCTTAGTCAAAGGATCTATCAAGGCTGCATTAAATAGAGCTGCATCAGAATCAGCAATCTGCAAATCTTTGTCAAGAAAAAGCATTCGTCCAAAATCCTTGTTGTCAATTATTTCTATTAATTGATAATCGGACTGTTTTGTGAAGATCCGTTCCTTAATGTAGTAACGGGTTTCAAAACCATGTTCCGTATAGCTGGTTATCCAGTTTTGATTCTTGAAATCAATGGGATTGCCACGATTTACTTCAGCTTTTCTGATACTCTCAGGTTGCAGAACTTTCTCCAATTCATCCATAAACCTGGCATGCTTCTCACCATTTGTACAGGTGTATAAATCCAGCGAGACCAGATTTGATTCAGGGTAAGTATGCATGGCAAAATGCGATTCACTGATGATGGCAATCAAAGTGATCCCTTCCGGGTCGAAATGATGTCCAAAGAATTTTACAACACTTAAACCTGCTGCTTCCAGTGCATCATTTACTGCAATCTTTAAAAAAGATTGGTCGGAGAGTTGGTCGCTTTTACAATTGATAAACTCTGCAATGTATTGTGTACCCAGTGAATTCATACCTTATTTTATGAAACTATATTACAATGGACATATACGTTTTCATCCTTTTCTTATTACCTTTCGAAAGTAGAAAAATTAAAGCATGACGATTGAAGAAATAAATCATTTTTGCAGGAATACATTGGTAGCGAATCTGGGTATAGAATTCTTTATGAATGATGAACAGCATTTGTACGCAAAAATGCCGGTTAATGAGAAAACACTGCAACCACTTGGTTATTTGCATGGAGGAGCCAGCCTGGCACTAGCTGAAACCCTGGCAAGCGCTGCCTCCTTTTTAGTTGCAGAAAAGCATCAGATTGTATTTACTGTTCAGGTATTGGCCAATCATGTGAAAACTGTACGGGAAGGTTATGTGAAGGCTATTACAGCACCAATTCATTTTGGAAAGTCAACTCATATTTGGGATGTGAATATTTATGATGATGAAGAACAGTTAATTTCTACAGCCCGGGTAAGCAATCGTATTCAGGATTCAAACTCAACATCAGGTTAAATAGAAAACAGGTGGCAGCAAAAAGGACCAAAGCTTTCGTTATATATCGGCTTCCGGGGGAGTCAGTAACTCATAGCATCTTACCTGAATCGAATGACATTGTGTTATTTGATGAGTACCAGACGCTTACAAATGATAGTGGATTTGTATTTCACCCCTTTGTGGTTGATGATGATTTACCCGGAATTTTCTTTAGGTCAACTCAGACAACAGAAGCATCCACTGAGTTAAGCATTGAGTTACAATCATTGATCATAGAGCACAGGCAATCAACTTCATTGGAGGAATACTCATCACACTTTACGGAATACATGAATGCGTTTCGTCGGGGAAATATTCAAAAGGCAATTTTATCCAAATTAAAACTAGTTGAGGCCATTGATCCGGGAAAGGTGATTCCCCTTTTTTATGATCTTTGTGAAAAGTACAGGAATGCGTTTGTCTATGTTTTTCATCTTCCCGGTTTTGCTACCTGGATAGGAGCAAGCCCTGAACTTTTGCTGGCCCGGTCGGGTACAGCGTATCGAACTATTTCTCTGGCAGGAACTAAACTGGTAAGTGAGTCGAGAGACTGGACTCCTAAGGAAATTGTGGAGCAACAGATAGTTAGTGAGTATGTTGAGGCGATTCTGAGCGATGAAAATCTTGAATTGAATGTTAAGGGGCCATATACAGCAGAGGCAGGCAATGTTGCTCATCTTAAAACTGAATTCAGCTTTGAGAAAGATGAGAAACTGATAAATACTCTCATTGGAAAACTACATCCCACACCGGCTGTCTGTGGAATGCCAAAAGATAAAGCCCGTGAATTGATTCAATCAATTGAATCACATAAAAGAGAATACTATACAGGTTTTCTTGGGCCACATAATATACAGGGTTGTTCTTCACTTTATGTGAATTTGAGATGTATGAAAATCACAGCAAATGCAACTCAACTTTTTGTGGGCGGCGGCCTGACAAATGCTTCCGATTTGGAACTTGAGTGGCAGGAAACTGAGCACAAAGCAAAAACATTGTTGTCCGTCTTGGAAAAATTTTAGAAATTCGCTGCAAAATTCGTCTATGACAACCGATAAGCAGGGTATAAATCATCTGGTCAAAATATGCACAGAAAAGGGGCTGGAGAAAGTTATTATATCTCCGGGAAGTCGGAATGCTCCGCTTACCATTGCATTTAACCGTTCACCCTTAATTGATTGTCTGAGCATTGTAGATGAACGAAGTGCGGGCTTTTTTGGCTTAGGAATCGCACAGCAGAGCCAGAAACCAGTTGGCCTGGTATCCACATCAGGAAGTGCCGCCTTGAATTATGCCCCTGCCATTGTTGAGGCTTATTATCAGCACCAACCACTTGTTGTCATGACAGCAGACCGTCCGCACGAATGGATTGATCAGGGCGAAAGTCAGGTAATACGACAAAAAGGGATATTCAGTAACTACATTAAAGGTAGTTTTGAAATTCCACAGGATATTACAGATAAAGACGATCTATGGTATCACGACCGCATAATCTCCGAAGCATTCAACCTTGCCATGACTGCTCCAATGGGCCCGGTACATATCAATGTTCCCTTTAAGGAACCATTGTATCAGGAGGTAGAAGAAGTAGAAACAAATCCCAAGATCATATCCAAACTAAAAACGTCATCAATCCTGGACGCCGCCATAATTAAGGAATTGAAAGAGGAGTGGAAGTCCTACAGTAAAAAGATAATTCTTGCCGGGGTGCTGCCAAAGAATAGTCACCTGAATGATTTGATCAATAAACTGGGAGAAGATCCATCTGTAGTAGTGCTTACAGAAACAACTTCCAACCTTTATGGTAAACGATTCATTCAGTGTATCGATAAGGTAATCGCTACCATTCAGGTGGAAGAAGAGAGTAAATTCAGGCCTCAGTTGCTGGTAACCATTGGTGATAGAATAATCTCCAAAATGGTAAAGGCATTTATGCGAAAAAACGGGAGATTCGAGAATTGGCACATTGATGAATCAGGACATGCACTGGACACTTTTCAAAATCTAAGCAAGATTATACCTTTAAAACCCGAGGATTTCTTTGCTGAACTCGTTAAGATTGAAACTAATACTGACTCGGATTTCAGAAATTTATGGGTTGACAGATATTGTATCTCAGAAGAGATGCACATGCGCTATCTGAAAAAAACAGAATATTCTGACCTGAAAGTATTTGAGGCCATCCTCGAAAAATTGCCAACAGGTGTAAACCTGCAGATGGCTAATAGTACACCTGTGCGTTACGTACAGCTGTTCAGGCAAAGAGAAGATCTCACATTTAACTCAAATCGAGGAACCAGCGGAATAGATGGATGTACATCTACCGCCGCTGGCGCAGCATATATTCAGGATGATCTTACTGTGCTCGTAACGGGTGATCTTGGATTTTTTTACGATTCAAATGCATTATGGAATGCTCATCTGAAACCAAATCTTAAAATCATTGTTATAAACAATTCAGGAGGTGGGATTTTTAGATTTATTGATGGGCCGTCAACTCTTCCGGAATTAGAAGAATTTTTCGAAACCAGTCATAATTACCCGGCAGAAGGTATTGCACGATCATTCAATATCCTTTATCAAAGTTGCAGGGATCTGAATTCATTGATTGAGCAGCTCAATAAGTTCTTTAGCTTAAAGGACCGACCGGAAATACTTGAGATATTTACTCCCAATGAAAAGAACGGAGAAATACTTAAAAACTATTTTAAAAATTTAAAGAGACAATAGAATATGGCAGCCAGAAACTGGACAACGCTGAAAGAGTATGAGGATATACTGTTTGAATTTTTCGAGGGAATTGGAAAAATAACCATTAACAGGCCACGCTATAGAAATGCATTCACTCCAACAACTACCATGGAAATTAGTGATGCATTGAGAATTTGCCGCGAGAATCAGGAAATTCATGTCATTGTTTTGACAGGTGCCGGTGACAAGGCATTTTGTAGTGGAGGTGATCAGAATGTTAAAGGTCATGGTGGCTATATCGGGAAGGATGGAGTTCCTCGATTGAACGTACTGGATGTGCAAAGACAGATTCGATCTATGCCCAAGCCGGTTGTCGCCATGGTCAATGGTTATGCCATTGGAGGCGGACACGTGCTGCATGTAATCTGTGATCTCTCCATTGCATCGGAGAATGCGATTTTCGGGCAAACCGGACCAAAGGTTGGAAGTTTTGATGCCGGATTTGGTTCCTCTTATCTGGCAAGAATTGTTGGACAGAAGAAAGCCCGGGAGATTTGGTTCTTATGTGATCAGTATTCAGCTCAGGAGGCACTTGATATGGGACTTGTCAATAAGGTTGTTCCACTGGATGAATTGGAAGATACAGTTGTTGAATGGTCCAAAAAGATGATGATGAGAAGCCCAATGGCTCTGCGGATGATAAAGATGGGACTCAATGCTGAGTTAGATGGCCAGGCCGGAATTCAGGAGTTAGCGGGAAATGCTACCCTGCTTTATTACCTCACCGAAGAAGCACAGGAAGGTAAGCATGCCTTCCTTGAGAAACGCGATCCGGATTTTCATAAGTACCCGAAGTTTCCATAAGAGCGTGTCAATGACAAAATTAAAAGCCTGGATTCACGCCTTCCGATTACGCACTTTACCTCTCGCTCTGAGTTCAATTATTCTTGGGAGTCTTTTGGCGTATTTTGACAATGGTTTTAGCTGGGTGGTTACAGTACTTGCTGTAGTAACTACCCTTTTCCTTCAGATTCTGTCGAACCTTGCCAATGACTATGGCGATTCAAAACACGGAGTTGATAATAGCGAAAGAGTTGGGCCGGCAAGAGCTGTTCAGAGCGGGATTATTCAAGCCAAAGAGATGAAGAAGGCCGTTTTGATTGTTTCTGCACTCTCTTTTCTGAGCGGCGTGGCTCTGATTTATACTGGAATTGGGAAAGCCGATATTGATATTACTTTTCTGGTATTTCTGATTCTTGGAATTAGTGCAATTCTGGCAGCCATTAAATATACCATCGGTAAAAATCCCTATGGATACAAGGGATTTGGCGACTTGTTCGTCTATATCTTCTTTGGTTTAGCCGGAGTGCTTGGTACTTATTTCCTTAATACACATCAGGTTAGCTACGATATTTTGTTACCCGCCTCCAGTCTGGGTTTATTTAGTACAGGTGTGCTAAACCTCAATAATATGCGGGATCGTGTAAATGATAAGAAAAGTGGAAAGAATACCCTGGTAGTTTTGCTGGGGCATGAAGTTGCCCAGTGGTATCATCTGTTTCTTTTAGGTAGTAGTGTTATTGCAGCTCTTATCTATACTACTCTCCATTATCAGACAATGTGGCAATTTATCTATTTGCTGTCCTTCCCGCTTTTTGCCCGAAATCTTGCCATTGTTTTCAAAAGTAATGATCCCCGGGAACTTGATCCTTACCTGAAGCAGCTAGCCCTTTCAACGCTTTTATTCTCAATACTTTTTGGTCTGGGTAATCTTCTTTAGGAGAGGAGAGAATAATATCCAGTCTTAGCTATACTTCACACATTTGGTCACTTTCGCTGGAAACCGGAATGATTATGCCTGTTTATGTCGTCCGGCGATAAAATCATTGAATTCTGCAAGAGCTTTCACCTCTTATCATTCACAATGATCACTGTCGTAATCCTGGAACAGCAGCTTTACTTGCAATTGGGAAAGGTCGCTGAAGGTTACCAATATGATATGAATAACCGCGCAATCACCGGATAATGTTCCTGTAATCCTGAAGCAATAATTCTTCCGGTGAATGGAAAGAAATCTTACGCGAAACCCAAAGACCAGTGTCCCATGTTAGAAGCTGGAGCAAATGATGCCATTCCCTATCAGGCAGCGATAGAAACTCTATTCCATTGAAGATAAGGGATTATCCAAAGAATCAGCTTCTCATTGATTCCGGATCCGGCCAATTCAATTGTACTAAACAAAAAAAGCTGTGATTAGGCAATCACAGCTTTCTATTATGTGGTATATCTGTTTATTCAATAATCAATTTCTGGGTTATGGTTTTTGAGTTTTCAGTTAGCTCAACGAAATAAACACCAGACTCAAAACTTTTGGTTTCAACTACTACTCTGCTATTTTCAATTTGTGAATAGAACTGTGAGTAAACAACAGATCCTGCAACATTGTAGATCTTAACATTGATATGTCCTGCCATTTCAGTTCCAAAGTTGATGGTAACGTTTTCGCTTGTTGGATTTGGATAAATATTGATCTCTTCCGTGGCTACCGCTTCAATAAAATTAGCTCCCATGCCAATGTTCACAGCAATGGAATCAGCATTCATGCAATCGAAAGTATTTACTTCAACAACCTTCACACGGCCTACTCCCTTCATGTTCCAATATACATCAATTGTATTGGTTCCCTGTCCGCTTAAAATTTCACCTTTCTCAACAAACCACTCCAATGTTGTGTTTTCTGAGTCATCTATTGTATATGTCTTTGTTGCCCATAGAGGGAAGTTCAGTTCACCAAAAATAGGACCGGCGACAGGTACGGGATAAGCTTGTACATAGATTGAGTCGACTAGTTTACATTTCATATCGCTCGCATTCACAATCACATAAATATTTGTTCCTTCGATATAGATATATTCCGATGTATTGGCAATAAAAGTATAAGTTGGATCGGTAAATTCACTGTTTTGTTGCCACTCAAATTCGTCTGCACCAGAAACTTCCAGCGTAACGGTTCCACCTGCACATAATGCCAGATTTTCGGTCAATACCAAGTCAGGAGCATCAAAAACAATTAGTTCTGTAATAACTATAGAGTCACAACCCGTTGATCCGGAAACAAATGTGTCTTCAAAAGTTCCTGACACTGTATAGGCTGAGTTCCCTATTTTAAATGTATCACCTTCACAAATACGAACGGTGTTTGGTCCGGTGTAAATTGGAGGAGTATAATTTAAATTAATAATATCAGCATACATGCAACCACCTGAAGTTGTTACCAACTCAGAATAGGTTCCAACATTGTAAAGTGTGTCTCCATGAAAAACATAATAGTCTCCTTCACAAATGAATATATCGTTTGTATAGGCAGTTTCTGTAACTGTGAGATCAAGAGTAACTATGGAGTCGCACCCGTCAATGCTTGTCAGGTTATCGGTGTAGATTCCTTCAACACTATAGCTTGACGTTCCGAAAACATAACTGTCACCACTACAAATTTCTGCAGTAATTGTATCATTGTAAACCGGAAGAATCGACAGGTTCAGATACACAACTGAATCCTGGCCACCCTGATTCATCAATGAATCAACATAAGTGCCTGCATCGGTATAAGTATTACCACCAAATTCAATGCTCGCGCCATCACAAATTGCTTCATTTAGAACGATACTGTCGCCATTAATGGAGAAGAATCCGCTTGACATGCTCATTCCTGCATTGGATAGTAACGCTGCCAATATGATCGTAAGGGAAATACGGGTAAAATTCTTTAATTTCATTTTGTAGTGGTTAATTAATTTACTGCTTTAGCAGCAATACAGTTTAAATATTAAAGAACAAAGATATTTATTTTTTATGAATGTGTAATGATCTTCAAATGTTATAAATCATAGAACAGGTTCTGTGTAAGCTTTGTGAGTGTAGCAGATTGAAAATCAGGTAATACTAATCCCATAATTGATATTTATAAGTAATTTCTGTTGCACCATCGGACAGCTGCAGCAGATTCCCATCTTCATCCATTTTTCTTATCCTTTCGCTCTCAATAACTCCTCCGGCATTTACTTGTTGCTCCGTTTCCATTCGGTTTTCGTCATCAAATATTGTATTGATAATGTAAGCATTACCAATCTGTTGTTTGATAATCCTGCCCTTTTCATCATAAGCAATTAAAATTTTATGAGTTATTTCACCTTTCTGATTTCGTGTAATCTGGCTAACAACCCTATCGGATTCATCAAAACTTAATTCCGATTCAAGCACTGTTCTGGCATTAACCTGAGTTTCTTTTTGCCTGCAAATCTGATTGGCATCATTAAAGGTATTCTCATATTTTTCTTTGAGCTTGTTATTCCAGTCGAATATTTCCTTTACCAGCAAATTCCCTTTCTTGTCAAATTGATGAAATTCCCGTTCCTCAAGCTCATCATCATCATCGATTGTTTTAATCTCAAGCGTACCTTGCTCCTTATCTCTATTGTATTTGATGTATGAGATGGAACCATCAGCATACTCTTTCTTTTGCTCAATAAGTTCGCCATCCTTATTCTGAACGAAATAGGTGTGTTCTGCAATATTTTCCTCATCCAGATATTCTATTTCCTCCGCTATATTGCCATTTTCGTCGTACTTAATTACAGTCTTCTGTTCAAATTCACTTTCAGGGGTGTAATTTTCGCTGAGGACAACTCTTCCATCTCTGTCATAGTCTGTAATCGATGATAGAAAAGAGCCATCAGGATCATTCATTAAACCGGTATAAGCTTCTGTTCTTTTTATATGTTTCATATCAATCGTTTGTCAATTCCTTTGATCCTCTCCGGCATAATAAGTTCCTTTCATAAGAAAACTAGTCACCGCTGAGGATTTCAATTTCTAAGTGCAAGTTTATTGAAAAAAATCAAAGGTAAAGGATGAAAATTACCATTTTTTATTTGTTACCATTTCTAATTCTATAATATGATTAGCTGATTATCTTTGCGCAACTTAAGAGGGTAAATTGAAGCGTGAATTAGCAGGAAATATTAACAAGTTGTATCTGATAAAGATAGCCAAATGGTTTATGCTGTATATGCCGATCATTGTGCTTTTTTATCAGGAGAACGGACTTGCCATGTACGATGTATTCCTTCTTCAGGGGATCTACTCAGTAGCAATTGTAGTGCTGGAGATTCCATCAGGTTATTTTGCCGATGTTTGGGGAAGAAAATCAACCATGGTGATTGGTGCTGTTTTTGGAATAGCAGGTTTTACGGTCTATACGGTATCGCATGGTTTCTGGGGATTTTTAATTGCAGAAATGATTCTGGGAATTGGACAAAGTTTTATTTCCGGTTCCGACTCGGCAATGCTCTACGATACCATGCTGCATGAAAAGAAAGAGAAAGAATATATTAAAGTTGAAGGCCGTGTAATAAGCATTGGGAATTTCGCTGAAACAACGGCAGCTATCTTTGGTGGGTTGTTAGCCGAAGTCAGTCTCAGAACTCCTTTTATTGCACAAGTTTTTGTTGCTGCCATTGCTCTGCCTGCAGCCATATTGTTGGTGGAACCACCTTCGCATGCCCGCAGGAAAGCCACATTTAAGGAAATTGTGAATATTGTACGCTTCTCCCTGCTAGAAAGTAAACCACTTAAGTTTTACATCTATCTCTCAGCAGTTATCGGAACATCTACCTTATCATTTGCATGGTTCGTCCAGCCTTATCTGCACCAACAAGGTTACGATCCTTCTGAAATAGGCATACTTTGGGCTCTTCTGAATCTGGTGGTTGGGATTACCACTTTGTATGCCTATAAGATCGAGAAACGACTGGGGGAAGTCAAAACCATTTTATTAATTGTAATAACAATAGCAGTATGCTACATCTCAGCGGGTTTGATCACCAGCTTCATAGGAATAAGCTTTCTTTTTATTTTCTATTTCGCCAGAGGAGTCGCTACACCAGTTCTGAAGGATTACATTAACAGAATTACAGCATCGGAAATTCGGGCAACTGTTTTATCGGTACGAAATTTTGTGATACGATTTAACTTTGCCATAATAGGCCCGTTTCTGGGTTGGTATACCGACCATTACAGCCTTGCACAGGCATTCTGGCTGGCAGGCATACTTTTCTTTGTACTTTCGATGTTTACGATGGTTCCTCTTTTTGGTATGTCACGAAAAGATTAAATTCTGTACCGATAATTTTATCAAAATACTTTTCAGATCAACTGTAACATTCAATTCCAATAGTTTACCTCTGATTAACCTTAAGAGTAACACCTTTGGAATGGGCTCCAAATTCCGGAGCATACATACACTGGATGCTGGTAATGCCGTTGGAGAACTTCCCCTGATGAATAGCACGTAATGGATATTCAAACACATATTCACCTTTGGGCAGAAAATCGATGTAGAAATTAACCGCGGCATCACGAATGCTCTCATAGTAAAACAGGCCTCCCTGATAATGATGACCTGAAAGAACGTTCAAAGGTTCCAGTCCCGAAGCCCGCATATCTTTCATGTGCACAAACTCAAGGTTTCTGTCGGCTTTCAGATTTAATCTGACAATCAACTTATCACCAACCTTCAAAGTGTGGTCATGGGAAAGTGGAACAAGAACGGTTTTCTCGCCTGTCTTTTTTTCAAGATAAAGAGATTTCCTTATTTTAAGGCCTGCGTCATGACTTGTGATCCTATCCAGATCCTCAAAGTATTGCCAGTAAAGAGCTCCCCAGGAAACTCCCTTTGTAGTTTTTTCAATCGTTAATTCACTCATGTCAGCGGTGATTTCACTTTCGCTCCAGCTTGTTTTATAATATCCGGAACCCGCTTCTACTCCTTCTTTTTGTCTCCTTCGATTGTCAATAACATGATTCCCAATCCGGATGTTTGCACTCTCATTGCTTTCAAGCCAGTCGCTGCCTGTGTTAAGCAGAGCGTATATGGCATCTGCCGTAGCCTTTGTTGTTTTCCAGGCTTGTGTCTGCTTTTGCTTTAGCAACCACAATTTAAGCTCATCAACGCTTTTCTCATCTTTTGCAACTTCCTGGTAAAGTTCAATCATAAGCGCTTGTCTTTCAATTGGAGCCTGATACCAGTAGTAGCCGGTTTTACTTTTCCAGTACATTCCGAATTCCTCAGAATGTAAAGCAAATTCATTTAATGATTTTAAAATATTAAACGGAGTTTCAGTATCACTGTTCCGAAACAGCGCTAATGCAATCATTGCCTGATCGTATTTGCTTCTCTCAACCCAGGTATCCATGGCTAGTTTCGAAAAATAGTAATAACTCAGTTCATGAAGCGCGGTAAGCTTAAAAGAAGGAAAGAAGCTGCGCATGTAAATATAGTGAACGGCGATATTTGTCAGATATTTATCCGATTTGTAAATTGGATTTTTTTGCCGCAAATAGTCCCTGTATATTTGTTCATCCAGGAAGAAGACAGCTTTTTTAATTGCTTCGCTCAGTTTTTGGTCCTTTGAAAAATCAAGCACACCAAGATGATGCAGATGTCCCATTCCACTTACAATATGTTGTGTAATGTAACGGTTGCTGCGTAAGCCCGGAAACCACGACCAGCTACCGTCTGAATTCTGCATCTTTAGTAATTTCTGCAATGCTTCCTGCTGTTCAGAGGCAAGCTTGTTCAAATCAAATAAGAGAGCGATGTTTTTTCGTTGTTCCCGCTCATCCTGCGCATCTTTAATCCAGGGGGTTTCATTCAAAATGATACTTTTTAGTTCAGGATTTTTGTCAAGATTGGATAGAAAGGTTTCACTATCCGGTAGGCTAGACCAGGCTTTCAATACCTTTACAACTTTGGGATTCGACGAACTTATATGCGAAGCAAGGGCATTGGCATAGAATCGGCTAAATATTTGTTCGGCACATTCGTGCGGAAAGTCCATTAGGTATGGTAATGCAAGAACAGCATACCAGGCTGGATTCTCAGTAAATTCCAAACTTAAGCGATGATGTTTAAGTGTAGTGGATGCATCCGAATGCTTTAATTTGTCAAAGGTAAAGTTCGTAGTGCCTGCAGTCCTTACAGAAAAAGGCATACTTTCGGTGACCAGCATTCTGTTTGATAAAACAGGGATAATTCGCTCTTCACCATCGGAGAATCTGCTGTTTGCTGCCTTTAGTAAATAGCGAATGGCATGGACATCGTCCGGAATGGAAATCTCCCAGGACACAACTTTGCTTTGATTTGCTTCAACAAGCACAGTCTTTACTTTAGAATCCTTGTGAATGGAAATCTCTTCATTGCTTATGGCATTGAAAAACTCAAGTTGAACCTTAAGCTGCATCGTTGAATCGGTCAGGTTTGATAGTTTTACGGGCATGGAAATCACATCCTTGTGACGTAAAAATCTTGGGGGATTCAGTTCTGCCATTAATTCTTTTCGGGTAATCAACTCTTTCTGAAAAAATCCCGTTTTCAGATCTTTAGTGTGTGCCAATCCATTAATTCTCCATCTGGTCAAGGATTCGGGCATGGTAAATGAAATTACCAAATCACCTTCTGAATTGGTCATTAAATGAGGATAAAAGAAAGCAGTTTCCTTAAAATTACTTCTGGTTTTAATGGAAGAGAAATCAACTTCCAGCTCAGAAGAAGGAAGAGACAATGAAGTATTATCCTCCGCAATTGACATTGAATGTTCACTGTATTCATCGGTGAATTCAAGTTCTCCGCTAAATTCCTTCGTCGGTGATTCAAGAGCACTAAAAGATTGCATATCCATTCTATCCTCAGTCATATCATTTTCCCGGCGCAGAAGAGAACTCTTACCTGTTCTCCCTTTTCGGCCTGATGCCAAAACTTCAAGAACCGACCTCGTACGAAATCCAAACCAGTGAAGCTGGTCGTAATATCGGGGTTCCATGTATCTGCCCCTGTTGTAAAGATAGGAGGACTGACCTGAGCTTACTTCGAAACTATTCTGCCTGAAATAGGACAGATAATTACCACCTGCCTGAAATAAGCCGTTCCAGTGGTTGGCGATAAACTGGTCCAGAGAAACATCGTACATCGTACAAAGCATTTCAGCAAGTACCGCATCTCCCTTGTTTCCTTTGATATTGATTTTCCACTCCTCTGCTTCTCCAGGCTTCAGATAATCCCGGAATGTTTCAAAAGTCACATCGAGTTTTTTGTTACTGAATGGTACTTTAATAAAAGCTCTGTTTTGATAGATATGGTTATTAACAACAAGTGTTAGATTAACTATGATTCCACCTCTGTCGTTTTCGCTTACGGGAATTTCGATTAACTTTTGTTCATTCCTGATACTGATCCATTCACGTCTCATTAGTTTTTTGTTGGAATATGTTTCCAACAGGAATTTTACCTTCAAACTACTTCCCACAAGTATTTGTGCAGTACTACCTGGTTCACAACTTTTTGTTTTTTGAACAAACCAGTTCACTTCCGGTGATGCAAGTTCTCCTGATTTCCCATCGTATACATAGGTGTAGTGATCCTTTGCTACCCTTTGGCCGTATTGATCATAGCTTAACAGTTCCATCAAATAATGGCCACTTACTTTGATGCCCAGCTTTTGTAAATCGATTGCTCGGTCACCTTTCTTCAAAATGAAGGAATGCAATTGTTTTTCACGCTTAAATTTGGCAGGATTTAATTCATCATCGTATTCATATTCCGGCAACTTTTGCTTCCATTCACTTTTGCTATATAGGGAAAGGTCTGCACCAGTGCTAATCTGTTTCCTGTGAAGCAGATCCGGAGATTTTAGCTTGTATAGATTAATCGTGACACTTGTGTCAACCACATGATGATTGTAGGTTTTAACCCATATCTGATGGCTTTTCCCAGCTTCCTGCAGATCGGCTTTTTTGGGAAAGTCTGTCTCAATAAACAGTACATTTTTGTGTACAACAACTGGTTTTGATGCACTTTGAGTTTCACCGCTAATATCAGTTGCATCAAGCTCTACGTTAAACGTGAATTGATTCTGCCAATCCGGCATTTTGAATGGTGTTCGGGCCAAAAAATGAATTTCAAATTCTCCTTTCTTATTGCAAGCTGTCGATCCACTGGCAATCTGCTTATTTTCCATCCGCGGCCAGTAATATTTGTAATCATAGGATCCCGATCTGGTAATGGTGTATTTAATCAACGCATCTCCTGCCGTTTGACCGCTTAAAGATTTTACAATTCCTTTTACCTTAATGGTATCGTTCAATCTGTATTGTTCTGTGATTGCATGAAACTCTATTTCAATTCGGGGACGCTTATATTCTTCCACCCGAATGTTTGTGTTCCCATAAGGTGAAATGATCTTGAAATCACCGGTTAATGCGCTTTTAGGGAGATGGAATACTCCGGAGAATGAACCATAGCTGTTGGAAGTAAAGGAAGCTTTTCCGGCCTCCTGATAATTAACATCTTTAAGTACAAAATCAAGATGTTTGCCGGGGACTACCCGCGAATCAGCTCCGGTACCTAAATGCAAAATACCTTTAAAATGAACCATCTGTCCCGGCCTGTAGATTTTCCTGTCCGTATAAATGGAACAGATTATATTCTCCTGCTTTGTGGCTCTTCCTGATTGGTAAAACTGTTCATCAGGAATTAAAAAATCATCGGGGCTTCTTAAAATCATTGAGAAATTGTGCCGTCTGTATTCAGATGACGGTACATATACTTCAATGAAGCCCTCTTTGTCGGATTGGAAGATGCCAACTTCGCGCAGGAATGCCTGACGACGGCTGCTTGAATATTCACGTTGGTAAAGCGATAATTCAACTCCCTTTTGCGGATAACCAGTAGTCCGGTTGAACACAAAGAAATCATTGTTTCCATCTTCCGGATTTTGTCTGTTGATGTATGAGATATTGGTAATATTCAAAAACTTCCAGCTTATGGCTTTCTCCTTAAAGGTGAATTTGTCATCTTCACTTAAGGCAATTACATATTTACCAACCGATAAACCATCCAGAATATACTCTGTAGCATGTTGATTCAGATCAATCTCAATGGGGAAATCTATTCTTTCTTTTTTTGTCAGGTTCGAACTTCCGCATATCCGTTTGATTAAATCAATTCCTGAATGCCTGAGTGTTTCCTTCAGATATTCGGCAGTATCGATTTTGTAGATGAACAGGTAGGCAGAATTGATGTTTTTGAATTCAATTTTAAGCGGTATGGCTTTGTTCGGGATGGCATGATTTACCGATTGTATGTCGATCTGTTTAACAGTAATCTGATCGAGGAGCTGTTTGCTTTTTTCTGCAGAATAGCTTTTGGGGTGATGTTCAATGATCGATTCGAGCAAATTTTTGCATTTAAGAGCTATTGGTGCATATTCGTATGTAATTGAATCGATGTAGTTATATAAGTTAGCCTTTTTAGAATAGTGTTCAGCAATCAGATAATTGATCTCTTCTTCATAATTTACACCCGCAAAACGCTTCTGAAGGCCGGTTAAGCACTTGAAATAATGGTCGTTGATCAGCTCCTGACTGCTGTTCTCCTGTAGAAAAGCCAGATAATTCAGATAGTTGTCAAGCAGAGGTGTTTTGTCGGATCGTTTCAGGTTTAGCTGTATCAATTGTTGATAGAGCTTAAGTGAATGAAAAATATTTGAACTTTGGTCTTCTGTTTTTAGATTAAGCTTATGATATTGAGACAAATCGAAGAGTGCTGAGTCGGCAAGCAGTTCTGCATCACTTAGAAGTGGATTCACGTATTTTGTTGTGTTCAGATAAAAGATGGCCCGGTTGGCAAGGAAATCCAGTAGCGAAGGTCTAAGAATAGTGGGGTAGTTACCTTCATTTATTATTTCTTCAAAATCAGATACTCTCACTCTTTGGAGTTGATCTGCATCCTTAAGTGAGGCATACAAATGTTCGCGCATTTTCTCCTGGAAATCCAGTTTATCCCAGTCAAATATATCTTCCGATTGAAATCCGGGAATAATGGTTCTTTGATTAACTTTTCTTGAGATTCTTGTGTAATAACTCCAGTAGTAGGATGCGATATAGGTATTCAGAAGTTGTTTGGCCGGAAACTTACTTTTAATTTCCTGAGTTTCAACTTCGGCAATAATCCTGGGGAAGGCATCTTCTTCTGTCTGGGCCATGTATTTCGATCGGTAGATAATAGCTTTTACAATTTGTTCCTGATTGTCAGTTTTCTCTGCCATTTTAAAAATAAGTTCAACCTGTTCAAGAGCTGATTTGGGTAAACCTTTGTTTTCCAGTGCTTCTACCTTCTTCCATTCGGCCTTGTATTTTTCATTGCCTGAGTAGTCCAGCCAGTCGATGGGATTTATTGTCAGGCTTAGAATTAGAATTGAGATGAAAAGAATAACAGGGGTAAGGAGCAATTTATGTGATCGTATCATGGAGTTTTGGATTACGCGTAAAAGATGCATTCATCAAACTAATTGCATAAAGTTAATGAAATAACGCTTTGTGAAATTGATTGTTGTTGATCCTATAAAGATTGATCCAAAGCATGAAAATCTGTATTACAACTTAAATGCAGGGGTGTCTAAGCAATAGAACAGAGAGGTTGAGGAGCAAATCAAAGAAAAATAACTGCTTAAGGACAATTGTGCTTATTAATTTTCATCATACACGATTCAACATATAAAATAGTTATTATCTTTGCAGCCCAAATTGGACTCGTAGCCTGCCTGTCGGCAGACAGGCATAATGGATAGGAGTCGGATGGTTGCGGCAAGGGCTGCAAATGTAGTTCTTATGTTTTATGTGTCTGTATTGAAGAGTCTGGTTGACAAAAGATTGTACAAAGGATTAACTAAAGATCTTAACAAACGAGTTAAGGAGCATAATTCTGGATGGACAAGGTCAACAAAAGCTTACAGACCATGGAAACTTGTGTATTTTGAAAGATTTCAAACACTCCATGAGGCGAGAGAAAGGGAGAAGTATCTTAAGTCTGGTATCGGACGAGAGTTTTTAAAGAATATATTGGACTCGTAGCATAATGGATAGTGCACCTGGTTACGGCCCAGGAGGTTGGGGGTTCGAGTCCCTCCGAGTTCACAAAACAGTTTGGAGCAAGAGTATTGAGCAATAGCGAGATACTCTTGTGATCAAACGTTTTGTCCCTCAATACTAACTACTGATCCTCAAACTGAACATTTTATGTTTGATTTTGAAAAACTTGAAGTTTATTCTAAAGCCAAATCATTTAATAAGTCTGTTCATGCACTAATTCAGAATCAGAAATATGACCGGACAACCAACGATCAGCTAAGACGAGCATCTTTCAGTATCATGTTAAATATTGCTGAGGGATCCGGCCGATTCACAAAAAGAGATAAAGAAATTTTTATATCATAGCCAGAGGCTCTGTGTATGAGTGTGCTGCCATTATAGAGTATCTTAAAGAAACTGGTCAGCTTGATCATGATTCACATAAACGATATTACCTGTTTCTAGAAGAATTATCCAAAATGCTTTTTGCTATGATCAAAGGTTTGTCCTAAGCCCGGAACCACCCTCAACCAATCAGCCAATTCCACTAACTTATTAAAATCGAAATCTGCAAAATTAGTAGAAGTTATATTATCAGGCACGTGCAGGCTTGAGGGGTTCGATAATTGTCCCTCCAAGTTCACAAATAAAGAAAAGCTCGCCATGTGGCGAGCTTTTCTTGTTGATTATGTGAGGCTTATCATCTTGACTTCTAAATTTTGCACGAAGTCAATGTTTTTTCATTATTTGTATATGATTGATTAACAAGGCAAAAGGGTTTGAGTCCTGTTAGGTCGCCGAAAGAAACGCCACTTCAAATGAGGCGGTGTTTTTTTACGCTTTAAATCGGACGAGAAGTTTATCTGCCTTTTGGAAAAAGCCCCAATATTGTCCTTATTTGTTTATTACCAGTTTTACAGTACTCACCTCATTTCCACTGGTAATTCTAATGAGATAGATACCGGACTTGAATCCAGCCAAATTGATGCTTTGAATATCCCCTTTACAAATATTCTTCATTAACTTACCTTCAAGGTTGAAAAATTGGATGGTTGATCCTGGTGTTGCATTGTCAATAAAAACCTGCATGCTTGCAGGATTTGGATAAACCTTTGTATCTCTGTTTTCAGTAATCTCATTGTTGTTATAGGGTGCAGGTTGAATCCTGAATATGGGTTGAACATGGTCTCCGTTAAATTTATCAATCTGCCCGGCTATGTAGAACTTCCCATCTTTGGTTGGTAGGATTTGGCCAACCCCCAGAGAATACTCCGAGGGCCCTGATCCGGTTAAATCCGAAATGGTATCTACCCCAAGGCCAGTAAAAGCCTGGGCATCCAAGTAACCATTCAAATCAATTTTAGCTATACTATGTCTTTCCAGTCCCTGATAACTTTTAAAGAAACCACCAATTAAATAGCCGGAACCGTCATGCAGTGGGGCAATTGTGTTAACCATGCTTACGTAATCGCTGTAAAGGCAATTCATATTATCCAGGTAATTAAAGGTAGAATCCAAACTACCGTTGGCGTTTAACCTTACCATGCCCAATATTTTGTTATAGCTTTTTACTTTAAATCGACCAATAACAAGTATTTTCTCATCTTCGAGTACATTTATTTGCTGAACAATTGAATAGAAGTTTGAGTCGGGAAGGTTTTCAATAATATTATAAAAAGTGGTATCAATAACACACGAAGGTAAATGTATTCGTCGCAATCCATCTTCTACATTGTTGTCACCCATCCACGAACCCCATCTGCCAAACACCATTAAACGGTCATCATCGTAAGGTTCCATTTTCCATATAACATCAGATCCACCTGAAAAAAGATCAGCAATTAGGGAAGAATCAACCGTACCATCATGACGTATGCGCATTAGGTCGTGTTTTGGGTTATTAAAAGGTGGAAAAAAATGTATGTTACCTGCTATTAATAGAGATCCATCGTTGAATAAATAAGCATCGGTTGCCCAAGTTGCTTGTACAGAATCCTCAAAATTTTGCTGCCAGTCAATGTTAACCATATTTCCTGCCATATCATATTTGTAATAATGGCTGTCTGACAAACTTCTGGCAACAGAATGAACTGTGTCGTTTACTAATTTAAAAACATGTAAGGGATTTTCAGACCCCAGAATGGGTTGAAAGGTCATATCCTGATTGCCACATGAGTCAAAACGTAAGAGAGTTAATCCATAAGGAGGAGGTGAGTTATATATATCGCCACTCACATACAGGTTCCTATCAAGCGATTCCAGAATGTTATATACAGTTGGATTGTAATAATTCTGGAAATTATAAAATGGATAATCAGCATAAAAAGAGCTATCCAACTCGTAGGTTTGGGCTTTGACCGCTCCAATGCTAACTGAGAATAGTAAGTAAACTAGAAATATTTTTCTTTTCATTCTATATCGTCTTTCATAAGAAATAACACAGAACTCCCATGATAGTAACATTCATTCATATAATGCAGCGTATACAATCATTTGAAGTTCCATGTTATTCACAATTTATATTAGTGTGCTATTATTAGTTTTCCTCTGGCAAGTTTTGTATTACTTGTAACCAATTCATAATAATATACTCCATTTTCATACTTGGAGGGTATCCCCTCTACCAACCCCGTTTAAAAAATTCGTTTACAATAGCCTAGTTTTGCTTGCATGCAAGTATCACAGATGTATAAGGCGGAAATGTACGATTTGATTGAGCGCTGGGATTCCAGTGGTTT
>Ga0233443_1001345_pt1 | contig 21947 bp, 17 predicted proteins | sample SI_123_September_2_FD_182784 | JGI IMG/M metagenome (GOLD analysis project Ga0233443, IMG submission 182784) | Seawater microbial communities from Saanich Inlet, British Columbia, Canada - SI_123_September2016_200_MG | ecosystem: Environmental > Aquatic > Marine > Inlet | place: Canada: British... | reverse complement strand
CTCGGAAGTGAAACGGTACAGCGCCGATGATAGTGTGGGGTCTCCCCATGTGAAAGTAGGACATAGCCAGGTTTTAATTTTAAGCCCTTGCATTATTGCAAGGGCTTTTTTTATGGCTGATGAAAATTGTTCATAGGATGAACTAGGAGTGATATTGCCATGCGTTGGCCACTAACTTTAGTTTTAATTCCAATTATTTGTATTGCTTTGATAACATTATATACGGATGATATTGTTAACAGTTTATTATTTCATCCTGTCAAAGGTTTATCTGTTAAATTAGAAAAATTTAAAAATATTGATATTGAAAATATTTTTATCAAAACAAGTGATGGAATTAAAATTAATGCATTTTATTTGCCTGCAAAAATACCTACAAAACGGACAATTTTATTTTTTCATGGAAATGCAGGTAATGCATCACAAAGACTAAATGATGCAATATCATTGATGTCATTAAATGCTAATGTATTTTTGATGGAATATCGAGGTTTTGGGTTGAGTGATGGTGTTGCGACTGAAGATGGTATATATAAAGATGCTGGTGCAGCTCTTAATTTTTTAATTAAGGATAAAAAAACACCTATTGAAAAAATAATATTATATGGTCGATCTTTAGGCTCTGTTGTTGCTATTGAATTGGCTCAAAATAGAGCTTTTTCAGGTGTAATATTAATTTCACCGCTCTCATCTGGTATCGATATGGCAAAAGTGAAAGGTCTATATTGGCTAAGGTCTTTTGTAGATAATCCATTGGATTCAATTGGTCGTATTAAAAATATGCAATCACCATTATTGATAATACATGGTACAAAAGATGAGGTGATTCCAATTGAGCAAGGCTTTCGTTTAATGCGTGAGGCTTCGGTTTTAAAAGAAATGTTGATTCTGAAAAATGCCAGTCACAATGATATAACCGAAAAATATCCAAAATTATTCTTTGAGCGTATCAATAGTTTTTTAAATAAAGTTCAGCCAGTTTTTAGGTAAAAATCTCTCATAATCTTTTTAATAGTAGGTATAAAAAAGATAACCATTTGGAGGCTATTATTTATCAATCGCTCACAATTTTTCCATAGACATCTATTTTTTTAACCAGCTAAATGATCTTTCGACTATTCATCGTTTTGGAAGAACAGAAAATGTATGAAGTTCATTTCTTTTAACTACTTCGACGGTAACATTGGCAATGTATTTTGTAGCTTCTTGAGAAAATAATTGCCCGTATAACATCATCGGCTAAAATTTTTGTTACGTTAGAATAATCTCCAGAATATGACGATAACACTAGAATTCTACCTGCTTTATTCCTGATGAATTTTTTCCATATTATATCCTTTAAGTCCTGCTGTATCGCTATTTTTTAAACTTTGTGCATCTGCAAGTCAAGTTGCTTTTTTGTTTCTATTATTATTTACTCGCTCTCTAACGACTGGCTCTTGGAGTATTTCTTCCCATAAATACTTTTCGTTATCGAAAGGTTTATATCACTCCATTTCATTCCATTGCCTAAAATGTGTATACACTGCATGGTGATCATGGAAAATCATGAGGTAGCATTCTCCATGTTGCAACCGTCTTCAATATATAAAAAATCCCACAAAATATATCATATAAATTAATTTGAAGAGAAATAAATAAATGTCCAAATTACGCAGAATTTTTGTTCGCCTTTGAAGTCTAAAAATAGGCGTATAGTCGAACTATACAACTATTTTTGCAAGAAAAAAGGCGACAAAAAACAAGCAAGTCGGATGTTTATTTATTGCGCGTCCCCTTATATCGTTGGGATATGATTTTCGTACCATAATATCAACTTCATTATTATTTTTTATTTTGGCATTATTATGATTGTTAGAATGTTATAGCAGTGTATGTATAAGTAAATAGTTATTATGATTATTAAATATATTTAGTTTACATTATGAAAAGAGTCATTATAATCTCGCTTAGTTTTTAAGAAAATTGGGAAATCCTAAATTTCGAGAAAATATGATCTGAAATAAATAAGATGTAAAGATCAACAATTAAGAGATTGGATTTGCATTGTTAGAACTAATATAAATGCTAAATCTTGTTTTATTTATTGATGTTTTAACAAAAATTTAAAAATTATAATTAAAGGTTCTAGGAGAATCATATGGATCAATCTGCACGCTATTCAGACTTAAGCTTGGATGAAGAAACGCTTGTTGCTGAAGGAAAGCACATGCTTGTTGCTTATACTATGACGCCAGCTGAAGGTTATGGTTATTTGTCTACTGCAGCTCATTTCGCAGCAGAATCATCTACAGGTACTAATGTTGAAGTTTGTACAACTGATGATTTTACAAAAGGTGTTGATGCTTTAGTTTATGAAATAGACGAAGCTAATTGCATCATGAAAATTGCATATCCAAATGAATTATTTGATCGTAATGTTATTGATGGACGTGCAATGATTGTTTCATTTCTAACTCTTGCTATTGGTAATAATCAAGGTATGGGTGATGTGAAATGTGCTCAGATGTTTGATTTTTTTGTTCCACCAAAAATGTTACAAATATTTGATGGCCCATCCATGGATATCTCTGATATGTGGCGTATTCTTGGTCGTCCACTTAAAGATGGTGGTTATATTGCTGGTACAATTATTAAACCAAAACTGGGTTTACGTCCAGAGCCATTTGCTGATGCAGCTTACCAATTCTGGTTAGGTGGTGACTTCATTAAAAATGATGAGCCTCAAGGTAATCAAGTATTTTGTCCAATGAAAAAAGTTATCCCTTTAGTTGCCGATGCCATGAAGCGTGCACAGGATGAAACTGGCGAAGCTAAATTATTCTCTGCAAATATTACGGCTGATGATTACCATGAAATGTGTGCTCGTGCTGACTATGTTTTAGAGACTTTTGGTGAAAATGCTTCACATGTTGCATTTTTGGTAGATGGCTATGTTGGTGGTCCAGGAATGGTGACAACTGCTAGGCGTCAATATCCTGGTCAATATTTACATTATCATCGTGCTGGTCATGGTGCGGTAACATCTCCCTCATCAAAGCGTGGTTATACTGCCTATATTCTAGCTAAAATGTCACGTTTAATGGGTGCTTCTGGTATCCATGTTGGAACAATGGGATTTGGTAAGATGGAAGGTGGCAATGAAGATAAGATTATTGCTTATATGATTGAGCGTGATGAGTGTCAAGGTCCTGTTTATTATCAGAAATGGTATGGAATGAAGCCAACTACGCCAATTATTTCAGGTGGTATGAATGCATTACGTTTACCAGGTTTCTTTGAAAATCTTGGTCATGGTAATGTCATTAATACTTCTGGTGGTGGTTCTTATGGGCACATTGATTCTCCAGCTGCTGGTGCAAAATCACTGCATCAAGCATTTGATTGTTGGAAGCAAGGTGCTGACCCAATCGAATACGCAAAAGAGCATAAAGAATTTGCTCGTGCGTTCGAGTCTTTCCCAGGCGATGCAGATCAAATCTACCCAGGTTGGAGAGATAAATTAGGTGTTCACAAATAAGTTGAACCTCTAATTATAAAAAGCCCCTGCTCGCATTATGTGGGAAGGGGTTTTTTTTTAATTATCATTAATTTCTGCCAAATAGATTTTTCGGTCTGGTTAATAAAGTATCTTCAAAAAGGTAAAAATCGTGACGGATATAGATATAGAACAATATAAAATTACCAAAGAACCCTTCTATCAAGCACAATCCAATGAAGTGGAGTTATATGCTGCTGCTTATGAAGCCCGTTTACCCGTTATGGTAAAAGGACCTACAGGCTGTGGGAAATCACGTTTTATAGAATACATGGCATGGAAATTAGGTAAGCCTCTTATCACAGTTGCTTGTAATGAAGATATGACAGCCTCTGATTTGGTTGGCCGATATTTGTTAGATGCAAACGGAACACGTTGGTTGGATGGTCCACTAACAACGGCTACACGTATTGGTGCAATTTGCTATCTTGATGAAATTGTTGAGGCAAGACAAGATACAACAGTTGTTATACATCCCTTAACAGATCATCGTCGGACTTTACCTTTAGATAAAAAAGGTGAACTTATCGATGCTCATCCTGATTTTCAGATTGTTATTTCTTATAATCCTGGCTATCAAAGTATGATGAAAGATCTTAAGCAATCAACTAAACAACGTTTTACGGGTTTAGATTTTGAATATCCTGATTCCAAAGTTGAAGCTGAAATTGTTGTAAAAGAATCTGGAGTAAGTGCTGAACTTGCAACCAAGTTGGTAAAAATTGCTCATACCGCTAGACATTTAAAAGGGCATGGTTTGGCAGAAGGGATTTCAACTAGACTACTGGTTTATGCTGCCACATTGATCAATAAAGGAATTGGAGAAAAAGATGCTTGTCGTATGGCGTTGGTGCGTCCTATAACGGATGATAAAGATATAAGGGATACGTTATACCATGCCATTGATGGTGTTTTTTCATAGTCTGAATTTTGTTCTATAAAAAATTGTGGCATTTTATATTTTATATTTGCGGTGAAAATAACCTATGACACCTGAATTACAGAGCTATCGTAAACAATTGAAGTGCAACTTTAAACAACTTGAAGATGTATTTGAGGATTGTATTAAAGATGCTGTCAGAAAATTATCTGATCAAGGTGTTGATGACTATCTTGATGGCGCATCAAAAGTTTGTATGATCGGGCGGGGCTTTGAACCTGTATTAGGCTATCTTGAAGAAATGCCAGATATCGCCAAAAAATTAGGCGAAGAGATGCTTAAAATTGTTTCAAAAGCTGTTTGGGATATGTCTCGTACTCCAAATGGAAATTCTATCCCCCCTTTTATTCAGTGCCTGCCTGAAGCATCTCGCCGTTTGGGAACTAAGTTGCAAATGCAACATTTTATTACACTGATATTTGAAATGATGGAGCGTACAACAGGTTCTATTCATGGTCATCATGCTACTTTTCCCAGTCCTGGTTTACCCGATTTATTGAGACAAATTCCCTATTTACTAAGCCAAGTATCTATAGAGGGGCTGAGTAACTGGGTTGATTATGGAGTTCGTAATTATACTTCTCACCCCGATCGACAGCGAGATTTTTTCAGTCTGCAGTCCGCTGATAGTAAAGCTATGTTACAACGTGAGCGTCATGGTACTTTATTTGTGGATAATGAGCGTAAGTTAGAGCTTTACATGAGAAGTATTTGGCAAGATTCCGACTATTTTGTTCCTTATTCCATCGGTTTTGATGAACTGCGAAAACCAATACCTTACTATGACGATTTGGGGTTACGTATCCCCGATGTTTTTGATGACAAAAATGGTGTTTCAGGTATCAACAGATATCGAATGACTCTGGCTCATATGGTAGGGCATCGTCGTTGGTCCACTAAACAAATTGCAGATAATTTATCGCCTTTTCAACGAATTGGCGTTGAATGCATGGAAGACTCGAGAGTAGAGTATTTGATTTTGAAAGAGTACCCAGGGTTGAGACGTTACTTTCTTGCATTACACCCAAAACCGATTGAGGGCAGTTGCGATAATAAAAATGAGTCTTGTATCCGTCACCGTTTGGCCATGCTTTCAAGAGCAATTTTAGATCCAGCCCATTCTTATCAAAGTCCTGTTATTCTTGAGTTTGTAGAAAAGTTTCATGACATCATGGCGCAAGGTGAATCCAGTACAGCAGAAGTATCTAAGTTAGGCGTGAGCTTTATTACTCGGACTCGTCGCCAAAGCGACCAATCCCCAAGAATTCGATTTGATAATACCGAAGTAGATTACCGTGATGATAATCGTCATCTGTGGATATTTATTGAAGAAAATGATGAAGCGGAAGACATTGCAAATAAACCTGAAAAACCAGAAATGGTTGAGCCAGAAGGTTTGCCTCCACGTCATTATCATGAATGGGATTACAATACTAAATCTTACAAACCTGATTGGGTAACACTTTATGAATCATTGCACCCACCAGGCAATTCATCGGATATTGATGCTATTCTTGAAAAGCATTCAGCACTTGCAAATTATCTAAAACGAATATTAGATTTACTCAAACCACAGGACTATGTGCGTGTTCGATATCAAGAAGATGGTAGTGATTTAGATTTGGATGTCGCAATTCGTTCTTTAATTGACTTCAAAAGTGGAAGTCAGCCTGACCCGCGTATTAATATGAGTCATAAACATGATGGACGAGATTTTTCAGTTCTTTTGTTACTTGATATGTCAGCATCATTAAATGATATTCCCGATGGTTGTTCTCAAAGTATTTTGGAACTGAGTCGTGAAGCTGTTTCTTTGCTTGGATGGTCTATTGAGCAATTGGGTGACTCTTTTGCAATTGCAGGATTTCATTCTGATACACGTCACAATGTTCGTTATCACCATATCAAGGGATTTAGTGAGCAATGGGATGATAATGTCAAAGGTCGTTTAGCTGCTATTGAACCTGGTTTTTCAACGCGCATGGGAGGAGCAATTCGACATGCCTCTCATTATTTAGAAAGCCAACAATCTGATAAAAAACTGTTGCTAATTTTAACAGATGGCGAACCTTCTGATATAGACGTGGGTGATGATCGTTTATTGATAGAAGATACGCATAAGGCGGTTGAAGAATTAACCAGTAAAAATATTCATACACACTGTATTTCCTTAGATAAAAAGGCGGATGATTACATTCAAGATATCTTTGGGTTAAGCGGTTATACGGTGATTGATAATGTCGAGAGTTTACCTGAAAAATTACCATTGTTATTTACTGCATTGACATCTTAACTGTCAACTATCACAATAAGTGATGGAAAAAAACAATCTCACTCTTTCAATTGAATTTTATTTTAAAGGTAAACAGTTTAATCCTTCGTTGACAATTGATTTGAATAAAGTCATGAGTATTTCTGGTTGTTTACCCAATTTTTATTCACTCATTGCAACTAATAATAATATTGATCTTTATTCATATGAATATGAAATGATGCAGGCAGAGGAGCTTAAAGCGACGAATGCCGAAGGTTTGGTTGCAAGTTATGTGAAACACGGAAAACTAAATATTGTTGAATTTGAAGAGGCTTGGAATCAGCAAAAAATAGTTTTAGCAATGAATGATATTGCCAAATGTCATATGAATATTGACGTTCTGAATGATCATCCCAATTTAAAAGAAGCTTTATTATCAGCCTATAAATTGGGACAATCGTGATTATGTGAAGATTTTCAATGAATGTAACCTTACGTCAATTACAAGTTTTTGAGGCCGCCGCTAGACATTTGAGCTACACCAATGCTGCTAAAGAGCTGTATTTGAGTCAGCCTGGTGTTTCTATACAAATCAAGCAATTAGAGGAATCTATTGGGCTAAGTTTGTTTGAACAGGTGGGTAAGAAAATGCATCTTACGACTGCGGGTCGTGAAATGTTCGTCTATAGTAAATCTATTGGTCACTTATTAGAAGAAGCTGATGGTGTTATTGAAGAGCTTAAAGGTGTCAGAAGTGGGCGCTTAGCTATTTCTATTGCGACTACCGCAAGCCATTTTACCACCCGTTTACTGGCTGCATTTGCCCAACGTTATGAAGGTGTCACCATTAGTTTAGATATTACTAATCGTGAAAGTTTGCACCAACAGTTAGCCGAAAATCAACCCGATCTTGTGATTATGGGACAGCCTTCTAAAGGAATGGATGTTGAATCAGAGGCATTTATGCTTAATCCTCTGGTGATGATTGCACCAACAAATCATCCGCTGGCAAAAAAAAAATCATTGGCATTGGATAAATTTCAAAATGAACATTTCGTGGTTAGAGAATGTGGTTCTGGAACTCGGGATGCAATCGAACGTTTTTTTAAATATCATGAGATTTGTTTTCAAACAGGCATAGAGATGACCAGTAATGAAGCCATTAAACAAGCTGTTGAAGCAGGTTTGGGGCTTGGAATTGTCTCTTTGCATACATTAGAATTAGAATTAGAAACAGAGCGCATTGCTTTGTTAGACGTTGTAGGGTTTCCGATTGAACGTCATTGGTTTATCGTGCAAAGATCAGGTAAAAGATTGTCGCCTGTCGCACAAGCGTTTCGTCAATTTGTGTTGACTGAAGCAAAACGATTTGTTCGTTTACCAATAGATTCTAATTAAATATTGAGGGAAATGCCATTACCGAAAATTTCCAACTAAAAAACTGGTTTAATGATCAGCTAATTTCAAAAATTGCAGAGGATATTTTTTGTATATATAGTGATTTTAATAAGAAATCATTCATTGAATCAATTGTTCCCAAATTAGCCAATATAGAATTAAAGCAACGATCTGACTTAATTACCGATGAATTATATCATCATCTGCCAAAAGATTATCCTGTGGCGATTAAAATTATTCTGGATTCTTTTAGAAGCAAGTCACCATTAATTTATCAAAATGATGAAATGAAAGGGGCTGAAGTATTTTATTACATGCCTCATGGTGGTTATGTTGCAAAATATGGTTTGGATTATTACGATGAATCCATGCAGGCTTTGTTAGAAATTACCAAGCGTTTTACAGCTGAGTTTTCTATTCGGCCGTTTATTCAAAAATATCCTGAAAAAATATTTCCACAATTAATGCAATGGACTGAGCATGAAAATCAACATGTGAGGCGATTGGTGTCTGAAGGGACACGTCCTAGACTGCCATGGGCATCCTGGTTGAAAGAAGTTCAGCAAGACCCATTACAAGTATTAAAATTACTGGACAAACTCAAAGAAGATCCTGAGCTTTATGTCAGGAGATCGGTTGCAAATAATCTCAATGATATTGCCAAGGATCATCCAGATACAGTTGTTGAATTACTTGAATCATGGAAAAAAATTGCCAATCCAAAAACACAATGGATTATCAAACATGCTATGCGTTCATTGGTTAAAACAGGGCATCATGGTGCGTTGAATTTATTGGGTTATAATCCAGCAGTTAAAGTAAAAACCAAATTAAGTTGTAGACAGCAACAAATTAAAGTCGGTGAATCTTTGAGTTTTGAAATTGAAATAAACTCATTTGAAAATAAATCCATTGATCTAATGATTGATTATCAGCTGTATTTTATGAAGTCAAATAAAAAACAATCCGCAAAAGTTTTTAAATTGACTAAAAAAACATTAGAGGCTGGAGAGCAGTTGCTACTGACCAAAAAACATTCGTTTAAAGTTATCACTACGCGTAAATATTATCCTGGGCAACATAGTATAGGGCTGATTATTAATGGTTTAGAGTATGCTAAAATAGATTTTAATCTAAAAAACTGAAAGAATTATTTGTCCATGTGACATGTATCTTAAAGCTGATTTTAGTTATTTTTAATTATATGAAATATGTTATCATCTCCAAAAAATATTATATGGTTTACTTGATTTTTAGTTCAAACCCCTTTTTCTGATTTATTATGGTTTACTGGAGGCCTTTTGAAAAACACAGCGTTATTAGCATTGGAAGATGGTAGTTTGTTTTGGGGTGAGTCAGTTGGCGCTGACGGGCAATCTGCTGGCGAAGTTGTATTTAATACCTCTATGTCAGGTTATCAGGAAATTTTAACAGACCCTTCATATTGTAAACAAATTGTTGCTTTAACTTATCCCCATATTGGCAATGTTGGAATTAACGAGGATGATTTTGAATCAACAACCTCGTCTGTTTCTGGTTTTGTGATACGTGATAGTTCTATGATAGACAGTAATTGGAGAAGTCAAAAAACCTTGCGTGAATTTCTAATTGAGCAGAACATTATTGCAATTGCTGGAATAGATACCCGAAGACTGACGAGAATATTAAGAAAAAAAGGTTCTCAAAATGCCTGTATAGTGACAGGTGATGATATTGATGCAAATCAAGCCATCCAATCGGCAAGTGAGTTTACTGGATTGAAAGGATTGGATCTGGCGCAAGAAGTGACAACCGATCACTCTTACGAATGGAATCAGAGTGTTTGGGATATCAATGAAAAAAATTCCAACAAAACCCTGGAAAAGGAAAAATTTCACGTTGTTGCCTATGATTTTGGTGTGAAAAAAAATATATTGCGACTTCTGGTCGATCGTGGTTGTCGAATGACCGTTGTTCCAGCAAAAACTACGGTTGCTGAAATTTTGTCATTGAAACCTGATGGCGTCTTTTTGTCAAATGGGCCTGGAGATCCTGAACCATGTGGCTATGCTATAGAATCAATTCAACAACTCTTGGAAAAACAAATTCCAATGTTTGGAATTTGTTTGGGGCATCAATTACTTTCATTGGCAAGTGGTGCTAAAACCATGAAAATGAAGTTTGGTCACCATGGCGCTAATCATCCAGTAATTGATTTGGCTACAAAAAAAGTCATGATTAGTAGTCAAAACCATGGTTTTGCCGTTTCTGAAACCGACTTACCAGATAATATTGAAGTAACCCACCGTTCATTGTTTGATGATTCTATTCAGGGAATTCGACGGACAGATAAAAAAGCCTTCGGTTTTCAAGGGCATCCAGAAGCCAGTCCAGGGCCTCATGATGTGGTCGATTTATTTGACCAGTTTATTTCCTCCATGGAAAAATAATTATGTTTGCCCACTTAATATAATGATAGGAATTTAAATGCCAAAAAGAACGGATATTAATAGTGTCTTGATTATCGGTGCGGGACCCATTGTTATTGGTCAAGCATGTGAGTTTGATTATTCTGGTGCACAAGCTTGTAAAGCTTTAAGGGAAGAAGGTTTTAGAGTTATTTTAGTGAACTCAAACCCAGCAACCATCATGACTGACCCAGAAATGGCTGATGCTGTCTACATTGAACCCATTGAATGGCAAACGGTTGCTAAAATTATAGAAAAAGAAAAGCCCGATGTGTTGTTGCCAACAATGGGTGGTCAAACGGCATTAAACTGCGCTTTAGATCTTGACCGAAAAGGTATTTTGAGCGAATTTGGCGTTGAAATGATTGGCGCAAAAAAAGAAGCGATAGACAAAGCGGAAGATCGTGATTTATTTCGACAGGCGATGAAAAAAATTGGTCTAAATATGCCGAAATCTGGTATTGCACATACCATGGATAAAGCCATACAAGTTCAAAAAGAGGTTGGATTTCCAACCATTATCCGACCATCATTTACCATGGGTGGTAGTGGTGGTGGAATAGCCTACAATAAAGAAGAATTTGCAGAAATATGTAAAAATGGTTTGGAATTATCACCAACCAGTGAATTGTTAGTTGAAGAATCGGTGCTTGGTTGGAAAGAATATGAAATGGAAGTGGTCAGAGATACCAATGACAACTGTATCATTATTTGTTCTATTGAAAACCTGGATCCAATGGGGATTCATACTGGAGACTCGATTACTGTTGCTCCAGCGCAAACTTTGACGGATAAAGAATATCAGATAATGAGAAATGCATCCATTGCCGTTTTGCGAGAAATAGGTGTGGAAACAGGTGGTTCAAATGTTCAGTTTTCCATTAATCCTGAAAATGGTGAAATGATCATTATTGAAATGAATCCTCGTGTGTCTCGATCATCTGCTTTGGCATCAAAAGCGACAGGTTTTCCGATTGCCCGAGTTGCTGCAAAATTAGCCGTAGGTTACACTTTGGATGAGCTTAAAAATGAAATTACTGGTGGCGCTACACCTGCATCTTTTGAGCCAACAATTGATTATGTTGTAACAAAAATTCCAAGGTTTACTTTTGAAAAATTTCCACAAGCAGATGCAATTTTAACAACACAGATGAAATCTGTTGGTGAAATAATGGCTATTGGACGAACTTTTCAAGAGTCATTTCAAAAAGCGTTGAGAGGTTTGGAAATAGATGTTAATGGTCTTGATGAAAAGTGTTCAGTACTTGACGATGAGGCACTAATACTTATTAAGTCTGAATTAAATCAATCGGGTGCAGATAGACTATGGTATGTGGGCGATGGTTTTCGAGCAGGGCTCTCAGTCGAAGAAGTGTTTTCAATGACTAAAATTGACCCGTGGTTTTTAATTCAAATTAAAGATTTGATTGATGAAGAGCAAAAGATAAAAAAACTCACCTTCAATGATATCAGTAAAGAATATTTAATTGACTTGAAAAGAAAAGGTTTTTCCGATTTACGTCTTGCTGATTTATTGGGTATTCCCGAAAAACAAGTGCGTGATTATCGATATTCCCAAAATGTGAGGCCCGTCTATAAGAGAGTTGATTCATGTGCTGCCGAATTTGGTGTAACAACCGCTTATATGTATTCTACTTATGAGGAAGAGTGTGAGGCAGATCCTTCGAATAAAGAAAAAATTATGGTATTAGGTGGTGGCCCTAATAGAATAGGCCAAGGTATTGAGTTCGATTATTGCTGTGTTCATGCTGCTTTAGCAATGAGAGAAGATGGTTATGAAACCATTATGGTTAATTGTAATCCTGAAACAGTCTCAACAGATTATGATATTTCTGATCGATTATACTTTGAACCATTAACATTAGAAAATGTATTGGATATTGTTGAATTAGAAAAACCAAAAGGTATTATTGTTCAATATGGAGGGCAAACACCTTTGAAATTGGCTCGCCAGTTGGAAGAAAACGGTGCTCCTATTATTGGTACGTCACCAGACTCTATTGATTTGGCCGAAGATCGTGAACGTTTTCAACAGATGATAGAAGAATTAGGTCTGATTCAACCACCTAACAAAATTGCCAGAAATGTTAAAGAGTCCGTATTGGCAGCCAAAGAAATTGGTTTTCCAATTGTTGTTAGACCGTCCTATGTATTGGGTGGTCGAGGAATGGAAATTGTTTACAATGATGCCGAATTAGAAAAATATATGGCGGAAGCAGTACAAGTATCAAATGAGGCTCCTGTACTTTTAGATAGATTTCTAGATGACGCGATTGAAGTCGATGTTGATGCTATTTGTGATGGTGAAAATGTAATCATTGCGGGAATTATGGAGCATATTGAACAGGCAGGCGTGCATTCTGGTGATTCAGCTTGTTCATTGCCCCCTTATACGCTGAATGCTGAAATGCAAAATAAGCTTCGAGACCAAGTTGTTAAAATGGCAAAAAAACTCAATGTTATTGGTTTAATGAATACTCAGTTTGCCATACAAAATGATAAAGTATTTATATTGGAAGTTAATCCCAGAGCATCAAGAACCATTCCTTATGTTTCTAAGGCAATCGGTATTCCTGTTGCAAAAATTGCTGCTCGTTGTATGGCTGGGGCTAGTTTGGATGAGCAAAAAATTACAAAAGAAATTGTTCCTGATTATTTCTCCGTAAAAGAAGCCGTTTTTCCTTTCGGAAAATTTCCTGGTGTTGATCCAATTTTAGGCCCAGAAATGAAATCGACGGGTGAAGTGATGGGGGTGGGTAATACTTTTGGTGCTGCTTATGCTAAATCTTTACTGGCAATCGGTTCAACATTACCTGAGCCAGGCCCTGTTGTTATTAGCGTTAAAAAATCTGATAAACAGAGAATTATTGGTGTTGCAAGAGACTTATTTTCGATGGGGTTTAGTTTGTATGCTACAGAAGGTACTGCTCGTATTTTAACTGAAAATGGACTGGAGTGTGAAAAAGTCAATAAAGTTAAAGAAGGGCGACCCCATATTGTTGATTTGATTATCAATGGTGATATCAGTTTTGTCATTAATACGACAGAAGGAAAACAAGCTATTGTTGATTCATATACTATTCGGCGAGCGGCATTACAGCAAAAAATAATTTATACCACAACTTTGTCAGGAGCAGAAGCGACCTGTATGGCGTTGCAACAAAATAATTTAACCACAGTGAATGATTTAAAAAGTTTGCACATGGGGTTGTCAGTTTGAAAATGAAAGGTAAGGGACGGGAAGTTATTTCGTGCTCGCCCTAATAGTTGAAAATTATTTATCTTTCTAAAAATAGAATCATTAGGAGTGTTTTATGCAAAAATTTCCATTGACTGTAAAGGGTGCAGAAAAATTGCGAGAGGAAGTGGCTGAATTAAAATCAGTGGCTCGACCTCGAGTGATTGCTGCTATAGCAGAAGCCAGAGCGCATGGTGATTTGAAAGAGAATGCAGAGTATCATGCTGCAAGAGAAGAACAAGGTTTTATTGAAGGACGGATTAAAGATATAGAGGGTAAGTTATCAAATTCACAAATTATTGATATTACAAAGTTAAATGCTGGTGGTCGAATTGTTTTTGGTACAACTGTTGAAATTGTTGATATTGAGACCGATGAAGAGTTTACTTATCAAATTGTAGGTGATGATGAAGCTAATATAAAAGAAGGAAAAATTTCTGTTAATTCCCCAATAGCCAGGTCTTTAATTGGTAAAGAAAAAGGTGACGAAGCAGTGATGCAAGCACCAGGCGGAGAAAAAGAGTTTGAAGTTTTGGGTGTGAGGTATATTTAGGTAACACGCAATAAATAAACTACCCATATTGCGCAGAAATTTTGTTTGTCTTTTTTGTTACAAAAATAGGCATGTAGTCGCTCTACATAACTATTTTTGTAACAAAGAAGACGAACAAAAGAGCCAGTAAGATGGGTAGTTTATTTGTTGCGAGTTACCTTAAGTCTGGACTTATGACGGAAAAGAAATAACGGGTTTCTCATTATTTCTTTTATAGATCACAATAACATGCCCAATATGGTTGATCAGAGTAGCTTTTGTTATTCCTAGCAGTTTTTCAATGATCAGTTTGCTTGACGCTTTATCTGCCTGACTTATTTTTATTTTGATGACCTCATGTTTCTCAATGGTTGAGCTGATTTCATCAAGTACATTGTTTGTGAGTCCATTTTGTCCAATCATGACGACTGGTTTTAGTGTGTGACTCATTTTTTTTAAATGTAATTTTTGTTGTTTTGAAATCATTGCATTATGTTACCTTAAATAAATATTTCGCTAGTCTGCAATATTCATGCATCTAAATCAATGTTTATTTGTATTTGGCTTTCCTATCGGACAGTCTCTTGGTTATTCTTCTGCACTCATAAATTGTATTTGGTATGATTCTTTCTTTAGGGAATGTTTTTTTGAAAAAGAACCAAAGTAAAAAATCGTGGATTCAGGCGCATGTGTCTGATGAATATGTTAAAAAAAGTAAAGCTTTAGGATATCGTTCAAGGGCAAGTTTTAAGCTACTTGAAATTCAAGAAAAAGACCATATTATAAAGTATGGAATGAATGTGGTGGATTTGGGGGCAACACCTGGTGGTTGGAGTGAAGCTGCTGTTAAAATTGTAGGTGAGAAAGGTAGTGTTTATGCGCTGGATTTATTACCTTTAGAGCCAATTCCTGATGTTATATATATTCAGGGGGATTTTACGGATGATGCAATTTATGAGAAAGTTCTTGAATATTCTCAAAGTAAAAAAATTGAACTTGTTATGTCTGACATGTCTCCTAATTTAAGTGGCATTAAAGATGTGGACCAGGCAAAAATAATGTATTTGGCAGAATTGGTGTTAGATTTTTCTAAAATTGTATTGGTGCCTGGTGGTTCAATGTTGGTCAAGCTATTTCAAGGTGAAGGTATTGATGACTTTTACAGAGATGTGAGAAAGTGCTTTAAAAGCGTAAAAACTCGTAAACCAAAAGCATCAAGACCTAAAAGCAGAGAAATCTATCTATTGGCTAAAGATTATTTTGTGTCATAATGTAGTATTATCCTAAATAAATCAGTTGAATCTACTGCGAGTGTCCAATGGACTGAATTTTCAAAATTTTTCAAAGTATTTTAACTCACCTCTGTAGAGTGGCTATTAGGCGTTGTTAAATACTGAAAAGTCTTGAATATTCAGTATTTTGAATACTCTTACCACAATTTAACTGATTTATTTAAGATTATGTCTATAAGATCGTGTGAGGAAGGGTGAATACATTACCTTTTTTATGTTTTTATTAATTTGATGGAACGAGTAGCTTAATTATTTTCGTTTTCTGGATAACTTTAAAGTTAGGGGCAATATTTTGAACGATATGGCAAAAAACCTATTAATGTGGGCGATTATCGCAATTGTTTTGATGACAGTATTTAGTAATTTTGGGTCGCGTCAGGAGCGGTCTAATCAATTGACTTATTCCCAGTTTATACAAGAAGTCAAGCATGGCAGAATTCAAAAGATTGAAATAGATGGTCATTCCCTTAACGGTGTGACTCATTCGGGGGAAAGGTTTTCATCTTATGCGCCTCATGACCCAAAAATGGTGGATGATCTGTTGGAAAATGGCGTTGATATTATTGCCAAGGCACCTGAAAAACCTTCATTATTGATGAATATTTTTATCAACTGGTTTCCATTATTTGTACTCATTGGTTTGTGGATTTTCTTTATGAGGCAAATGCAGGGCGGTGGTGGCGGTCGCGGTGCTATGTCGTTTGGAAAAAGTCGAGCGAGATTATTGGGTGAAGATCAAATTAAGATAACTTTTGCAGATGTTGCGGGTGTTGAAGAAGCCAAAGAAGAAGTTTCGGAAATGGTCGAGTTTCTTAAAGATCCTGGAAAATTTCAAAAACTGGGTGGAAAAATTCCTCGTGGTGTCTTGATGGTGGGTTCTCCTGGCACAGGAAAAACATTGCTGGCAAAAGCCATTGCTGGTGAAGCATCCGTACCTTTTTATACTATTTCTGGATCAGATTTTGTCGAGATGTTTGTTGGTGTTGGTGCGTCAAGAGTCAGGGATATGTTTGAGCAGGCAAAGAAAAATGCACCTTGCATTATATTTATTGATGAAATTGATGCTGTAGGTCGTCATAGAGGTGCTGGTTTGGGCGGTGGTCATGATGAAAGAGAGCAAACATTAAATCAGTTGTTGGTCGAAATGGATGGTTTTGAAGGTAACGAAGGTGTGATTGTTATTGCTGCAACCAATAGGCCAGATGTTTTGGATCCTGCATTATTAAGGCCTGGACGGTTTGATCGTCAGGTTGTGGTTCCATTGCCTGATATCAAAGGAAGAGAGCAAATTCTTAAAGTGCATATAAGAAAAATTCCTGTAGATGATGGTGTTAAGCCGATTAATATTGCGCGAGGTACACCAGGTTTTTCTGGAGCAGATTTGGCTAATTTAGTCAATGAAGCTGCGCTATTTGCAGCCAGACAAAATAAACGTTTGGTTGATATGATTGATTTGGAAAAAGCCAAAGATAAAATAATGATGGGTGCTGAACGAAAATCAATGGTGATGAATGAAAAAGAGAAAAAGATGACGGCTTACCATGAAGCGGGTCATGCTATTGTAGGGCGTTTGGTTCCTTCACATGACCCTGTCTATAAAGTTAGCATTATTCCACGAGGACGAGCTTTAGGTGTTACCATGTTTTTGCCTGAAGAGGACAAGTATAGTTATAGTAAGCAGCAGTTGGAAAGCCAGATATCCAGCTTATATGGTGGACGAATTGCCGAAGAAATTATTTATGGTTCTGATTCAGTAACAACGGGTGCGCAAAATGATATTCAGCGAGCTACAGATATTGCCAGAAGTATGATTACAAAATGGGGGTTTTCATCAAAACTTGGTCCATTGATGTTTGGTGAAGAAGAAGAAGAAGTTTTTCTTGGACGTTCTGTGTCTCAGCATAAATCATTGTCAGATGAAACTGCGCATGAGATAGATCGGGAAGTTTACGATGTTGTTGAAAAAAATTATAAAAGAGCCAATGATTTACTCACTGAGCACATTGAAAAGCTTCATGCAATGGCTGATGCATTGATGAAATACGAAACCATTGATAGCAGTCAAATTGATGATATTATGTCAGGAAAGCCACCTAAAGAACCTAAAGGCTGGGGTGAAGATGATTCTGGTTCTGGTTCAGATTCGGCTGAAAAAGTAGAAGATAAAAATAAAAAAGAAGATGAGTCTTCAGGTAAAATAGGCGGTCCTGCTGGTCAGCACTAAAATACGTTGATGATATGAGTGCTAAAGTAATGGGTGTTTTAAACGTAACGCCCAATTCATTTTCAGATGGTGGTTTATATATCAAGCCTGAAGAGGCTCTTCGGCGTGCTCAAGAAATGGTTCTTGAGGGTGTGGATATTATTGATGTAGGAGGAGAGTCAAGCCGCCCAGGAGCAAAACCCGTCAGTGTAGAGGAAGAACTTGATCGAGTGATTCCTGTTGTAGAAAAACTTTCCTCTTTACCAATTTCCATCTCAATTGATACAACAAAACCAGAAGTAATGGCAGAAGCAGTGTCTGCTGGTGCTGATATGGTGAATGATATTAGTTCGCTACAAAGCAAAAGCTCTATTCAAGTTGTAAAAAACACGGGTGTCTCTGTTTGTCTTATGCACATGCAGGGGTGTCCAGATACAATGCAGGATTCCCCTCAATATAATTCTGTGGTTGATGATGTTTATGAGTTTTTTAAATCTAAAATTACCGAATGTGAAGTATGCGGAGTCAATAAAAATAAAATTATTTTAGATCCAGGTTTTGGTTTTGGTAAAACATTGCAGCACAATCTTCTCTTGATGAAGCATATTCAGAAATTTAAAGACTTTTCAGTACCATTAATGATCGGTGTTTCTAGAAAATCAATGATTGGGGAAATATTAAAGCAAGATAATGTCAATCAGCGATTAGTCGGCAGTTTGTCATTGGCTGTTATCGCTGTTTGGCAAGGTGTAGATATTATTAGGGTTCATGATGTTAAAGAAACCATTGAAGCAATTAAAATATGTAGTGCTGTGATGGATGTTGATTAATATATTATTATGGGGATGATGGTGGGAAAATATTTTGGTACAGATGGTATAAGGGGTAAAGTTGGTGAGCAACCAATAACAGCAGAATTTATGCTGAAGCTAGGATGGGCTGTAGGTAATGTTCTGGCTGGCAAGACAGGTGGTAGTGTCTTGATTGGCAAAGATACCCGCTTATCAGGTTATATGTTTGAATCTGCACTAGAAGCAGGTCTTTCTGCGGCTGGTATTGATATTAAATTGCTGGGGCCGATTCCGACGCCTGGTATTGCTTATTTAACCCGAACTTTACATGCTGAAGCAGGCATTGTTATTAGTGCATCACATAATCCTTATTATGATAATGGTGTGAAGTTTTTCACAGGTATGGGCGCTAAATTAGCGACGGAAGTTGAACGATCCATTGAAGCAAAACTTGATGAAAATATGCGGACAGTTAATCCTGAAAATATTGGAAAAGCTCAAAGAATGGATGACGCAGCGGGGCGATACATTGAGTTTTGTAAAAGTTCTGTTTCTATGAATTTGAATCTTAAAGGTCTAAAAGTTGTTGTGGATTGTGCTCATGGCGCAACTTATCACATTGCACCTCATGTTTTTGAAGAAAAAGGTGCGGAAATTATTGTGATAGGTGGCAAGCCAGATGGTCTGAATATCAATGATCAAGTTGGATCAACTCACCCCAAGTTATTGCAGTCAAAAGTATTGGAGCATGGTGCTGATATAGGAATTGCATTTGATGGGGATGGTGACAGAGTGATCATGGTCGATCATAAAGGTGAAATTGTTGATGGTGATGAAATTTTATTCATAATAGCGCGTTCAAGACATAAAAGCGGGTGTTTAGGTGGCGGTGTTGTCGGTACGTCTATGAGTAATCTTGGTTTGGAAATGGCCCTCAATGAATTGGGTGTTGCTTTTAATCGATCTGATGTGGGTGACAGATATGTGATGGAAATGCTTAAGCAAAAAAGCTGGCATTTAGGTGGTGAGACATCTGGACATATTATTTGCTTGGATAGAACGACAACGGGTGACGGTGTTATATCTGCGTTACAGGTGTTGGAGGTGATGCAACAATCAGAGAATTCCTTGTTTGAATTAAAAAGTGCCATGTCAAAATATCCTCAAAGACTGGTGAATGTGCGTTTAGATAAGAAAGTTAACGTTGTTGAATCAGGTGAAATGCAAAAAGCTGTACTTGAAGTTGAAAGAGAGCTGGCAGGTAAAGGGAGGGTTTTGTTGAGAGAGTCTGGAACTGAGCCTGTTATTCGCGTAATGGTAGAAGGTAAAGATGCTTTGCTGGTGAATAAACTGGTTGATCAGTTAGCCGATAAAGTTAAAGAGCTTTCCACAAATTAGTTTAGGTAGCTCGCAGTAAATAAGCTACCCATCTTACTTGAATCCAAAGGGTATAAAATTTTACTCGTCTTTATTTATTGCAAAAATAGTTGTGTAGACGACTATTTTTGTGAAAGATATGAATAAAATTTCTGTGCAATATGGGTAGTTTATTTATTGAGTATTACTTAGGTAGCTCGCAATAAATAAACTACCCATCTTACTTGCTCTTTTATCCTTCTTTTTTGCCACAAAAATAGTTATGTAGAGCGACTACACGCCTATTTTTGTAACAAAAAAGACAAACAAAATTTCTGCGCAATATGGGTAGTTTATTTATTGCGTGTTACCTTAATTGTTGGTTGGTTAAATGTAAGAAATTATATTTTTGGAGTTAATTTTATTAATTTGCTGTTGGATTAATTGTGATTCATGGTGTAAGCTACTTTGCTAAAATTACCAGTGAAGTTTTTAGGTGATTAATAAAATTTAGTTGAATTTCAAGTTATAGATATTTTAGGAGTTAGAATGCGTCAACCATTCGTTGCAGGTAATTGGAAACAAAATGGCTCATTAAGTCAAAACAAAGAACTTATGAGTGGAGTTATTAATGGCTTAGATAGTGGGTTAACAGTAAAAGTTGCTGTTTGTGTGCCATATATCTACATTTCTCAAATATCGGATATGGTGGCTTCAAGTAAAGTGTCTCTAGGTTCTCAAAATGTATCAGATCAAGAATCTGGTGCGTTCACAGGAGAGATTGGTTGCTCAATGTTGAAAGAATTTGCTTGTGAATATGCAATTGTAGGTCATTCTGAAAGACGTGCTATTTATGGCGAGTCTGACGATGATGTGGCAAAAAAATTTACAGCAGCACAAAAAGGTGGTTTGATTCCCATTTTATGTGTTGGCGAATTACTAGAAGAGAGAGAAAGCGGTCAAACAGAAGTTGTTGTTGAAAGACAGTTAAGCGCCATTATTAATTCGAGTGGTGTTGCATCCTTAAAAGACTCAATTATTGCTTATGAGCCTGTTTGGGCTATTGGAACAGGAAAGACTGCATCGCCTGATCAAGCGCAAGACGTGCATTTTTTTATTAGAAGTGTCATTGCAAAATATGATGAATCAGTTTCTCAATCAGTACAAATATTGTACGGCGGTAGTGTCAAAGGAAGCAATGCAAAAGAATTATTCTCAATGCAAGATATTGATGGTGGTTTAATTGGTGGTGCCTCTCTTAAGTCTGATGACTTCCTAGCGATCTGTAATGCGGCTGGTTGATTAATATGCAAACATTTTTATTGACATTTCATGTATTTTTGGCTTTTGGTATGGTTGCTCTTATTCTTATGCAACATGGCAAGGGCGCTGATGCTGGTGCAGCTTTTGGCGGTGGTGGCGGTGGAGGTTCTTCTAGTGTATTTGGCGCAAGAGGGTCTGCAAATTTTTTGAGTCGTGCTACGGCTGTTTTAGCGATTCTATTTTTTTCGACAAGCCTTTCTTTGGCATATTTTGCATCACAAAAACCGAATGAAAAAGGTTTGATGGAGCAACAAGTTATTAGTATTCCAAGTGGTAGTAGTGCCAAGCAACAAGAAGTAAAGAAGAGTGAAAGTCTGCAAGAGGTGGAAAAAAATAAGAATTTGACAACAGAAGACATTCCAAATTAGTTTATTGCCGATGTGGTGGAATTGGTAGACACGCCGTCTTGAGGGGGCGGTGGCTAGCGCCGTGCCGGTTCAAGTCCGGCCATCGGCACCATTTAGTGGTTTTGTTTTACTGTCTTCTTTTTGTTGAATATCGTTCCTTGTATACTAATTATCATGAATCATTAGTAACATTATTATAAGTATTACTAATGATTCTAGCATATGATTTAGATAGTTATTGGGAAGGTCGTCCGTTCCTAAAGCCAC
>Ga0233443_1001344_pt1 | contig 21950 bp, 34 predicted proteins | sample SI_123_September_2_FD_182784 | JGI IMG/M metagenome (GOLD analysis project Ga0233443, IMG submission 182784) | Seawater microbial communities from Saanich Inlet, British Columbia, Canada - SI_123_September2016_200_MG | ecosystem: Environmental > Aquatic > Marine > Inlet | place: Canada: British... | reverse complement strand
CCATCCCATTGTAAAACGTGGCGATGCTGTGATTGGGTCTGTGCCTACTAGCGCCAAAAACACACCAACTGCCAATGCTAATAACGAACGTACCCAGAACTTATTAGATACGAGACTAACTGTTACAAATGCCAATATACACAATACAAACAATTCTGCTTGTCCTATGCCACCCTCCATAGGCGGCATAATAATAAAGTTGTAGTACCAAGGCATTAATAAGAATGAAATTGAACCCCATATTAAACCGTTAACTGTGGATGTTGTTACTGCGGCTGATAATGCGTATGTTGCTTTGCCTTGTTGTGCTAGTGGAAACCCATCTACCATTGTTGCGGCTGAGGAGTTTGCTCCTGGTATGCCCAATAACACAGATGTAAAGGTGTCACCGGTTGTACTAGACGCTACCACAGCAACAATAAAGATAACAGCTATATAAGGGTCAACTGATTTAAGAGATACAATAAACGGAAACAGTGCAACTAAGCCTGTAGTTGCTCCAGCCGCTGGAATAATACCAATAATTAGTCCGTAAATGATTCCTGCGAATAGTGCTAAGGTTGCGAGTAGGTAAAATTCCATTAGTGCTTATATGTTAAAGTATGTATTACAATTATTATATACACAAATGTATATAAATTTTATAAATTTTAAGCGCTCGCGTTGTAACTCTCAGTCGAAAGTTTTATGTATTGTAACATCGCTACAATATTGTTTTTATTTATTGATTTTTTTCTAGTACAAAATAAAACCGTCCACCGTTAACAGCGTTCTTTGGTATATCTCGTTGAAGTTTTATCACAGTACAATTCAATGCACTAGCAACGTTCATAATAAACGTAGTGTCCCAATCAAAGAAGTCAATCCATTGACTTTCAAACGCTTTGTGTTGGATACCAGGGTTAGCACGGAATATTAATAATCCACCTTGCTTAGTTAGCGATACTGCCTTTTGTAGTTCCTTGATAATTTTATCAGTACTTCCGAAGTTAATACTCCCTAAGCATATAGTAACATCGTACTTGATATCCGTTTGATAATCCAATGTCCTAATCATATAATCCGCACGCTTGTTGTACGGGTCAATGCCTGTTAAGTTTTGGATTTTTCCTTTGAACTCATTGTATCCACAGCCGATATCTAATACATTATCTGGATTAAGTGCATTCACTTCGTCAATGATACTTAGTCCACTGTACTTGTATTTTTTAGTTTCGGGTTGCCAAATCTTAGAGAAATACTGTTGCATAACTAACTCGTCAATGGAATTAACTAATGCAACTATGCTTGTGGATGTAATATCTATATCTACACAAAACTCTCCACCAATTGCTCGGTTAAGTGAATTACCATCCAGTAATAACTGCGGACTATCCTTAATCATTTGATTAACTTTGTTAAATATTTTTGTATTCATTATTTGATTATACTTACTAAAATGTCGTTGTACTTAGTATTTACTTCTATATCCAACCCAAATGTGTTTTTAATCCATTCCGTTGTAAAGTAATTCCATGTTGCGTTATGTTTAAACGCAAATTGCAATATGTTATTGTTTTGTTCTTTAATTGCATTGTACATATTCTCGTTATTTTCATAATGTGCATAACTTGGGTAGGTAATATCAAAACCTCCCGCTTGATGCCACCATTCGTTGCTGATTTCACTTGGTCTATACACCAACATAACCCAATCATCAATGAATCCAGGTTTAATAACATCCAACATGTACGCCCAATCATGGCTCTTTGCTAGTTTAATACCGTCTCCACCATTCCATGCTTGGTCTACATTACTTGGGTCAGGATATAATTCCATCCCCATACCAAAGTATGCACCCTTGTGTCCACTGTATTGATTGTGGTTATATTCACGCTCAGGTGTTCTATCAGAAGTATTAAACATATTGTGTGATTCGAGTATCTGCGCGATGCCCGACCATTTGCTTCCTGGAACTCCTGTGAAATATAATGTTTTAGGTAAATGCATGTTCTTGTTCTGTTGTGTATGAATACTTATAGGTGTGTGGTAATGACCACAGATTTATCGGTGGGAAATGCATCAATTTCCAAGAATATCGCTTTACTTCTTTACGTGAATTTAAAGTTTTTTCTTGCATATTCGAACGCTCCTTTATGTGCATCATTTAATGGGTGGTATTTGTCACTTATGCTGTAGTTGTTATTAATACTCCATTCATAAAAACCACAGTTATCAAACCACTGCAAATTATCCAATAATGGTTTTTGCAATTCTTGTATATATTGTGGGGAATGCCATTCATCATCTATTAACAGAGAATCGACACATGTCATTAAAAAATTTATATTATGTTCTTTCAAATAACTGAGCACGATGTTGATAGATTTTAAACTCTCCAATTTATCCCATAACTCAGAATGAATGTGTTTGAAGTAGAATTTTGATTTTTTTGTTTCAGTTGATAATGGTCGTATAGTTTCCCATTCATCGTTATCAAAATCAAAAAAATCCCATCTATTAATCCATGTCCAATTTATAACAATTAAATCATCGGGAGTTATACTATCTACATTTGACAAGAAACTTCTTAATATTGATTGATTACTAGACCCTGGTATAGCATGACATATATAATTTTTATTCAAACTATCCGACAATAAACTACACCAAGTTAATTTACTAGGTTTATTTGGTAATTTTCCATATCGTTCAATAAGAACGGAATTAAGTTCTGAATTATTCTCAAGGATGAATTCATCACTTAATTCAGAACCCCAAGTAAAACTATCACCGAATGCTATTAAATTTCCCATAGCAAGTATTTAGTAACAGAATTTTACATATGATAATATTTGGAATAGCATTTATATCTTAGCCAAGTTCCATTGTTTGGTTGTTTGGTTGTTTGGTTGTGTTAATTGAACTTATAATATCTAATAGGCAACTATTTAATATGTTATCGTATTCCCGCTTGCTGTTGTATCAATAATGTTTCTCTATCAGTTGTGTCATATATCGGAACAGTCTTGATACCTGCAGACTCACGCATTGCGTTAATGTCTGCTTCTTTGTTGATTCTGTAATCTCTAGGACTAAGTAGTAAACGTGATTCTAAGTAATCCACATCAAAATCCATTTCGCTATCGTCGTACTTAACTGTCCAATCGGATGCTTCGTACTCTGTTAAAGATGCCAAATCTTTAACAAGTTCTTCAATTTGTTTAGGTAATGAACTTCTGCGTTTAATTTCTACGTACACCAAGTAACGGTTTGGTTTAATCTCACCAGGACTACGGTCTGCATCTAGTACGAAGTCGTATCCTTTCTCAAACCATTCAACTAAATCGTCGGCTACTTTACTATTCTTAGTATAGAAACTAACAGTAGCAATATCGTCGTCGTTGCCCATCTTACTAACGAACTCATCTATATGCACAGTAGGTTTAATCAACCCTACCATATCTTTATGATTTAATCCTTCGCTTAGGTTCATGCTATTCCTCTCTTCATTTATTTCCCATGACATTCCATCTTTATATTCGATATAAATTTCAATTGGGCCGGCGCCTGGACTTACTGAAGATATCATTAGTTTGTCGTCGTTGCGATATGGAAAGGTTTGCAATGCCTTTATTACATTAGTAACTGCCATAGTTGCTACTTTGACATTTTTATGCGGAAAGAAGTATTGCCATCCTACAGTGAATTTAGTATCGTCTGGCCAATCTTTTAAGTTTTTTATTGTTTTATTAATAGACATTATGACTGTAGTGTTATGCTTCCTGTTCTGTTCCTTCTTTATTCAAATCTTGCTCGTACGCTAAATTTAAATCTTCTAAGTCAATGTCTTGACCTTCTAGTTCTGTACTACCTGTTTGGATGTCTATAATTAAATCTTTAGGCATTGTGATTTCAACTAACCAAATGGCTTTCTCGATAATCTTTGGTTTCTTGGTACCTTCGATAAAGTCATCTGAAGTCATAACTTTAATAGGAATTTTCATTACTGATTTTTTGTACTTAACCGTGCAGTCGAACGGCAATAAACGCTTAGCACCACGTGGGTCAGGCATATTATCTGCTAACCAAAGAAATGTGCATGTTACTGTATAACGACCAATAGTTGGTCCTTGTACTAACTCACCTAAATCCCAATTTTCAAATGCGTAGATATCAACCCCATCTAACACGCGTTCAAAGTCAAGCAGTGCGTTTACACTACCGTCACTTAGATATAAGTCTTTGATTGTTTTTGATATATTCCAATAATCGACATCACTGTCTAAAAAATTCTTTTTCATGTATCTATTTATACATTTTGTAGGGGAACTTTAAGTTGTTAATTCAACCAACGTAGCACTAAGGTTTATTTCGGGGTCTGCAACAAAACTATGATTGACTAAACCCTTCCTAATTGATAAGATTGCCTTGTCTTTTGTTTCATCAGTATCACCAAACAAGTCTAAATTATCATATAACCAACGGTATACTCCTTCCATGTCATCAGGTCTAACACTAGTACACAATAGTTTTCTTGCTTCTTTAATTTTCCCTTGTTTGAATAAACTTACGGCACTTAACTTATAATCTTGAACACCACCTTCGTCGCCACTCGGGGCAGATAATGACCCACTATTACTATTCATTTGACATATATTTAGACACTTGCGCAAATCTGGATACGTTGCTTTGACATAACTATCCAACGTATCGATATCAAACTGAATCCCTTCATCAATTAAGATTTGTGCAATCCTTGCCGTGAATTCGGTTTTATCTACCTTTTCGATGTGGAATCCTTGGCATCTACTATGCAGAGCAGGGATTATCTTATTGGGATAATTACATGTCAATATAAATCTAGAACTAGATGAATATGTTTCCATCACTCCACGCAATGCGGCTTGACCATTGGGTGACATGTAATCCGCCTCATCTAATAGTACAATTTTAAATTCACCAAATGGCATGGTACTGACAAAATTAGTAATCTTTTCTCTAATTGTATCAACACTGTTTTCACGACTTGCATTAATTTCTAGAATATCAAATTGATTAACATCCAATGAATTGATTAGTATTTTGGCAAGTGTTGTCTTACCTACCCCTGCTGAACCGCTAAACAAAAGATGTGGTATAGTACCATCATCAATCCAACTCTGTACTTGTTTGCGCTGAACATCATCTCGGAACACATAACCATCAACTGTACTTGGTCTGTATTTTTCAGTCCACAATTGCTTCATATAAAAATCTATTTTAGTAAAATTGTATTATAACTTATTATAGATTTATAGATTTAAATATTTTTTAACTTTGCCCCAAAATGATAACTTCGGTGTAGGTTTCTTAACTGCTTTGGAAGGTTTCTTAACTGCTTTGGAAGGTTTCTTAACTGCTTTGGAAGGTTTCTTAACTGCTTTCTTCTTAACTGTCGGTTTACTTGCTTTATTAAGTTCAGTAATCATATCTTTTTTTGATTTTCTACCATCCAATTCAACACCAAGTGTTTTTGCGTGATTGTCGATTTGTTTCTTTGTCATTTTCTGTAAGTTCATACTTCTTCCTTTAAAATATTAATTAAAATTTCATGTCCCCATTCGTCTTCTAACTTACCAAAATTGGGACATTTTTTGATAAGTTTATTTAATGAACTGAATCATTACTAAATCTTTTTTATAATCTGATGCAACCCACCCATCATTATATGGTGATAATGCGTTTGCACACATTTCCTTAAGGCTACTTTCGATTTGTTCTTTATGCATCATGTGAGTTGTGCATCGAGCCGTGAATACGTGCTCTGTCTGATGTAACTACAATTGCATCAGTGTGTGTGTCATCGATTTGTTTTTCCTCACTTACTAATAAAATATCATTATTATCTACTCGACGTAATGTTAAATCAACACCATCAACCTCTATTTTAATACCGCGCGTCCATCGGCCATGCGATACTAACACATATTGTCCCACTGTAACATCAGATTGCTTATCGCCCACCGCGTATACTTCTGCCCATCGTGGTCTAATACCCGTTGATGTTTTGTCATCACCAGGAAGTAAGATTCCATTAGATGTGAATCGTTCACCAAAGTGCATATCCTTTACTAGGATATTATCATGTAATGCTTTAATTGATTCGATTTTGTACGTATTAATTGATGCCATTAGATTTTCTTAACTCCTGTTTTGCTACGAGATTCTTCTCTTGGGGTTTTTAATTTTTTCTGTTCTACCTCGCGTGCTTTTGCAATTGCAGATGCCAACCCACCTTTTTTTGATTTACTAGGTGTTACTTCTTCAGTTACTTCTTCAGTTACCAATGGGGTATCAAATCCTTCAATTTCGTCGTTGGATGTTACTTCTTCGGTTACTGCATTAGGAGGAACATCGACTATCTGATTTCGTATCTGCTTTCTATATACTTGGTTTACTTGCTGTGTTTTAGATGAAACAGTATCATTCTTCTTATTGATTTTGTCGCCTTTGGCATTAACTCCCATATTGCCAATAGCACGCACATCTTCATTTTGTAATAATAGTGCGCCCATATCAACCGATTTCCCAAGTGCCGTTCTATATACTTTATTGCTCATTTGCGATTTTCTCCTATATTCATTGTGTGTATTTAACGTAAAAATTCATTAACATTTAATTTATAGAACATACTATCAACTTTATGTATTTTTAATTTAAACAATACATAACTAGAGACACTAGAACCACGTCCAACACCCCACAATATATTATTTGTTTCCATGGTGTCTACCAAATACTTCATATACTTTAATAAGTTGAACAGGTTACGTTCTTGATACATGATTAATTCACCACCACATCGTTGAAGTTCTTCATCGTTGTTGCATAATCCCAATACGTATTCGGCGATATCCATTTCTTTGTATGAAGATGGCATGAACCAATTTTCTTGATTTTTTTTATCAAATTCTTCAATACTTGAATCATCGATATTATATTCAGTAAGGGTTTGCAATCCAGTGAACGAATTAGTGTTTTTTACATCATCAGTATCAACTAAAAATGCAGTATTACTAATATCAATACCTTGCATGATTATGTTACATATATCATCTTCAGAATATATATGTTGTCCAAACTTATCTTTAATCATGAAATATTAATCTTATCGGCGTGGTCATCACCTTTATTTTTTGGAAACATATCATTAAGTTTTTGTGCACGTGCGGAATTATAACTTTCCAATGCCATACCAACTTGATTTATTAATGGTTGGTTATTTGTTTGATACGCAAAACTCAATTTACTAGTTAGTTCATATATTTTATTTTGAATATCATCTAATGTGAGTTCTGCTAAATCTGTCGTACTTAGAAATGGATGTTCCATATGTTAAACACATAAAATAAAAATATTATATATGATGTAGTTTAACTTATGTGATTAAAACGGTTAAATCAATCATTTATCTACCACGTAGCGTTTGATGTTCTACGCCATATGCTAGTAGCACCGTCGTAGTCAGCAACACAGGCATACATATAAGATGCATCAAATGCAGACATTCCCTTAACATCACCATTTGCTCCTACAGCAGTAGCAGGTGTTCTAAATTCAGGCGTGAATTGTGGAGTGGTTATTTCAGTAATAGCGACTGTTGTTCCACCGTCACGTGTACTAAATTCATACACATATGTTCCCGGTGTACTTACTGTAATTACTTGCCCAGTTTGTCCAGTCACATTACCTACAGTAACTGTTGCAGGTAATGTGATAGTTTTGGCAACACTATCAATTGTTACTTCTAGCCGTACCTTACTATAATTTCCATTTGATGGCCAATCAGCACTGACACCGTCACTAAATGCAAGTACATATGATAAATTTGGGGTAATAGTATGATACGAACCTGCTTTAATACCTAAGTTAAGAGGGTTTTCAGTAGCAATATGTGCAACAACGGTTTCTCTAGCATCGTCCATTTTTGCTGACTTAATAGCAGAACCTGCCATGTCATTATTTAAACTTCCTGCACCTACTAATGCACTTTTGAAAATACCCTTACTTTGAATATCTTCCAATTCTGATTTCGCCTCAACAAAATTTGAATTAGTATTGGCAAAGTTATCTCTAAATCCTTGGCTATCATTATCTTGACCTGCTGTTGGGTATGTTGTATTGATAGTTGTTATGTTAATGTTACTTGCCATGGTAAATTCCTTTATTATGTTATTTGTTTTGTATTTATTATATCTCTATTTGGAAACATTAAATATTTGTTAAATCTATCGGTTATTTCGAATGTAGTTTTATTATCAGCAATGCCATTGTCTGCTGATATATCAATTGTGTCTGATGTTTTGATACTTATATCTGTTTTATTTGCTCTAACACCAATAAATACACACGAGCGTTTATCAAATGTTGTTTCTGCTGTACTTATATCAAATGTTGTGTTGTCTGTTGGATACCATCGTTGGTCTTCCGCATCCCAATTCTTTGTACTTTGTGACTCCAATACATATCTATCAATGAAGAAATTGATTTTATTTAACTTTCCATCAAAATATGTTTTAATATTATATGCAATTAGGTCTGATTGACCTGGTAATGTATATGCAATTACCCAAGCAGGAGTAAACCCTAATATAGTACCATCCTGTTGCTTAGATAGCATCCAACGGGGTAATTTAGATGATACTTGCCCAACCTTATTGATAATATTAGTTTGCATATTATGTAAACTATTTGGATAAACATCACCCACATGCGATGATACGACACTAGGTACACTAATATTATTGATATTCAAATCATCAACAATATTGCTATATACAACTTCATACAATATATTTCCACTATCATCTAATGCTATGGCAGTTCGTATTTCGCCTAGAATAAGTTGTTTGTCATAATGATTGCGTTCAATGGATTCAATGTATGTCGTTAATGTTTCTGGGCTTAATCCATACGCATGTGTGAATGACACATTGAATGACACACCAAAATATGGGTCATCTGACCTATATAGTAATTCTTGTTTAATGATGTCTTGGTTTTCTAGCAATGTACCGATTACGGTTCTACTATCCGGTGGGGGCAATGTATCTATTCGTATGGTGTGTGATGGTAAATCATACTTACGATTAACATTAATGATGAATTTTTTGAACGTGGAAATTGTACCATTCGAAGTAAATGCCTCAACAGTGAATGTAAATTTACTATCAAATAAGGTTGTATTATTATCGAATGTGATGATATCACTACCGTTAGTATCGGTAGTGATTAAACTGCTATCGGATGTCTTTGTACTATCAGATGTTGGGTTTTTATCTACCACTCCGAACATACTGTAATCTACTTTACCAACAATATTACCAGAACCTAACAACGTCAATCCTTGTGGTAATTTATTATAAACTCCGCCTTGCTTAAGTCTGTATTGCAATGATAATCCAGAATTGGTTACGGCTTCAACCGTAAAAATACTAATATCACCGTTATCAATTGACCCTAAATCAGAAACAGTATTCCACGTGACTCCATAATTTATATCACCAACAACCTTCATTGAATAATTATAGGAGTTTGATGATGTTGGTATATCCCTTTTATAAACTGTTATTGTGAAATTATATTCACGTTCTGTTAGTCCAATATTGGATAATGCTCCGTGTAAAAAACCTGTATCGGTATCTAATATTAATCCAATGGGTAATAAATTTACATCATCAACTGAATAATTTAGTATGTCGCCATTGTAATCTTCACCAACGAATTGATGTACAAACTCATTACCATGAAGGAATGTTCCTAAACTTTCACTACTATTAATAAATGGTGCACGTGTTACTGTATCTACCGTATTGATGATTGAATCAACTGTATTTGCAGTTGAATCTGCTGTTAAAACACCGACAAATATACTAAATGACCTTAGATTGTAATCAGTGCCATCTGTGATTCGTAATGTGAATTCATAATTCTTACTGATAGTACCTGTATTGAACTGTAATGGTTGAGAATCCCATTCTTCATTTTCCCATCCTGCGATTGCACTAGTTATTGTGGTTGCAGGTGCAATGTATCCGTATATTAATCCACTCGCACTAACACTAACACCCGTAGGTAAAGCACCACTAACAAGACTAACTGTTGCAGTATCACTAGGGTCAGTATCTCTAAATTCGATTTGTGTATTAATCAATTGACCGTCGTAGTATCTCCCCAATCCTCCCGAAGGAGTTATAAACTCAGGGGCGTCTTGTCCCGTGACTGTAATAGTAAATGTTCTATCATTTAATCTATCTTGTATTATTATTCCGTTATCAACTCGTTCTGTATATACTCTAATTGAAAATTTAGAAGTTACGTTTTGAGAAACCGCCAATGGAACCCCTTGAATCATGGCAATTGGAGTACCTTCAATCATACCATTGGAATTGACTTGGATACCACGTGGTAATGTTCCTGAGATTTTTTTATATCGAACCTTAGACGAATCAGAAGGGAAGTCTGGGTCGTACGCTTCTAGCGTGGCTCTGTAGAATTTCCCTTCTGGTATGGTTCCTAAATTACCCGAACCAGTGACCCAAGTTGGCTGTGCCATTAACTCTCCTCACTGGTTATATGTTAGTGTAGGTTAACCCAAGTTGGAACAGCGCCGTCAGAACACGCCTGCAGTTTGGTATCAGTTGTATTAAATACAACCATACCTGTTACTGCAGATAATGCATCACGCTGAACAGTAGTCATGCTTGCGAATGTTACTGTACTACTTGCTGTTAATGCACCTGTTACTGTTACTGTACTACTTGCTGTTACTGCGTTAGCAAGAATAATAGTACCACTTCCATTTGGGTCTAGTGTTAAGTTACCATTAGTATCGTCAGTTGAAATAGTGTTGCCACTGATTTTAACGTTACTTAGGCTTGTACCGCCAAGTTCCGTGTACACTTCTATAAAGTTATCATTAACTTTATCAAATGCTGTTCTTAGTTGGTCACCTGTGCCGTCGTTAGCCGTAGCACCGATATTAATTGTTTGTTGAGCCATTTTCCTTATTCCTTATAGTAAATTAATTTATTGTATTTATACTTTTTAGTACATATTTATTTACTATTTTTCAGAAGGACATGATTTTTTTGTGTTATGGAAGGAGCGACTTATGTATGCTATATAACTATTGTCATTTCCAATATAGATATTATATTTGATATCAAAGAATGGCAACAAATTAGATAAATCAAATGATATTCGATGCTGTGTTTTAAAATTCAAATGATGTTCATCCTCATCCACCAATGTGCAAATTTCATTGGGTATGTATGAATTATCTCTTATTTGGTTAAATAAACCACTAGTGTCATATATAAGTGACGCATACGAATCATTGATGTATACATCTATCTTCCCGTCATTATTTGAAATACTGTTATACAATAATTCATTGGATGTCGATGATTCAAAAGTACCATCGTGGTATTCTATTGGATAGTGATTCGAAAATTGCATGACTGCGGGGATACCACCATGAACAAACCCCATTTCAAACGAGATATCTATTGCGAAGTCATTAGACCCTACATAATTTTTAAACGTATAGTCATCATTGACCTTTTTGACATTTATGAACCTATTATCTAGTTCGTCGTCCCTATCCATGTCTAATAGAAAAACATTAAAATCCATGTTGAAATTCTTCTTTCGCAACATCGTTGCATATACTTTATTGTGTCCTGTAGTGAGAATTATATTGTTATTTACTTTAGTTGCAAATACGGGACTATGCCAATCAGAACCCAACCCAACATTACATAAGTTTATCTTTCTATGTAAGTGTGATTTTCTAACTGAATCTATCGTGCCATCATAGTTTGATTTGAATAACTTTATAGCCTCACTTTCAAATATATCTACTTGATTTCCAAATTCACACATGGAAAGATTACACATGTAAAAGTTTCCGAAGTTGGATAAGAATGATGTCGTGCTATTGTTTATGCCCGGAAGGCAAATGCGAGTTCGGTTCTGATTATATTCTGTTTCGAATATGACGTCATGACCGAACGATACGACGTTGTGTTGCATTAATTTCGGCGTGTAATTCGACCTAATGATAAATCATACGGACTCATTGTTGCTTCGATGTCGTCGCCTAGAATAACTTTAATTCTATTCTTGCGCATACGACCAGACAAATGACATATTATAGTTCTATTCACATTATCCAATTTAACTGTAAACTTGTTGCCAGGTAAGACTGCTATGACCTTGCCAGTAACTTCTATATCATCTGCCTTTGTCATTAAGAACCTATTGCCACTTTCTCTTCCATAATTTCCTTGCGACGTTCTTTTCCTGCTTTGGTAATTTCTTGAATTGCTTTGCGTGCTCTAGCTGCAGATGCTTTGACGCCCTTCTCTGTTAATTTAGCATGCTCTGCTAAGTAAACGTTAAATTGTTCTACGATAATTTCATGATTTGTCATTGTTAATTTCCTTTATAAGATATATTATTTATTATTTTGCTGTTACTAGACTTAATTTTCGTTTGATTCTAATCTTTTCTGCTTTTTTAAGAAATACAATTTCTTTTTGCTCCTCGGATAGATTCTTATTTTCCATTAACCATTCCAAAGCCTCTAGTTTAGTCATTGCCTGTGGCGTTTCGTGAAAATCAATATCACTGCACCCTTGTTTTTGTATTCTATCGTAATGTAACCATAAATTGTTTGTCCATCTTACCTTTATTAATCCATTTGGACTTTTTGCAGTACCTACAACTGTAAATGTTTCTTCTGACATTTTATTCCTCATATTAGTTTTTAAGATTTAAAAATCCCACATTTAAGGCAGTGGGAAAACCATAAATTTATATACTATGTGATTGAATAATTTTTACATGACCACATAATATGCTGATTTTTACCAGAAGTTCCACCACGAGTTCTACCATCAACTTTAATATGCCCGCCCTTCTTAAGACCACTGTACTTCGATGTAATACTACCATATGGCATATTCGGCAATGCTCTCAAAACTTCATCCGATGTAATACCATTTGACCCTGCCAAATTGATTACATTTAGAACTTGTTCTGCCTGTGTCATTTTTGATTTTTTACGAGATATCGATGGTGTTATTTCAGATAAAACTTTATTAATCTTAAACATGTAACCGTTTAGACGTGTTACCAACTTTGCATTTTTTGCTACTTCTTTCTTTAATGAATTATTCATTATATGATTCTCCTATGTTGTATCATTTTAGTTTTATGTCATCATTGAAAGTAACATATTTTGTTTATGTTACTTCTCATGTCACGGATTAATTATAACTTAGAAATTTATATAATTATTCTTTCAAATGGGTGTATTTACCGAAATAATATTTCGGTAAATATATAAAATATGTTATTGTGTTTTGGGGGTGTTGGTTTGTAATCATTGATAACATATTGTATGTCGTTAATGATATCTTTGAAATCTTCTTTAAACGTCTTTGTCGCCATCAATGATGTCCTGCATTACATCTTTAATTTCCGAATGCTCGGCAAACATTAATTTTGTCCATTCATCGTCTGTAAAAACTTCACTTGCAGGAACACTACCATGCTTGTCCATAATTGCTTTTTTATCTGCTTTAGATAACTTGCGATTAGCCATCGTCTTCGACGCGCCACTCTACCCCTGTGCCACAGTCCTTTTCACGTACTAACTCGCCTTCATAACACAAATCTTCGTCAATGGATTCTGTGTCATCAAGAAATGAATCAACGTCACCGTCGAATTCATCTTCAAGTCGTTTTTCTTGTTCATCTGTTAGTGTAATTTCAGTTTTATACCACAGCGTAGTGGTAGTTGTTTCTAATCTAATTAATCGTTTCATGTTATTCTCCGTGTTTCCATAAGTATGCGTAAATTCCTTTGCCTGTTGTATCGCCTCCTTCGTTGTCTAAATCTTCACCATCGTACGATATATCTGCTATTAAATCTTCACCAGTTCTCCAATCTTCAGCAGTAAGCACTGTGATTTTTGATTTATCGAACTCTTCGTCAATTTCAAATTCGGCTCTAAAGAACTCACCTTTTTCGTAACTTACGTATGTAACTATGTACTTCTTTTCGTGTAGTTCTTCCAAAATTGCTTTTTCATCATTTGTCCACGTAGTGTCCTGTCTAATATCAGTTTCGTCGTCTGGTTCGTCTTTATAAACTGCTTCGCCAATTGCTACATCTTCTACTGATGGAGAGTAAAATTCGTTATCTGCATCATCTGGGTCTGTGAAAATATTTACACCATTTACTTCAACTTCAATGCGAGCATTATCGAACCCAATACGCCAATATTGGTCAACTATGCCTGGTGCATCAGCAATGAATTCCCCATTTCTAAATTCTGCAAACTCAGGTACTTCGACGTCGTAGTCGTCGTCATATGCAGAAATGTAGTTTTCTAAATCACCAACTCCGTGTTCCTCTGTATGCGACTCCCACCATTCGTACGCTTCTTTTGATAACGCAACGTGGACTGTTTCGCAACCACCGCCGTATGTACTGATATGTATTTTATTTTTTACCATCTTATTCTCCTGTTATATGTTGTGTTACGCGTCTGTGATAGTTTCACAAAATTCTTGAAAATCATCGTATGATTCGAATGTGTCATTGCACTCAGTTAACTGTTCCATTGCAAAGACAAACCCTTTATTCCACGAGTAATCTTCCTCAAAGGAATCTTCCTCATACGTAGCACTAAATATAAGTCTAATGTACATAGTGTCGATGTATACTTCCTGTACCTTTTGATACAATTCGCCACTGTACCCATCCGTGAAATCAAAATCTTTAGGTTCTGGTATGCCCATGAAGTCGAGTGCATTGCTGTATGCAATGTCTGTTTCTTCATAAAATATAACTACAGCACATGCTTGGCAGAATTGTTCTTTTTGTCCGGTGTTTAAATCATGTATTTTCATTTTACTTCTCCATTAATCAATTTCTATCCATTCACTTTCGTAACCAGACAATTCTTCATTTAACTCAGTAGCAACTTCTTCATTTTCGTCTTGTGTGTCGTAGTTTTGTAGGAAACGTTCTGTGATAAACTCCAACGCATCCGCTTCCTCATTAGTAAGTGTTATTGTGACACTTTTCTTTTCTTGTAGTATTTCCATTACTTAATCTCCTTAGTTGAAACCCAATCACGTATAGATTCAATTAGTTCGGATTGGGCATCCCAATTTATAACACACTCGTCATCCCAATCTGGGTCATCTTCGAGTTCTTCATCTAGTGCTTCATCTAGTGCTTCTTCCGATTCTGCGTCGTATATTTGTGTAACGATTTCTTCCAAGTTTTCGTCTTCGTCCTCATAACTTGAAATGAGTTTGAACGTTACTTCGAATTTTGGCATATGTGTACTCCGTTTTATATAATAACCACATTGATTATACTACTTTTTATCTTGTAGCATATGTTGTTTTAATGACGATTCCATGCTTGTGATTTGTTGCTGTAAAGCAAGTACAACTTCGTGTGTGTCGTGTACTTCAAACGCTTCGCCTTTGCCCATTTCTTTACTGTGCTTTTCGTGCTCTTGACTAAACACATCAATAACAACACCAATCATCATATTCAAAAACACAAATGCATTTAAGAATATGAAACTAAGGAAGTAAATCCAAGCAAGTGGGTACACATCCATCACAGCGTACATAACTTCTGACCAGTTATCAAATGTAACGACACGGAACATTGTAATCATTGCGACTGATATGTTATCCCACAATTCAGGATTGATATGATTAAAGAACATACTTCCAACTGCACCGTACATATAGAAAATAACAAACATTAGCAATACAACATATCCCATTCTAGGAATTGCTTTAAGTAGCGCACGTACTAACATCCGTAGTTCAGGCACAAATGATATTAGACGTAGCACTCTGAATATACGTAGTAGTCTAGCAAGTAGTACAGTCTCGCTATTGTCTATTGGTATTAAACTACCGATGACGATAATTGTGTCAAAAACATTCCATCCGTTCTTAAAGAAGTTTTTAAACTGTGGTTCTACCATCATTCGAATGATGATTTCAAATAGAAAGAATAATGTAATGCTAATATCAAGCACTTTAAGTAGTGTTAATGACCAGTCAGGTAAGTTGTGTGTATGTGCACCAATTGCTAGTGCAGAAACTACAATAACAACTATTACTAGTGTTTCAAATGCTTTACATGAACGTATAGCATCTAATCTTTCAATTAGTGTTTGATATTTTGTTTTAAATGTGAGTATTGTCATAATACATAGGTGTCAATTAGTTCTATGTATTATAACTGAAAATAGCAAAACGGTTATTACATTTTTACTGAAGTTCTCTAATTAATTCATCACATAGTGCTTGTGCAGATTCTGCTGTATGTTTGGAATCATCATCATGAGTAGTTAACACAATACTGTCCAATAAAGTCTTAATACCATTTAATTTAACCGAGCATTCATCCATTGAATGTTTGAAGGTTTTTGATTCGTGTGTTGGTGTTTGCATATGCGTGGGTGTGGAGTATTCTAGTGGTCTTACCATTTTTCTTGCCTGACTTTTTTATTCATCAGGTGCTTGATAAACTTACCTGTTTTTGGTTTCCAACTATGCTCTTTGTGCCATTTACGTGAAGTCCAATCTCTGATAACATCGATTGTATGTAACTTTATATTATTTAAATGTTTTTTCATAATTATTTTCCTTTTTCTTTGTTCAATAATACTTATTGCATAATTAGAAGTACATGAAAAATTTAATTCAACTTAAACAAAAAGACCTTAAACCACTTAAACGTAAGTTACATGATGCGCAGAACGATATTTGCCCATTACTTAAAATAAAGGTACCTTTTGACCAAATGGTTGTAGACCACAAGCATAAATTAAAAGCAAATCCTGCAGGACCAAATGGTGATGGGTTAGTACGTGGTGCAATTGAGTTTAGAGCAAATGCACTAGAAGGAAAGATTAGTAATAATTGGAAACGTTATTATGGCGCAGATACAAGTAAGCATCCAATAACATTATCTGATTACTTACGTAACTTAGCAGATTTCTTAGAAAACCCACCATGCGAACAGATATATATACACCCAAGTGAAAAACCAAAGGTCAAGAAACTTGGAAAACGTGTATTTAAGAAGATTGCTAAACTGCACGCAGAAGAATATCCGAAACGCAAGGAGTTAGTGTATCCAAAGAGTTCCAAACCTACCAAGCAGATTAAACTACTAGCAGAGCACTACAACATAGAACTTTAGAATAAGTTCTTCGCGAACGATTTTATGTCGTCGATGTAATCGTTGACAATCCATCCAACAACAAATCCTAGTACAAATACAATAGTAGTAAACATTATTTCTTCTCCTTTTTTGGGTCTTCTAAAAATGATTCACGGTCTTTCCAAAGCAACTCTTTGCCACCTTTAATTTTAGGGGCGATATTCGCTATGTAATTGTCCATGAAGTGGTCAGGCATTTCTTTAAACATTTCCCACATTGAAAACCCTTCCTTTGCAGCGTTTAACCAAAATGAATTAACTCCGTTACCACGTGCTTGTGCCTGCTCTAAGAAGCAGTAGTAATCATCATTGCATAACTTAACCATCTCACCGAAATGCACATATCGTTTAAACATATACATTAACTCAACAGGTGGAACCAATGGAACAATATCAGTTTCATTAACTACACGTGTTAGTGGTAAGTGTCCCCACTTAGCCATACCATCTCTGTCAAATGCTTTTGGTTGGCCGAATGTAATAATCTTACCAAGATTCATTTCTGCTTGTGCTGTATAAGCACCTACAATTAGTGCTTCTGCGCCACCTAATGAATGCCCTGTAACATTAATAACATAATCCTTATCAGTCATTTTAGATGCTAAATCATCGAATATCATTTCAGCGGCTTTGTGGAATCCACTATGCACTTTGCATCCTAGACGGGTTGATTTATCTTTGTCGAACTTCATATCTTGCATTGCGTTTTTAAAGTTACTAGTGCCACGTATAACGATGGTGTATGTCTTAGCAGTAACGTCTGTAATGAGCATGTAGCGTATCTTTTTAATAACATTAACGTAAGCATTAGGATACTTTTTGGTAATCTTCTTTACATCTTTCTCGTAAATGAGTCTTGATAGTTCAGCATAATGTTTGATTTCTTTCCAATTAACATCGTGTGACTTTGTGAAATCTTGTTTGTACTGTTGACCTAAACTGTATTTGCGTTGCATACGCTTTACGACTTTCTTACCTATCCATGCATATAACTTACTAAGTAAGTACTGCTTTGCTAACCATGCTCCCATTGTTGGGCTCCTAAAAATAATATATGTATATATTTATTCTTAGTGACTATTTTGTGGGTTTTGGCTTAGTCTAGACGTGGTTTAATAAGTTACAACAACATCGTAGTGTAGGGTTTTTCCACCACGGCGTCCCCAATGAACAATTTCAGTCGCAAATCGACTTATGTCTCCATCAAAGTTGTTTGGGTCCGATATTCGTAGTGTGTTTTTTATGGGATGTAGGTTTGGGGATTTGTTTGCTAAACTATCATGGAATATAGCATGTATTGGGTTATTAAGAGTAAACTCATCTGTTCCATTGTTGCATGTAATTACTATTGCCTTTTGGTATGTTGTTAAATCCGATAAGAACTCATCATCTACAGTCGTTCCTATACTCTTCTGCAAGAACGTAAAGAACGCAGGCAACTCATTGAAAAAAGTATCTAGTTGTAAATGAATACGGAGATACGACGCTTCGGACAATATACATTCCTGTGTGTCGTACTCAGGAACAACATCAGTGGCTTCATAATTGTTATCTATCTTCCCCCTCACTGCTATGTACTCTTGCCCTACAACGGTTTCGGGGAACTGCATTGCATATCTAATTAAATGCTCGTAGAACACTGTATATGCAATATTGTATTTGGTGTATAGGCATATACTCACTGCCTGCGTTAGACCCAATACATGAAATGCCTGCAGTGCCCACGACATAAGTATACAACGCTTGATATCCTCTGCACTTAGTGTATTTGTTTGAGTTATAGTCTCTTCGTACTCTTGAATTGGGTCGTCCAATATCGCATGACTTAGCATGATTGGCGTTCGCATGGTCTCAATGCCGTTGTCTAGTATGTACTTGGTATCACTCATAGGGGCGTTTGGCAAAAGAGTACAGTTATATATAGCAATTGAATTATGCACACCAATATCGAGCAAATCCTCTAAATTGGATTTAAAGCTACTGTACGTTTCGCCCGGAAGCCCTATGATAAGTTCTATAAGCGTGTCTATGTTTTCTTTCGTGTACTGCTGAACAAAAGACGCCAATGTGTCAAACTTCATATTGGAACGCTTTATTGTTTTAAGTGTTACTTCATCTAAACTTTGCACACTTAATGTGATTCCTTTATCCAGGCCTTGTGCGTTGAACAGTTTAGCAATATCAAAGACGCGCGATGAACTATTCTTTGTGAAGTTTGCTCTAATCTTTTGTGGATATCCGTTGTATTTAATGTTTGTGTCAACGGCATGTTGTGCTATTTCCACGTCACGTGGAAATATTCCAAAATTAGCATTTCCCATATACACATACGAAATCTTCATCTGTGCAAATACCTCTAGTTCTGCGTAGACTCGATCCTCGTCGAATTGATACATTTTCTGCCCAGTTAGTGACCCCCAATCACAAAAAGTACATCTGTACGGACACCCACGGTCAGTCTCCCATATTGTGTGGTAAGTATAAGGTAGTTTTATTAAATCATCGAATACTCCTGTTAAGTACGGCGATGGAAATATACTAAGATCCTTTGTGCGAGGACGGTCATTAGATGAATGTCCCCTGTACGTTATTCCTGCTATGTCTTTATAATCACTGTCGTTGGCGTACGCTAGTAATATTTCAGAGAATGTAATTTCTCCTTCTCCATGTACTACTATATCAATAAACGGATATTTAAGAAAGAAGTCGCCCAAGCGGTCAGTGTTTGGAATTTGTGGGCCACCAAACACAACAAGACATTCAGGGTGCTTACGTTTAATTAGTTTCGCTACTGCCAACGACATTTCAAAATTCCACACATAAGTAGAAAATGCCACTATGTCAGGGTCGATTATTTGTTCCACAATGCGAACAGGATCCTCTCTAATGATAGTAAACGCATTGTTTTTTATCTTGTCTGTGATTCTTTGAAATGTTTTGGCATACGCCCATAACATACCAAGCGAGTAGGGCAAATATATCATGTCACCATACATAAAACTAAACTGAAACATATATAGGTTGGATTTTTTTTCTTGTATGCTCATACTAGGTGTTATATGTGGGCAGTGGTTGTAAATATTTATAGGTATGGTATTTATTTTAGTCGTAAAATAGCCGTTTTATGTGTTTTGGTTATTTGTAAATTTCTCCGTTAACTACCAATGAACTTGGTAAGTTGTCTTTGTCTAAGTTTGGGGTGCTGTTAATCCATAAATGCCCACTTACTTTTAAGTTATCAGGAAGTGCAGTAATTGGCGTATCAGTGAGGTATAAAGGCCCTTGAACAGTTAAATTATCGGGAAGTGCCGTGATTGCTGTACCACTGAGGTATAAATCCCCACTTACTTTTAAGTTATCAGGAAGTGCAGTAATTGGTGTACCATTGAGGTATAAATCCTTGTGAACAGTTAAGTTATCAGGAAGTGCAGTGATTTGTGTACTCGAGAGGCTTAAAGTCCCGTGAACAGTTAAATTATCGGGAAGTGCAGTAATTGGCGTATCACTGAGGAATAAACTCCCACTTATTACTTTTAAGTTATCAGGAAGTGCAGTAATTGGCGTATCAGTGAGGTCTAAAGTCCCGTGAACAGTTAAGTTATCAGGAAGTGCAGTGATTGCTGTACCATCGAGGAATAAATTCCCACTTACTTTTAAGTTATCAGGAAGTGCCGTGATTGCTGTACCACTGAGGTATAAAGCCCCTTGAACAGTTAAATTATCGGGAAGTGCAGTGATTGGTGTACGCATGAGGTTTAAATCCTCGTGAACAGTTAAGTTATCAGGAAGTGCAGTAATTGGCGTATCATTGAGGTATAAAGTCCCGTGAACAGTTAAATTATCGGGAAGTGCAGTGATTTGTGTACGCTTGAGGTTTAAAGTCCCAATTACTTTAGTTACTTCTTTTCCTTGGAGTATTAGTTCTTTTGCTTCGTCTCCGAAGTAGAAATTTCTACTTGTGTGCCCGATTAACTCATCTGGATTAGAATGGAATTTATAGATATTCATTTGTATCTAATATTCCCGTTAACTACCAATGAACAGTTAAGTTATCAGGAAGTGCAGTAATTGGCGTACGCCTGAGGTATAAAGCCCCTTGAACAGTTAAGTTATCAGGAAGTGCAGTAATTGGCGTATCAGTGAGGTTTAAATTCCCGTGAACAGTTAAGTTATCAGGCAATGACCGAATTGGTGTATCATTGAGGTCTAAATCCCCATGAACAGTTAAATTATCGGGAAGTGCCGTGATTGCTGTACCATCGAGGTTTAAATCCCCACCTACTTTTAAGTTATCAGGAAGTGCAGTAATTGGTGTATCACTGAGGTCTAAAGTCCCGTGAACAGTTAAGTTATCAGGAAGTGCAGTGATTGGTGTACCACTGAGGTATAAAGTCCCGTGAACAGTTAAGTTATCAGGAAGTGCAGTAATTGGTGTACCATTGAGGTCTAAAGTCCCGTGAACAGTTAAGTTATCAGGAAGTGCAGTAATTGGTGTACCACTGAGGTATAAAGTCCCGTGAACAGTTAAGTTATCAGGAAGTGCAGTAATTGGTGTACCATTGAGGTCTAAAGTCCCGTGAACAGTTAAGTTATCAGGAAGTGCAGTAATTGGTGTACCATCGAGGTATAAATTCCCACCTACTTTTAAGTTA